>Ga0056128_1001666_pt1 | contig 25313 bp, 8 predicted proteins | sample WorMetLIZISLAND2_FD_71113 | JGI IMG/M metagenome (GOLD analysis project Ga0056128, IMG submission 71113) | Marine gutless worms symbiont microbial communities from Max Planck institute for Marine Microbiology, Germany - Olavius geniculatus... ... | reverse complement strand
ACTAGAGACCTTGGGGCAGCCCACAGTGAAGATTTCGTGATCCTAGCTTGCACCGTTTTGATACAGATCACGAGTGTGACAGACGGACGGACAGACGGACAGACAGACAGACGCCCAGACGATGGCTAAGACGCGCGAAGCATTCTGCTTTCGCGCGCAAAAATGCTGGACGTCGGAAACCGATTGCCGATGCACCGTCAAACAAAGTTCGCCGTACGAGGCCCTACGCAAGCCATTTTGCCAAATACTGTGCATCAGAGGTAAACTAAATAATAAATTATTGCGCTCACAATGGCACATTCGTACAGTGAAAGTTTCTGTCGCCGCTTGAGTTAGATTTGCAAAAATTTGACATGAAGTACAACACCTTTATTATGTTAACGACGAAAGAAGCAAATGAAATAATTTTACCATGCGTCGTACTTCTGTATTATTACAAAATATTTTTGCTTGCCAAAATTCGTCAATTTTGGCAAACACGTACAAGAAATTTGAGCTAATGCTCACGAGACGCGTGAAAGCTAGGCTATGGTACTTCTTGTTCGCAAATTATCTTAGTTATTGTCGAAATTTACTCTTGAAGTGTGCGCCGCAGCCGAAAATCGCAAAAAAAACAATAAAACCCCTTCTTTCAAAGTCATCGATGTTTATGTCACTAAAATTATCGTCATTATTGTTTGTTGTGAGAGGCAGCATGCATGCCCATGCCTGTCTGCAACCGTTTTCACGCTAGACTTAGCAACAGAGGTAAAATAACGACTTTTAAGGGATACCGCTTTTGATGCACTCGTTTCATCGAACCTACAGGTTGCAGCAGAAAAAATGGACCCCTAAAGTTTTTCGCTGTTTTCTCAGCAACTGTTTGGAATTTAATTTGAAATTTTACAGATTTATTTAGTAAAACCTTCTATATTTAACTGCCAAGTAAAATTTGATTCTGTTGAAAAACGACGAAGTTACAGATTTTTCAGCAGAACACCAATTTAATAACATCCCAATATCTCCGTAACGGTGAAAGATAGACGCATTGTTCCAGTGGACCACAAATAGGAAACCACATATGCCGAATTGCCGAGTCCAATGGTCACGTGACCGATGACGTCACGTCACCCCAAAAGGTCAAGTTCGTGACCCCAATCTCTTTGGGGCCCCATATCTCCGTAACGGTGCAAGGTAGATGCATGGTTACAATGGGCCGCCAATAGGAAACCACATATGCCGAGTCTAATGGTCACGTGACCGATGACGTCACGTGACCCCAAAAGGTCAAACTCGTGACCCAAAAATTTTTGAAGCCCCGTATCTCCGTATCTGTGCAAGATAGATTCATGGTCATCATTGACCACCAATAGGAAAGTGCTCTCGACGAGTCCGATGGTTACGTTCCGATGACGTCACGTGACCCCTAAAGATCAAAATCGTGACCCCAAAATATTTAAGGTTTAGTGTCTTTATGGCCGTGTAAAGCAGATGGTTTATAATTGACCATCAACATAAAAACTTTGTTATTGTAATAAAACAGCAAATATAAATGTACAAAACATATGTTTATACGTTTGTTAACGGCCACATGCAATGAGTGACACATCGAAAACAGCAAAAATCACAAAAAGATGATATTATTCAACAGCACATTGACAGTTAGACGACGTGATGGTGAGTGATATCACCTTTTTATGATTTTTGCTGTTTTTGATGTGTCACTCATTGCGTGTCGCCGTTAACAAGTGTATAAACTGATGTTTTGTACATTTATAACATTCAAAAACCTTGCTACGCTAGCTGGACGCCTGCAAGCAGAATCTTTGTATTCGTAATTGCGACCAAACCGCTGCAGATAGACATAGTAACTATTGACAGCCTATAAAAACTCGTCATTTAAATGATGCTGGTATGATTATGGTATAGCTTATATCACCAGATCAAACTACCGGGTGGTTCAAAAACGGGAACCCCGTTTTAATTTAGTGATAACTTCCCAAATGTACACCGATTTTAACAACTTTTTACTGTTACAACAAGAAATCCATAATGCATGAAAGTAAAATTGCAGCGGACACCTCACCTTAATTTATTGTGTATCGCCCTACCTATAGAAAAACACACCGCTCCCAAGTTTCCAATGTGCAACGTTTTAAAGTTACTCAGAACAACAATTAATTTAATACTTATTTCATAATTATTCACATAGGCCTAACTCGTAGCATTTATTAAGCATTAACGTAACTGTTGATGATGCCGACTGGCCATTAAAAGTGATAAATCATACGCAGCATCGATATAAGGAGTAAGCTTAGTGTGTGTTTTGTCAGGTAGGGTGATTACAGAATGAATGCGAAATAGTAAGCATAATTTTACTTTTATGCGCTATGGATTTTTGATGTAACAGTAGGCCTACAAAAATGGTTGGAATCGGTGCACATTTACGGAAGTTATCGCAAAATTAAATCAGGGTTCTCGTTTTTGGACCACCCTGTAAAGGTTGGAAAAAAGTTCCTTTTCGCTTCCATTCTCGGGCCCATAAAACGATTTAGCCAAAAAATTACACTTTTATGCCTAGGCCTACTCATTCTCCACGGTGTACGGACAAAAAGGCACCGGACAAAAGGCCACCAGGCTAGTTTTTCTGTAGAATTCTTCTTCCAAATAAAATGCACATCTTTTTGGAAACATAACTCAAGTCGCCACACTATATACTAAAATTGACATGTTTTGTTGCTGTAGTTTATTAAGCTCGTGCTTTTTTGTACTCAAAAGATGCTGCTCTAGCGTGGCGGGCTTAACGTCGCATACGAAAAGCTCAACACGAGACAACGTACTTGTGTAAAAGTCATGGAAATTAGATTCAATATTTTGGCGAGTTAACTATTTATGCAGTGCATGGTCAAAAGCCAACTTGGTGGCTTTTTGTCCGGGATTCGTTCTCCACTCCCTGTCTCTCAGTCAAGTTATTTTGTCTAAATCCAATTAGTTTCCGAGAAGATTCGATTATGTACACCTATGTAGGCCTACGCTAAAATGTCTTGCAGAATCATTACAAATAGACCTAAACCTAACAAGCGGTAGATTTACACGTGTATTACAGTACTGTTGGCCATGTGGATTTTGACTGCGCAACGACTGGACAACGTAACACCCAGGTCCGTCGAGAGCCACAGCGGGGCCCGGGGAAACATTCTCGCGGAGCCCCAAACATTTTACGGGGCCCCTCTGGGGAGAAATTTTAAAATTTTTTTTCTTTTCAAAATGGTACATTTAGGCGTACTTCATATTTCTGGCCGACGGCGGGGCCCCCAAACGTCGCGGGGCCCGGGGTAGCTAACCCCCTTACCCCACCCTCTCGACGGGCCTGGTAACACCTATTGCAGTCTACAGTCTGTACGTATAACCAGCTGCGCCGGAAAACTCAGCACTGTCAGCACTCGGCAGTTAATAGCTCAGCCGTGCCGACGTATAGGCCTAGAAACACGGCGCCTTGTTGCTGCTGCTGCTGCTGCTATTTGCTGAAACTTATCGAGGTGCACCCTAGCTTCAGGCCACGCGCCCTCGCCGCCAAGTCAGTCACTGCGTCTTGCATTTACTAACGTTGTGCAATACTTAAGCGCAGTCACGCTACCGATTTATGTTGCGCACGAACTGGTGATGAAATCGTTCATGATTTCTAGCTGAATCCGGCTACCAAGGTAAGGTTTGCGCCCCGATTTTTAATACGCACGTTGCACAGGCTTTGACCTAGGCCCCATGCATAACCTTCAAATCACAATCACGTAGCTATATGTTACACCACACCCAACGTAGCCTATACCGTCATTTTAACTGTTTAGCAGTTAATGTATTAACGTTGGTCATTCAGTTTTTCATGAAGATCCATATTAATTGAATGCATTAATCCTAGCGATTTTACGCAAACTGTACGACCAAACGAATGGTTTAATGGAATCAAAATGTGAGATATGAGACAAGTTCTGCTGCATAAAAAATCAACAAACACGGATATAATGAAAGAGACAGGAGCGTCAGAACAAAACGCCAAAAAAGAAATAACGCGAATGAAAGTGGGGAGGGGACTTAAACCAGCAAAAACTTAAAAAAAGAAAAGTCCATTAACAGTGCAGAGAAAATACGTGAGAGAAAATTAGCAGTGGCGTGACGCTGATGTTTGTCGTTTGATACATCTTTTGATGCATCGCTGCATGCAGAACTCGTTCAATGACGACTGGAGCGTTGTGTTGCGCCAAGCATCGACCATACCGCCGAGCTCCGGCGAGAGTCATGGATCCGCACTTTATCCAGCTCGAGTCGCAGCTGGCCGCTCTGAGAAACCAACGACATCCGATCGCTTCACCGACGTCCAGACTGACGTCGTCCAAGCCGCTACGCAAGTCGACGGCCCGTGCACGCGGTCTGGCGGCCAGCTCGTCAATGTCGTCGCTCTCAGCTTTGTCGTCGTCATCGTCGTTGACGCTGTCACAGGATGCCGCGACGCTGACGACCGCTGAAGCTTCGCCAACGTCTTCGCCGTCGTCATCTCTGCCGTCGTCGTCAAGCTCCGTGGAGTCGGCGGCTGCGGCGGCAGAGAAGCGTGAGCGCAGTCTGAACCGCAGTCAGCAGTCGCTGACAACTGCCACCATCGCGTGCGAGTCGTCAGAGCAATGTCAGCCTAACGTTACCGTCAACCAGCCGTCATCATCATCATCATCATCAGCAGCAGCAAGGCTCCGCAGCATACCGAGCATCAGCGAGGAGCGTTCACGCTTCCGCATCGTCAAGATCGACACGTACGTCGACCGCGGCCGCTGGCACTGCCACAACTTCGCCGACCCTCAGCTCCACGACGCCGACGTCGCGCGCAGCTCGTCGTCGACCCAGGACCACCTCGGCGCCCGCGGCGTCCACGGCCACCACGACGACCACGACGACTCGCCGCCGCCGTCGCAGATCTACTACATCGCGGCGGGCGGCGGCCAGGGCGACACCGGCGATCCGTCGAAGAAGTTCTACGTGTCGACGATCGTCTACGGCGAGCACGGACATCCGGTGCTCGACCGCACCGTGCGCATGTCGCCGCTCCAGCTGCTGCATGACGTTGCTGTGACGTCAGCTGATGACGTCACAGTGACGTCAGCAGATGCCGCGACAGAGACGCCGACGCCGTCGCCGCGCGCCAATCGTTACAACTTTAACCAGTCACTGAGCAATACGCCAGTCGGCGAGGACGTCGACAGCGACACATTACTGCCTGTAACGACCGATAACTGTCGCGATGAGCTTCCTGTCGACGGTCACGTGACATCCGCTGAAACTGATGACGTCACGGTAAACGATGACAGTCCGTTCAGTGGTGTTGCCATGGCAGCGCACAGCAGCATGCCGCCGATGATGACGTCACGTTCGATGACGTCAGAGGTTGTTGCTGGTGTTTACGATGACGTCATAAGTCGACGACCGGTGACGACGCTGCCACTGCGTCGACAAGATGACGTCACGATACGTTGTCATGACGACATCAGCTGCACTGCAGTAGAGCCGTCGCCGGCTAATTGTCCGACTCTACGCTTTCCGTCTGCCGACGATAGCCAGTGCCCCAGGTGCGCGTTATGGCGTGTATACACGGGGCGATCGTCGCCGCGACTCTCGGAACAACTGGTTGAGGCGACGATCGCCTTGTGTTTGTATATACTCTGTTATGATTTTATCTAGGTTTTCTTTTTCGCACATACGTTGCCTCGGGCACCAGATAAAAAGCTTAAAGCAGTTTTATTGTTTATCGTATGTATCTCAGCCGCCACTGTGATTTTTTTTTGTCATTAGCGATCATTTTAAATTCGCAAATCTTTGGATATTTTTCAGTCCGCAAAATTTCCAGCAAGTTTTCGGTCGTTTTCATTACCCTGCATTTCTTGCTGATGCAGTTGCTGCTGTAAATGATGATGCTGTAACGTCGTGCTGATGTGTGTAATGTACGAGGTACCAGATATTCAGCTTATCAGTTTCCAGACGGCACTGTCATCACAGTCAGCTGTGATTACGTAATTAATTTAATGTACATAATTTTATATCATGTACACATTACAGCTAGCATGCATATAGACCTAACTGTTTCGTTACATGCTTTTGATGGCATAATATTCTCCGAACGGTGAAGGCATAAAATGATGGACGAGCGGAAAGATAGGTCCATGTCACAGACTGACAAATCGTCGAAAACTACGGATTTCGCGCATAGGCCCTACATTCGTCACAAGCAACTTCGGCTAAATTGATTGTTGAAGCTGGTTTGCTTCACCGTTGCACACCGTGCAATAGGCCTTTGGCCTATTCGGCCAACGCCTTCGGCATTAATTAGTCTCGCTGAATTCAAACCACTTTAACAAATTCTTTGTTTACGTGTTGTGTTAACTTGCTAACGCAAGCGCTTGTTGCTGTATCATTTAACTAATCGTGCAATTGTCTAAGCCGTGACGTTATCGTTGTAAAACGTACAAGAGTGTAATCACTGCTAAGATAAAAAGAAGCACTACAGACATTGATTAGTCTATCTATAGGCCTACGCTACCTAAATTTATAAAGTTGCATGATGTCGTCAAGTTTTTGTACAGATATAGTCAACAGTAAATTTGCAGTAAAAGTGCGAGTATTCTGTGGCCTGCAAACACGCTGCGCTGACGTCAGTGATTAATTGAACATAGGCTACGCTAGTGGCGGACCGCGGACCGGTTCTGGCGGCGGAGTTGGCGAAGCCGTCGCCGTCTAGTCTAATCTATGTTTAGCCGGTAAAACCACTGCCGCAGGCGTCAACCGTCGCAAACCGGTAAAGCACACGTATGTATATGCTTTTTGCCAGTGCTTCTGCAATCTTCATTGCAGTCGAGCGTCGACTGCCTGCGCTGCTCGCTACGTCTTGTTGCTGGTCGCTGCCGTGCCACAATCGCATTCAGCTGCAAAGTGCAAACCGAACTCATAATGATAACTGAACTATATAGTGCAGATAACGGTCCGAACTCATTATTTTGTCGACAGTAATACCCCGTTTACACGATGAAGCGAACACAAAACAAACATGAAGCAAAGATGAAGCAAACGTACACGTGCACGCGGTGACGCGTGTGCTCTAAGTTTGCCTCATGTTTGCTTCATCGTGCGAACGAGGTATAACTCATCGAACTTTTTGCTTGACTTTGTGCAGTACGACATTACAGTCGTATAGGCTATAATAAGTCTAACTAAAAGTGTTGTACATCACACGAACATAGCTTAATCGTAAGCTTACTCAACATATTTTTTTACATTTTCTAACGGGGTAAATGTCGCCCATGGGCGCCGTCCGCGATTTTTACCGAATTGAAAATCGGCGTAATGGAATTTGAGCTTAATGAACTATCAGTGAACTGTGTATGTGCTGTACATATGGCACAGTGTGAAAGGAGGCGCAGTTGAAGCATGCAGCAACAGGAGCAGCAGGAGAAGCAGCATCTGCAGCATTGTGGCTCTCGACACTAAGATCGAACAGGCGATGGTGAGTAGAACGATATGTATAATGTACATACATCAACTAGCTTCCCTCTAGCATAGCAGTGTAGTCCGCTCTCTGCCGGACGTATAAATTGAAGGTTAAAGATTAAAATGGGTGTAGGCCTACGAGATACCATCGCAGAGCTACTGAGCGTCACTTGCCATGTCAGATCACACAATCACCCGCCACCCCACACAGGTAAACGCACCCCCCCTTAAGCCCAGCCAAGCAGGCCGGTACTCGATTTACTGATCCCGTATGGATAAAAGGCTGAGTTGAACCTACCCTTTTGATCATTAAGACTAGCCGCCAGCGTCCCAATCGCCACGCCACCAAGCCACATCGGGCAGCGTTTTATGCGGCCGTCCTAATAGTTAGGTTGCATTGCGGATCTTGCCCGTTCGTCTGCCAGTCCCGTATCATCGCGTTCGGGCTCTGACCTCGAAAACAAGACACGACAAAAAAAAACAAAATCGGTGTGAACGTTCCCGGGAGGTGGAACAGCCGGTGTACCAATTTTTAGCTCCAAAGGTCAAAGGTCAACTTTACCGGACGTCTAAAAATTCTTCTCGCTTGTTTACGTTTACGGCGGGCGGTCGCGCGTGCGACTTCGCTCACTGCACACTAGGCGCAGTGATGCAGTGGGCGACTACGCGTAATTAACTAGGCGGACGGCCGCAAACGAGTCGCCACAAGGCGTGACAATATTTTCACTTGTAGAATTTCATGTAATTGTTGTTATAAAGCGACAAAAATGAAATAAACTAAAGGCTTGCGTTTCATTTTATTTCTGTGACTTCTGTTAAACGTCTGCTTTACTTTTACACTTTTATTCATCCATCTTAGCAGAGACGCCAGAAACCACAAAATGCAAAGGAAGGGAGGGGAGGCAGCGTCGTAGGCCTACTTGAAAGCACTGGCGTCTAGGTCCAGGTCAGCTAGGATACGGGGCAGGATGGGACGTTTCCCCGCCTAAATTTTGGGCTATTGGAAAATTGCCAGAATTTTTTGGTCGAAAAATATTCGTACATTTGGCGTACAAAAATTTATTTGGGGGACATTTAGGGGCACAAAAGGGCATTTCGATCTCTGCCCCCGAGCAACAAGGGCAGAGGTGGATCTGTCCCGCGCTGCCCCCGTGGCGCTGGAGCATATGCATCTAAGTTCGTCTGTTACGAAGCGTGTAATTAATTGTATGTGCAGGAGCTGGTGAAGAGCCACCTGATGTTTGCTGTACGAGAGGAGGTGAACGCGCTCAAGGCACGTATCAGCGAGCTGGCTGCGCGGAATACACGCCTCGAGATGGAGAACACGATGCTAAGACAGCACGCGTCGCCGGACACGCTCGCAAAACTGGGACACACCGAGCCCGCGTCTCCCACGCTGCAGAATAATTAGCCTAACAACGACATTTCGAGTTTCTATTGCAACGTGTAAACACTAGCGTAGCCAGGATTTAGTTGTAGTGGGGAAGAGGTCCCCCCAAATTTTTTTTCGTATTTTTGCCTGAAAATGACATGTTTTTGTGCATTTTGGCAATATTTTGAGTGACTGAGTAGACTCCTAGGGGACACGTTCTCCCCAGTGCCCCCCTCCCTATGGCTACGCCAGTGCGTGTAAATTTTCCGTTATTCGATCGTGCCGTTGACGTTTTGCAGACAGCAGCCGACCGATTGACTATTAGGGGTGTACAAAGAGATGGAACTAAACTAAACTGAACTGCTAGTTATACCCCGTTTACACGATCGAGCAAACATCGAGCTAGCTCGACGAGCTATGGTAATTAGCATGCTAATTAGGAGACCGGGCGTGTTGTAATTGGAAGGCCTATAGGCCTATAACATGTGATCAGCTGTGGGCTAAGCCTAGGCCTACATTTGAGCCAGAGGGCGAGGTTTCATCAGGCCTGCTCGATGTTTGCTCGATCGTGTAAACGGGGTATTACGCTTAGCTGCGAGTTGAGCGTCTGGCGGCTGCGCAACTTGAGCTGGCAGTTCGATCAGTTAACTTCAGTTCAGTCGCTTTATACACTCGTTTAGTCGTCTGTTTTTCAGCTCACACCACTGGCTACAAACACGTCGTGTGTTCCAGCAGGCAGTGAATTGTAGTTGGATTAACTGTGGGACAGGAATGCACATTAATCTACAGTGCTGTTGAAAATGACAGAATTGCAAATCATTACCCCCCCCCTTACCCCAGAAGGGTTGTCAGCTGTCGCCCTATCGACCGAGACGGTAGTCGGCAACTTACACCGTTTTACGACTGAAAACCCTATGATTACGTACAGTGTATTTGTTGTTTCCGGTACTTGACAATGCTGTATAGAGTTATAGGTATTTTGATACTGTGGTATACAACAGCCGAACGTCGTTGTTTGGGCGAGACCCATGTACAGATATAAGCTTACTGATTTGTTGCTTTTTACTATTGTACACATAATAAGGGTGCCTTTGTTTACTTGTACTGACAGTCATTGCAATATTATATTTATTTGTGGTTATTACTTTCCACACGCAGGCTTATAGGTTGTTTATTTTGCAGGACATAATATTACGGTGTTTTCGGCCTCTTGTAAGGCCAGGATTCCTAAATACGATACAGTAGCAGAAACTTACTCTTTGTAAGTGAGAATCGTTTTATAGACTTTGATAGCACATCATCCTTTTGTCCTCTATTACTAAAACGCATCATTCTCAGTGCCGGCGCAAGAGAGTTGGAGGCCTCCCCACAAATACAACTGTGAGGCCTCTATAACGGGGGTCTCGGGGCGTATCCCCCATTGGGGCCCAGGGGCAGAGCCCCTGGTCAGGGGCTGAGCCCCTGGTCAGGGGCTGAAACATTGTTGGCTTTTGGACGTTCAATGGAAGCTGCGAATATGCCCGCTTTTCAAAAATTTGAAATGCAAATAAATGTGCAAAATTTGTGTCGTCTTTGCAAAACCGCAATATGTCACAAATTACCGTACATTAATAAAAGTAATAGACTTGTCCATTTTGGGTAAACTTTCGACACGTTTACTGAAATTATATTTTGAATATATTTTCAAAAACTATAAAATTTTTTTCAAACATAGCATGAGGCCCCTGAGCATACGCGACCCCCCCCCTCTGGCCGGGAGGTATGGTGGGCCCTTCTGCCGGCTCTGATCATACTGCCACTTCTTTGGTACATCAATTTTTTTAGTCAGTTGTTTTATTACGCAGAAAAATTGACTGCTGTCTTACAATTAGGCTATTTGAAGGCTACAGCATAATTTTTTGGTAATTGTTACCAAATCACAGCGAGGCGCACGTTGTTGTAATGTACTGTGCTGTGACAGTTACTCCGGTGTATTTCACCGGTTGGCCTAGGCTACACACACCGAAAAAATACGTGTATTTTCTGTGAGTACACAGTCAGGGGCGTCGTGAGTTAAAAAGTGGCAAGACAGAAATTGCAATTTTCGGACAACTCAGCAAATTTCCAACAGAGGACATTATGTGTGCTCAAAATTTCTCAATTTTTGCCCGTGTTTCCCCAAAACGGGAGTTTTCAGCTTCAAGCTGTCCATTTCTGAACAAAACTTTTCTTACAAAAAACATTTTCTAACATTTGTTTGACATACCAAAATTTAAGGGTGGGGACTGCCCTCCCCTTATTTCATGCGACGACGATGTACACAATGACTTTGGTCGTATGACAAACGTGTTTGTTAGCACTGCATAATATTACTGTGAGCTGCGTCGTTGTAATTAGTTATTTCATTTGGACCATTCCAGCGATTTATACATTTTAATTAATATACGTCAGAATTAAGCAGTACCCGTTACATATTTATTATACTGTAATTTATACTGATGGTTGTGCACAACTGCACACGAACTAGTTATTGTTAATAAGTTATATACACTGTGTCTCAAAATAACATCCCCAATATTATCGATCGTAACTTCAAGAAAGGTTATCAGATTCTAATAATTTCTGGTACGAATATTGCAGACACAACTTGCCATCAAATGACGCTTACAGCTTCCTACCTCACCCAATGTTTGCTTCTGCACTACCAACGGAATGCAGACCAAGCGAAATATGCATTGAAATGCGCAAAAACGTGAAAAAAATCCCCAACATTATCGATCATAACTTGAAGAAACATCATTAGATTTTAATAGTTTTTGGTCTAAGTATTTATGACACAACTGGCTATTAAATGATTGTTTAAGTTCCCACCTCATCCAGCCTCTGTTCTTGCACTACCTGGGGAAATCTGACCAAGCAAATCATGTGTTGAAATGAATGAAAACACTTCAATAGGCCTAAATTCTATCTATCCATATCTTTGGCCCCCAACAACCAGTCCATTACAAGGTTTTACTGTCATAAAGCAGTGTCTACCAGATGACGTTCAGGAATGTTTATAAATTCAAGAAATGACTGGTGAAGCCTGGATTAGTCTAAAACAGAACATTATCGATACTCCTGTCAATGAATGCAGAAGGCGTCTCCATGCTTGTGTTCGCACAATGCGTCCATATTTCAAGCAATTTTGCTGTAGGCAGTTAAAAAACGAAACAATTAGATGAAATGTCAGGCAAAATGTCAAGAAAGTTAACAAAATATGTTTTGTGCATTATTTAGATTAAGCAATAATACTGCATTGAGTAAAAAAGCGATATTTCATTGATTCTGTCTTCCCCAGGTAGTACACAAATGACTTTGGGTGAGGTGGGAAATTGAGCAGTTATTAATTGGCAAGTCGTCTCAGAAATATTCAGACCAATAACTATTAAAATTTGATAATCCTTCTTCAAGTTACAATCGAAAATGTTCAGGATCTTTTTTGAGACACAGTGTATATTCAATCACATCGCAACCTTTATCAATTTTACTGTTTCAAATTTTGAGTTTATTAGCTCACGCCAATCGTTCACTTGCGATGTCCAAAGCACCGAAAAGAATCTTAACTTGAGCAAGCAGCACAAGTGACAAGGCGACTTACAGCAGAAGACTGCAATTCCCACCACACCAATGTGTGAAGCACGACGTTGTTCTAATACAGAAATTGCTCGCACAATATTCATTTTACAAGCAGAGACACTGTATCATATTCAGCAGTGGAAGTATATCACCAGAAATACATTGTCAGCATGTAGCATTCACAAGCCACGACAATAGAATGCAGCATGTCGAAAGCTTCAGACAGCGGACGTAAACGGTAAACAGCAAAGTTCAAAGCATGAACTGATTTTTTTGCAACACAGTGACTTATGAACATTTAAACTCGTATATTCACCGTAAGGTTAAGCCTATATTGTGCTCGTGCTTACATTTTGACAAGTCACGGTATAACTGAATATGAATGGATGAATGAATGGGAACCATAAAACCTGACACCGGCAAGGCCTCCAAATGTTTTGTATGAGCAGAAAGCATTCAGACAGTAAGTTATGTTACTGTCTTACAATTAATTATAATGCAAACTGCAAAGTGGCGCACTGTTTATCTGTGGTAAAAGAGCCTTCTTGTTAACATAATGCCATGGCAGCAGAACTGAAATGCATTCCCTTTTACCCTTTAACCACTAGCTAACATGATAACGCATCACATCTACAAGTCAGTTACAAAAATATTGCTGAAATGTTAAAATACACTGTTTGTTGGTGACAAACAAACGACAGCAGAATAAATAAGCAGAACCGATCCACTGGAACCCGCAACAAGTAAAAATTAACTGACTATACAAAACAATGCACATCCGTATGCAATTAACAATATGTAGGTCAATCAATGTAAACAATAACAAGAATAATAATGCAGTGTAAGTTACACTTTCTGAAGTGTGTGTACACTGTACACTCAGTGGCACAGACAAGGAAATGGGGTGGGGGGGAAGCGAGGGCTTAGCCTCTCCTCAAATCCATCAGACAAAACAAGCACACGTTTAAAATGCACTAAATTTGGTTAATTTATTCTGAGGAGAATAAGAAAAGTTGCTGCCACCAGATCTCATATTATAAAGATACAATACACCAAATTTGATTTAGGCTTGGGCCAGTCAGAAATTACACGGTACGCCAAAGACTGAAGCTTGAAGCCTTGAGCAGCACCACCACGTAAATGAAGTCTAACCAATGAATGACAATCGGTGCTTCAATGCCTCTGTCAGCACGAACAGCTAGAAGATGCAGAGCTCTGAAGCTCAATTGGTCCATCCTTCTCTATCAGCATCACTGACAACACTGTCAAGGTGCCAACATCCTATACCATTTTTACACGCGAAAGCAGCTACTGCTTTAGCGCGTCGTAGCCATCGAAATTCTGTCCGTCCGTCACACGGGTGGATCAGTCAAAAACGGTGCAAATTAGGATCATTAATCTTCACCGTGGATGCCTGGAAGACTCTAGTTTCAGAAACCGTAAAGCTTTTTCCACAAATTCGAGGGGGTCAACACGAACGAGGGCGCTAAAAAGAAGGGGGTAAAAAAACTTACGATTTTTAGTCAATAAGTCGCTGTATCTCAATAACGGTGCGCGATAGGGCCTAGGTTACTATTAATCACTAATAGGAAGTCCTACACTGGCTCTTGATTGCCACCAAATTCAATGACCTTGGATGACCCTGCATGCCAAAATAGGAGTTTTTATGGACTTTTTGGCGATTTCAGGCCGCGAGACACATTTCAAGAGCGAATTGCGCCGAAAGCAATTGAGATAAACACGGAAAGCTGCATACAAAAATTTTCAGCACTAAAGTAGATTTTGATGGTCCAAGTCTCGATTTTCTACGTTCAAGGAAACCTGTGAACAAGGGCATCAAAAGCGGTACCCCCGTAAAAGTCGTTATCTACCGTTGTTGGCCAGTCTTTCGTGAAAACGGTTGCAGATACGATTGCTGCCTATCACAACAAGCACTAGTGACAAGCTTTTTAGTCGTATCAACATCGATGACTTTGAAAGACACTGAACTTCCAAAATAAAGGGTTTTTATTAACTTTTGCGATCTGTGGCTGCAGTGCACACTCCAAGAATGAACTGTGACGAAATGGCTGGAGATAGACTGACAGTTTGCGAACAGAAACTGCTATAGGATTTCGCGCATTTCGTAAGCATTAGCTCAAATTTTTTGTTACTGCTATACTTTCTGCCTTTCGTTTAACTACACTGCATCTAGAAAAAAGTAATCCCTAGACGCTGTACAACAAAAATATCAAAACTAAACGAATCTGAATAGAATTTCGTACATTTGACTCCCACTACATCCATGAAATAACTATTAAACTTCGTTCAGATATGTTATTTCATAGTAGAGTTATTAATTTTTAAACATCAATGACAAAATACCATGGCGCTACTGCAGCAAATAAACTGGAAGTGACGTTCTGCTGATGCAATCAACACATACAATTATTAATGTAAACAATACTCATTGACGAAAACCACGCCCAAATTCTGAAGTGAAGAAAAAGCATGGTGCTGAAAAGTTTATCACAAAATTTCCCAACTAGGATTGGACACTGCCTGGATTAAAGACGCAGTTGCAAATTCAACAGAACAACGCACCTGCCCAGCAGGCACTCGAGACCATACAACAGTTAAACTGAAGAAACTCCAGGCGTCATCACTCTAGTTCTGTGGCCCGCTCAACTATAACGTAACATTATCCAATAATATTAATTTTATAACTGCTGGCTGTGAAACGTCTGACACTTGGCTACTGGCATTGGACAAAAAGTCTGCAAAACCCCAATTGCAAATCAAATAAACTCAAAAGAAAGCAAAAATGCTAGCAATTTGTCGGAAAATATGTAAGCGATAGTGACTCACAAGACAGTTTTAAACAGTGCACAAGCATTTTTATGCGCAACAGCAGCTACTGCTGTAGCGCGTCTTAGCCAACGCAATTCTGTCCGTCCGTCCGTCCGCCTATCTGTCTGTCTGTCCATCACATGGGTGGATCAGTCAAAAACGGTGCAAGCTAGGATCACCAAATCTTCACCATCGGCTGCCTGGAAGACTCTAGTTTCAGAAACCGTGAAGCTTTTCCATAAATTCAAAGGGGGTCACCCCAAATGAGGGCACTAAATGAGAGGGGGTAGGAAAAATTTGCGCTATCCAGCCGATTCTGCATTGATTGAGCGAACACATCACGCTCTCTGATGAGTACGAGTACAAGAAAACCCTGCTAACGCAAATGGGAACGCGCGACAGTGGTGCATGTGTTTAAGCCCTGTGCGAACAAAATCTTAAGTTCACCGACATTTAATTTACACTCGCCAGACAGCGCGATCTGTCTCGCTCTGCCAACGCCATATCAGCTGAAAATCGCAAATTTTCCCTACCCCTCTGTCATTTAGCGCCCTCGCTCGGAGTGACCCTTTTTGAATTTATGGGAAAGCTTTACGGTTCCTGAAACTAGAGTCTTCCAGGCAGCCGATGCTGGTGATATGGTGATCCTATCTTGTACTGTTTTTTACTGATCCACCCATGTGACAGACGGACGGACGGACAGAATTGCGATGGCTAAGACGCGCTACAGCAATAGTTGCTGTCACGCTTAAAAACACTATAGACACATAGCCGCCGCTCGTCTGGCGGCCTCTGGCAACTGACTCAGACTTCGTTTTACTGGCCTTTCAAACATGCATCATGGCTGTTGCGCGTTCCCGTTTGCGTTAGCAGGGCTTTTCTTGTTCACTACTGTTAATGACGACTTATTACTCCAAGCATTTATAATTAGTGAGAAATATCTAGAAATTAGACGTATTTAGACTATGATACAATAGTGTTAATATTGTCCACGTTCTATGTATTTTTTTCAGGTAAGTGTAACATATGGCAAATGTTATTAATACTACAATAAGTTTAGCCTAGCTACTACAATAACTCCAATAGTTTGATTTTTTCACCCTTGTTGTACATTATTGTCACCATGTCTAGCTCTTGAGGCAGTTGCTACACAATGTGATTACAGCCAAACTAGATGCAGCTTTTTAAAGTTAAGTTCAATATCTGGCATTACCAGTAAAGTCTTTTGGCCAATTTTAACAATAACACTAAAATGAGCAAAATTTGACACAAAAAGATACCATTCTTTTCCACCTGATCTGACTGGTCCATTCCTGGGAGAGCAGCAGCCACTTGACGAAACATCTTTGAGCACGAACACAGCAGAAAATTTTTTAAACGACACAACTGATAACAATTAACAACATACAGCAACAAGCAACAAAGTGGAAACTGGAAACAATCTAAACTACTGGTACAGTAAAAGCTTTAGCACTGCGACCATGGATGACATTTAGTTTCATCGCTATGTTGCAAGCGTGGAATCAACTACCTGCTAACATTTGCCACAATGCCACATACTCAAGTTTTACACATATCTTAAAACATTAATTTCTATTTTATTTGACCTATGGACTTTAGCAATTATAATTTATGCTTCAGTTGCCACTTTAGATTTTGCCATGGATCTACTATACTGTTTAGGCACAGCGCTTTTGAATGTTAAGTGCTGCTGATTAGGAAACGTGAGAGGCAATATACACAAGAAAAACCCTGCTAACGCAATGGGGAACACGCAACAGCAGTGCATGTTTGAAAGCCCAGTAAAACAAGATCTAAGTCAGTCGCCTGAGGGCGCCAGACGACCGGCGGCTAAATTATCTATGGTGTTTTACTTGTACTCACCAGAGGGAGCGACCTGTCTCGCTCAGCCAATGCAGTATCAGCTGAAAATCGCAAATTTTTCCTACCCCCTCTCACTTAGCACCAAGGCTCAGGGTGACTCCTGTCGAATATATGGAAAAGCTTCACGGATCTTAAAACTAGAGTCATCCGGGCAGCCGATGGTGAAGATTTGGTAATCCTAGCTTGCACCGTTTTTGACTGATCCACCCGTGTGTCGGACGGACAGGCAGACGGACAGACAGAATTGCAATGGCTAAGATGCGCTACAGCAGTAGCTGCTGTTGCGTGTAAAAATTTAACTGTGATTGTGAACAGCAGAGGTGACCAACCTGCTTGACATTGTAGCTAGACTTGGCACTGGTCTCAATGAACATCACCGCAAGATCTTTTGCTCTTTGCTCACCCTCTTCCAGCGTCACTTGCCTTCAGTAACATTATATGCAACCGTTTCCATGCTATACACATCACTGATTACAATATACTTATTTTAATGCTTCAGTGTCTTTCTGGCACCGTAATAATGACTGCAACAGCAAATGGTTCAAAAGTTCACACTGCCCCTTAATCGACTTCAAACTGTTACAGCGGGTGGCCAAAAGTGTGTCAACAAGCTCTTTAACTAAATGATATTGGATTTCTTGCATCACTAAAGACAAACAGCTGACAAAGATGTGCTGTTGTGCGATGCACAGGCAAAAAAACACACCCAATCACTTCCCTGGTGAGCATATCTGAACCCTCAAGCAAAATGAATCAACGAGACATATCGGGATGGGCAATAACAAAACGAACCGTTTATCAGTGAGATCGGCTTTATTTCCGACCAGCATGATGATAACATCAGCGCCACGTTCTGTCCGTACATCGTCAATCCAGTGCGTTGTCTGCTGGAATGAATTACGATCTGCACAACACCCAGTGTAATAATAGGCTTACATCCGCCATCAGACTTGGTAGTTTTTTGCCATTCACTTACTGCCAGCGACGTCGTTAGTTAAAAATATACGTCCGGCAAAAAATTCAAACAGACACTGCAAATTTCCAACAGAATTACCGGTAATTCCGACACAGAGCTGCAAATTTCTGACAAGTTGCTCAAAATTTCAATCTTGACCCTAAATTTCCCCAAAATGTGAGTTTTCAGCCACACAGTTTGCATTTTAGACAGAAATTTTCTGACAAGTAGAAAAAGTTCTGACAATGTTCCAACAGCTCAGAATTTAGGGAAGGGGCAATGGCCCATCTGCCGCTGCTTATTGCATTACTTGCTTCAACCATTCAGTGACATGATGCTGTAGGTGATTCAATATAAACAAAAATTGGTACAAGAATTGTCATATAATCAAGAAATAGCAAGTCAATAACAGTCGTTACATTGTGATAAAAAAAGTTAAGAACAGCACCACTTACAGTCTATAATGTACAACAGAACAAGTGTTGTCCCTTCTACTGTACGTGTATGATGCAAACGTAGGCTTACCATCACATCAAAATGAACCCAAACATAATGTAAGTTTTTACAGAATTAAATTGCAAAGCAACAACAGAGCTGTTCAGCAATAAATGAAAATGTGCTCATCTAATTATAGATTGTACAGACACCAAACTACACCAGTCAGTGCAATGGAAATTCTAGCAGCACCAGCATCCGTCTATGTCCAAAACTGAGAGTTGTGACAGAGAGTGGCAACAGGGATGAGGTCTGCTCCCTCTCCAGCCAACTAAGGTGCCAGCAGAAGCTCCCCAAGCATGCTCTGGGATAAAGTCTCAGCTGCAAATAACTTTAGTGGATTCTTGGTCTTAAAAAGCAAAGGCTTAGATCCCTATATCTGGTAAGAACAGCTTGCGACCAGTGAAAAATTACGAGAGGGAAGTTTGTTAAGGGTGTAGATCAAAACTTCCTCCTATTTTTCACTGGGCAATCTACGCCCTTAACAAAACTTCCCTGCCTAGGCAACGAGAAGGGAAGGAAAAACGGAGAGGAAAAAAGGGTAAAGCATAAAGAAGGGGAATAGGGAGAAAAAGGGAGGAATGTGGATAAAGAGGGAGGCAGGGAGAGGAATGAGCCCAAAAAGGGAAGGGGAACTTAAGCCTAAATGTGGGGGAACTTGCACCTGATTTGATTCTAGATTTGGCAGGATAAAAGCCACTGTTAAAAAGACCTCCTTTATGCTAAAATGCACTCAGACGACAATTGTGCATATCAGTAATTTTGCAGTAGTATAATACAGCAAAAAATTAATGCACTTTCACAAATGACAACAATATACAGCATTATAAAACCTTTGAACGAATAACTGTTGCAAGAAATAGCAAACACACATAGACTACACATAGATAAATGGAAAAAACCAAACTAAAATAAATAAATAAATAAAAGAAATACCAATAACAACAGTTATGCATCTGTTCAGCACCTATACTTACTGGCAATATCGTATACAATGACAGCAACTGAAGAGTCGCGAATGTACGACGGAATCAAACTGCGGAATCTCTCCTGGCCCGCCGTATCCCACAGCTGCAGGCGGATCTATCAAACACCAATAACACCAGCAACATTCTCAACACGCCACGGTTGAGACACTTGGGCACCCAGTGGATTTTATTGGGAAACCCATCCAAAAAAGAAGCCCACTCAAAAATGTAATCCAATTCTACACTGTGTCTCAAAAAAACATCCCCGACATTTTTGACTGTAACTTGAAAACCAATTACCAGATTTTGATAATTTTTGTACAAATATTCCCGACACAACTTGTTATCAAATGACCATTCAGTTTCACACTTCACCCAGCGTTTGTTTCTGCACTACCTGGGAAAAGCATAACCAGCGAAATATCACTTTTTTATCGAATGCGATATAATTGCTTAATTAACATAATGCATAAAAACACATTTTGTTCCCATTTCTGACACTTTGGCCAACATTTCATTTAGTTGTCCATTTTTCAACTGCCTGCAGTAAAATTGCTTGAAGTGTTTGCCCACTATGCGAACACAGGCAAGAAAAAGCTTTTTCCATTCGTTGACAGCAGTATCGACAAAACTCCGCTCCAGACCAATCCAGGCTGTACCAGTCACTTCTTGACTTCACAAACATTCCTAAACATCATCTGGTAGACACACTGCTGCATGACAGTCAAACCTTGTAATAGACTGGCTGTTGGGGCCCACAGATTAGGATAAATGGAATTTATCAACGTTTTTTGCATTCATTTATCACATATTATGCTTGGTCTGCTTTCCCCAGGTAGTGCAAAAGCAGACGTTGAGTGAGGTGGAAACTAAAACACTTATTTAACAGCCAGGTGTGTCAAGAATATTTCTGCCAAAAGTTATTAAAATCTGCTAATTTTTCTTCAAGTTATGATAGATAATGTCGGGGATGATTTTTTCCAGGTTTTCTGTTTATTTCAACACATATTTCGCTTGATCTGCTTTCCCTAGGTAGTGCAGAAGCATACACTGGGAGAAGTGGGAATTGGACAGTTATTTGATGGCAAGTTGTGTCAGGAATATTCGTACCAAAAATTATCAAAATCTGATAATTGGTTTTCAAGTTACATTCAAAAAAGTCGGGAATGTTTTTTTGAGACACAGTGTAGTTTCTTGTTCCACAAATACTGAGATATTTTTATTATGGTTAAGTTGTACATACTGCAAAAAAGTTTTAAAAGTTAAAGGTTATGTATAGTAGTAAAGGTGACCCATCTCAGAGCTATGAAGCATCACCTGCCATATGGAATCACACAGTCTTACTTGCCACGCAACACATGTGAAAGCACTCGCTTTAACCCCAGCCATACAACTGGTACTTAATTTAAAGAGAAACGGAAGACCAGGAAGGCTGATTTGACCTTAGTGATTGGTTACATATCGGGACAGATGAGATGTCTGCAGGCAGTCACTCACCAAGCAGTAACCACTTGATAGCAACCTGACCAAGCTACCATAAAAACAGATAATCTTAAATTTTTTAAAAATAAAAAAGTTTAGTGGCTCACAGTACGATCTTCATGGTACATTGTTTTTGATAAGAAATCAATGCCAATCGTAGCCTGTACAAGAAACACACAGTAAACGTTTTCTGACAAGAACAGATCATAATATTTACATCAGCAAAAAAGCAGTAAAAAACTACAGACTCTACAGCGCCGAATCACTCTATCAAAGCAATATCAATGTAGCCCTGTTCTAGAAAAAAAACACTGCCAGTGGCGTAGCCAGAAATTTCAATTGGGGGCCTTGTATCCCTTCTCCTCCCCTCCCCTTCCCCTTTAGTCCCTCTCCTCCCTTTTCCTCCCATATTACCCTTTTCCTCCTTTTCCCTGTCCTCCCCTATTTCCCTCTCCTTCCTTAAAAGTAGGACTCCCTAAAATTGAGCTAGAGGGTCTGGGGAGCGCTGTGAGCTACCGCAGTGGGGTCTGGGGCAGAGCCCCAACCGAAATCGAATTTGGTGCTTTTTAGCTTTAAAATAAACTGACCAAATTGGCAAATTTCACGCAGTTTAAACGTATGCTTATGTTTTGTCTGGAGGATTGGGGGCTGCCCCCCCTTGTCTACGCCACTGAACACTGCCCATATCAATCCTCATCATCTAAATAACTGACTGATTAACCACACGACTAAAATATCTAATGCTGTACAAAATAACTAAAACATCCTTGACAAAAAGACAAACCCTACGTATTTTGTGCAGCCAGCTGGCAAAGACATGAACTGCCACAAACTACGAACAATACATATTTGCAGTAAATAATCAACTATTACACAAGGCTGAAAAATTAGTCCAAAAACAGATTTTTTTTTTATCTTTTAGAAGATGGAAAAACATCAGAAGTCTAAATTTTAAAAATTTAATTTTTTTTATTTGTTGTGTAATTTAAATTACAGATCATATTCAATTTCACATTTTAATCATAATTCTGAGTGAGTTTTGCTACAATTTACAATAATGTGACAAATGACACATGAACATCTTTGTCAATAGTATCTTCTAAAAAAGTCAACAGATGAAAATGAAAAAGTACTTTCTGACATAATAGTGGCAAATATGAAACATAAATACCAGTATAAAATTAAAACAGCAATTCACCTGATAAATAGTGTCAAAACTATCATACATAAACCGAGTGATCAAAGATGTCTTGCCAACTGCAAAAAAACAGACAACACAAAGCAGATTTGTAAAAAAATGTTTTGTGGGTCATCAAAATACATACAATACAATTTTGCGAATTAGTAATCATGCTGCAGCACATTAGTAAAATCAGGACTGTTTATATTGTCTGTTTAAGCAACATAGATAATAAGTGTGTTAAAAACATGAAGCTCATAAAAATGAAGCTGATAAAATTCTTCAAAAATGACAAACAATAAAAATTCATCTTGTAAAACAACTGAAACTTGCCTTCCTTCCCCTTCTTTCTCCCTACATTTCCTTCCCACCTTCTCCTCTTTTCCCATTCCTGCAATGTGAGCTCTTCAGTGGGATATGGGGCCAATATCAAATTTCACATAGTTACAGCTTTAGAATATGAAATCTGTTTGCAAAAATTTTAATCATTTTCCCCAGTCCCTAACATCTATTCTTAACAAAAAAATTGAGACTGGGGGCTGGCCCCTTTTCTACGCCACTGCCTAAAGGTATATTCTAATCTCCAATTAATAAAAAGTAGGCCTTATTGCATTACAGCTCAGAAACGCAGGCCGTACTGGTTAGTACTAGAATTCAGCCAGTCTCATTGTGGGTGGGGCAGAGGGGAAGAGAGGGGAACAGGGCATTGGTCCCTGAATTTTGGGATATTGGTAAAATGTCCCAAAAATCTTCTTGCTGTCCAAAAATTTGTGTCCAAAAATGCGAAACATGTGGCTGAAAACCCCCATTTTTAGAAAATTTAGGAGCAAAATTAAAACTTTAAGCACTAATGATATCTGTTGGTAATTTGCAGTGTTTGCTGAAAGGTTACAACTTTTTGCCCCGCCTGCATTCTTTTTAACACACGACGCTGCTGAGTCCAAAGCACCTGCACAAAACGTCTCAACGAGATAAAATACCTGAGACGAGACACCGAGACCTTTATTCCAAGACCGAGATGTTGAGCATTCTATCAGAGATGAGACCGAGACGAGACATTAGTAGTACATCTTGACATAGGCCTATCAAAACAGTAGCCATTGACCAGGGATGTGGTCTCGGTCCTGACGTATCGGTCTCGACACAGTCTTGAGAGTAATATGTCAGGACCGAGGCTACATCCCTGGTTAATAGCTACTGTTTGAACCCTTCGAGACGCAAAGCCCAATTTAACAACGCCGACGGGATATCGTGCTTTCTGTCAGTTTTAAGTGGAGTTTTGAATGTCAACCAGTTGCTCTCACTCAGAAAAAATGCTAGTATTATTTTCACTCCTCGCACGCTACATTCCTAACATAGCGAAGAAGAGTATATAAGATCAGTGTAATATTGAGGACTGACCGACGACCAACCACTGTTCCTGGAAGAGCCTTCCTGGAAGAACTTCAAACAGCCATATCTCCATAACGATGCCAGATAGACGCATGCCTTGAGGTATAACAAGACAGCACCATCGACCATTATTGGAAATTTTTTCTCCCTGTTCCTAAAATCGGGCAATTTTTATGAACTGTGAGGAGACAATTTCCAATAACGATCTCGACGCCAGTCAACATTAATATAATATTAAACAAGTCTCAATTAGATGCCGGGTCTCTAATACAAGCCAAAAGAAATGAAAAAGCTTTTAAATAAAAAAATACAAAAGAAAATGATGCACACGAGGGGTACATTAGATTGGTCACAATCTAATAATATTTCTTGTTGTTATCTAATGTCGATCGTGTTACTATGGTAACCAAATTTGGAGAATTGAAACAGAAAATATGCTGTATTTGAGGCACTTTCAGTCCAAAGATCATATCTGAAAATTTATTGCATTCAGTATCACTTATTGAGTTTTTATTATTACTGTATTCATTTGGCAAGAAATGTAATAAGTCTGAGTAACAAAAACAAAATTGTGCTTTGTTTTGTGAAAAAGTATGAAAAATAACAAGTACCCTAATGTCTCAACCAACCCCGAGTCTGTACTGGTTAAGACAACAGCAGTCATGGTTGAGACATCAAAATTATGTCGAAATTAAGGCTTCATATATCGAGTATTTATATGAGGAATTGCCAGTAATTAGTGTGGGAATAAGCTCAAATGAATTAGAAGGGTCAGGGGCCAAAGTGTTGGGTGATATAATCAGTGGCATCATTGCATGTTCTTTAAACTGAAAGTGCCTCAATCAACCCCGCTCTCCCCAAGGCTTTTATACGAACAATTTCCAAAATCGTTAAATGAATCAGAAAGTTTTTAGTTGCTGACAATTAAATGGCATTATTTAAATTTCAATGCTGTTCTTTTAGCATTCAGACACTCTTGCAACAAGTAGCAATTGGTCACAAGTAAACTTTTTTATCACTTCTGATATTCTGATTACTTGCAGCTGGTTGCAAAAAATATCACGATGCTGGCCTCCCACTAAGTCCAAACAACTGTTTGAGTCTTTAAGGTTCAAAACAGTTACTAGGGGGAAGGTTTTTGAGAAATTTGGGGAAAGTTCAATATTACCATTCTGCATTTCTGATATACTGCATATACATGCAATATCAGAAATGCAAAATTACAATAATTATAATACTCAACCCCCCTAATTAAAAAAAATTCCTGGAGGAAAGTTTTTTTGGGAAAAATTAGGGGGGGGGAGTTTAATACTATATTTCTGCATTTCTGATATGGTTCACACATGCTAAACTTTCCTTGGGAAAAAGTTTTTAAAAAAATTATGAGGGGGGAGAAGTTAAATATTATAATTCTGCATTTATGATATATTGCATGTACACTCCCCCTAATTTCACTAACAGTTCCTAGGGTGTGGAAAAGGTTTTTTTGGAAAATTGGAGAAATTAAATGCTATAATTTTGTATTTCTGATATATTGGATGTACACTTTTCCCCTAGGCCTAATTTTACAAAAATCTTCTTAGGGGAAGGTTTTTGGGGAAATTAGAGGGGAAATGGAATATTATAATTCTCTATTTTTGATGTATGCATGTACATTTC
>Ga0056128_1001665_pt1 | contig 25324 bp, 16 predicted proteins | sample WorMetLIZISLAND2_FD_71113 | JGI IMG/M metagenome (GOLD analysis project Ga0056128, IMG submission 71113) | Marine gutless worms symbiont microbial communities from Max Planck institute for Marine Microbiology, Germany - Olavius geniculatus... ... | reverse complement strand
TCCCCAACCCGCCCCGCACCGGCAACTGAACCAAGATGCTCTTGATCACGAGTCACACGACACGCGTGCCTGTCGCTGAAGTCCCGCGGCGACATTACGACAGATAATGATCATCAACGATTAGACATCACACACGGCCAACCAGCAATACGCCACAGGAAAGCATTTCTAACACGTGCACCAACGGATTCTTGAGTGTTTTCAGGCGACAATAGCCTACCTCCTTGATTATACAATGCGTAAACAAAATACTGTACTGTGCACATCCAGGTATCACGCAATTATGTGCAGTAAAAATTGACTAACCGTACAAGTAGAGCCTTGATTCCTATCGAATTGTGGGCATATTGAGCGTTAACAGTGACGCGCACAACGTCTAATTCAACGGCCAGATTGTACTCTTCGTTGGAATGCACGACTAACGATTAACAGCGTTTGACTAACTACTGCAGCCTTTGGATGTCATTAAGAAGGCGCGTTAGAGGTCTCATAATCTTTTTGTGTCGTGCACGGTCCCCACGACAGTTAAATGATCATGCTGTCAACAACTTTGCGTCATGTTTGACGTCGTCTTTTACGTCGGTGTCATCTTCAGTCGCTAATGACGCTAAACGGTCAAACGAGCTGTCGCAGTCGTCATAATTGCTGCTGATGCTAGAATCAAAGGTCGCGTGTGGTTTTGCACCAATAACAACTGGACTATCACGCCTCTCCAGATTCTCGATCTATGGCCTCTATTACCACTAAGTCACGTCGCACACACTACAAGAACTTGATGGCCAGTAAGAATGCAATTACTTCAGTGGCAACACGACATACTTCGTTACACCAATTGCTGGCATCCGAGAAGCGACAATTATTGTGCTTAACAATATACAGCCTGTCTATTCAAAAGATGCTAACAGCACAAAGCGTGAAAAATACAGCAGTGCAAACAATTAAGAGTTGTAAAAATGGTCCCGCTATCATAAGATGCTAATGGAACTCGCACTATTTTGCAACGGAAAAGAGTCCTTAGCAACCGACGCTGAATGTTGCGCAAAACTCGCTGTACCAAATATTGATCATGTCGATTTCATTAAAAATTGAATTAGGGCCTAATTGCTGTTCAAAACAAACAATGTAAAGAATTACGGTGGGATGTTGTTTTCAGTGTATTAACATTAAGTGTGATGAAAATCGGTATAATATCGGCCATGGTTTTTAAATAAGGCGCACCTCTATACAAGTGATTTATGAATGTAAATACAGCGACAGCGGCAGACGTTTAATTAGTCCGAAAATTACCCGCGAACGACGACAAACAACGAATGTCGCCAAACGGCTTACTAATTAACAGCAAAAACAGTGTCCCCTGGCGGAACAGGCACGCACTGCAGCGCCACTTGATGGCGAATTTCAGATAAATAATTATTGCAGACTAAACATCAGCTGCTTCTTAATTCAATTTACACAGGCGAATGTAATTCGACGCATGATCGACACGTCACCAGTGGCAAAGCGGTAATATTCGCTTTTTTGAAATTAATATTTATCTTTATTTACCATTAAGGCAAAAAATGCACAAAAGCATACCTAGGTGCAAACACTGACAGATCGATAGACAGTAAATTAACTTAAATAACAAATGCTACTTATATTTTCTTCGTTTAACATTGTTTTCCTTCACTTCGATTTACTCAGTTAGAAGTTTTTCCAAAAAACTACTGTTTTATCAAAAATAAATTTATTCATTAATTAAAAAAATAATTAAATGTAGTACAGCTTATCAACTACAAAAAACTGATCTATCAATTTAGCAATCAATATTAATATATATGTATCTTATGAAAAATGTATACACTGTGTCAACAAAAAAGTCGGCGGTATGTTTTGCATAATATTGGCAAATTTTAAAATATTTTTATATTCTTGGCACGAGTTTGAAGTAGCGTTCTCGAATGATCTAAAAATGTTTGCCAGAAATCGATTTGCCGCAGTTCTGCAAGAAAAGAACACAATGTCATGCATTTGCTTAGTGTCGACGGCGACAAAAACTGTCGGACTGACAGCAAAGTTGGTTTGACTAATAGCTGATAAGCCTGATGATACTGTGCGATGCTGCGGATAAATACTAATTTCGACGGCGCCGGTAAACAATACGATGTCCACTTGTTGACGTAGAGGCCGCTAGGAACCCGCCGCGCCCGGGCCGGCCCCGGGAATAGACGGACCGTGATGGATTGAACGGAATTCCACTGGGACAGATTTCCACCCGGGCCACCCACGAGGTGTGTGCTTTGGTGGTCCATATGGGTGTCCTTGGGTGGTCGATCGGTCAGTCGCCGTAGTACAGTCCGGACTCCGTGGACGCAATCGCCCCACGACGAAAAAATTGTGATGGTAATGCCCCCACTCGGGGTGTTTTATTTCTGCCAACTTTTGCAACCGCGTAATAAGATATTTCTACATTTCGGCATGGTTCGAACTTAATGCAAACCGTCAATTTGATCGTCTGAGCTAAACAGTAAAAATAGCCCTCGAATGACGAATAGTGCACAGTTTCGGCCTAAAGTGTACAAAAATTGAGAAATTATTTGGCGGTCGAATTTCCGGTGCATATTTTTGCATTTTAAGCTAAAACTTATGCACATTTTTAATTGCACAATGGCGCACGTGTACTTTTGCTATTTTACTGGCTGAGAAAACTCAGAAACCTATACAGCAATGTCGAAAAACTCGTAAATAAATTGTAGCTAGATTTCAGAGGTAAAAAAACAAAAGGGTCCAAAGAAAAAAACGGAAAAAAAGTAAAGAAAAGAAAAGACTGTGCCCCACATGCAGTTATTTTAATAGTTAGCAGGCGTAGAAGTGGCTTCGTAGCAAAAGCTGGGGCAGAATGGGAACAGTTGCCCTCTCCCCTAAATTTTAACCTATCGGAAATCTTTGGGACTAAAAATTTTCATTTTGCAGGCAAAATTTAAAATTTTAGCACCCATATTCTCCTTCGTCCGAAAATTGCAACTGTGGGCTATGTCAGGAAATTGCAATTTCCTGTAACCCGCTTAACGTTTTTTAACCCACGTCGCCGCTGGTCGTAGCCTATGCGTACTGCATCCCCAGTCGATCCACGATCCAGCGAACGTAGAGTTAATTGGTTGACACTGGCAGCGGTAGGTCGACGAGCTCGTAAATGCGACCCTCGCGTCCAATGAACCATGATTAACCACAAACAAGCTATGTCACTCGATTATGTCTCACCTGCGGTTGCTGCTATGTTTGCGGTTGCTACGTTTGATTCGATATCAAAAAAAAAGAATTCGGAAATTTGGATTTAAAACATTTGAGCAGATGAACAAATAACGCTCTAAAGAAAAACGCCAAAGACTCAGCTTGAAAATGGAAGGAATTAAACCAGCGATATTTACATTCCCAGGGCAGTGGCGTCATTTCAGTAAATCACTTAAAAAGACGGGGGTGTTGGTGCACATGCAGCAGTAACACTGTTTCAAAGGTACGATTTACAACAAAAAAAAATAAAATTATAAATCCTTGAAGGGTCCGTAAACCCCTCCATCTCTCGCCTTTTAATAACGCCTCTGTACGCTGGCATGCAAGCGGTCCCTCCTGTAGTGATTAGCCTATCTTGAGAAAACGTATTGATAACAGACATCATACGTATACACAAAACGACGACAATAGCAAACACAACAACGGCGACCATGTGATAATAACGACATTAATAATTCACAATGTTGATAAAACAAGGCTAAAAACTTAGGTTTTAAACAAGTTTGTAAGTTTTTAGATTATTGTTTTTTTTAGGTTTTTGGGTTTTGATGTAAAAAAGACGGAACACAAAATCACGACATTCTCCTTGTTACATTTTTTTCTTTAAAATAACTCAAAAATCACAATCAAAACGTAAAATTAGTCATTATAAGTATTAAGTTGCATAACAAATAATTTTGAAATCTAAAAATTTAAAATTATAACTTGTACAATTTTAAGGCTTCTAATAATCTTTCCCCTTAAAAAACTAAGTTTAAAAAGTAGTCGTCCAGCCCTGTGATTAAAACCCAAATAATAACTGATTGAGAATTAAGAGACTTGCCTGTATTCTGTCTTCGGGCAGATCAGTTTTCAAAGAGAGAACTTCACGCTGGTAAACGTCCGGATAATGAGCATCCTTGAAAGCTTTTTCCAACTCTTCCAGCTGATAGCTCGTAAATATCGTTCTGCAAAAAATACAATAAATAATGCTTATTGAAAAAACACCTAGTGCTTATTGTTCGACAAGCATTGTAGGATAGATGTACATTCATGAAATAAAATGTAACAAGATTCAAAAACCGTCTGAGTAATGGTAGGCCTAACGGCAATGGAAATTTAGTTCTATTCTTGAAATAATGTAATGTTATGGTTAATCAACCAAAAACACACATCCAGTAAAAATCACGTTAAAATCTGGAAAAAATGTTTCGAATCACAAACATGGACTCGGACCTTGTGGCTAAGCGGCGTATAGGGCTTCGGACCTGCCATCAACAGGTTGCGGGTTCGAATCCCGATCGCATCGCTGACAGGCGTAATTTAAATTGTTCACACACGCATGCATATTGTGCAACGCTGTAGATTGAAACAGAATGAAAACATGGCGATTGCATTGTTTCTTATTAACATTTTTTGAAATTAAACATTAATACTTTACCTGTGGCGACGTTTCTTGTTGCGTTTAGTCGTGGAGCCGCCGCCGTTCATTCCCTTCACACTGCACGCGTCATCGTCCACGCCTACGCACACACAACGAACGTATTAATTCACTGTCTACTAAACGAAAGAAATTCGAGTATTTCAGATAATAAATATAAAAATTATTTATTTGTGTTGGTCATCTGGCTAGTAAAGGAAAATTAACTGTACGAGATACAATAGAGCCTAGTTTATTTTCCACGCTAATACTTAAAATAGATTGCTTGCAGTTTTTAAGTATAGGCTATACCGTTATTATTTTGAAACCCCTCAAAATTAGTTTATAACTTTTTACAGTAATCTTGCCACGGATAAGTGCAAACAGATAAAAATTCATCTTCTTTTGTTTCTTCGACGAAAATAACTAATTAGTCCTACATCTTTTCTGGTAGCGATATTGAAGACGGTAGTCCGAAACTTCAATAGAGGTTGGAACTTGGGCAGGCTCAGCGAATATTTCGAATATTTTTATAATGACTGCAAAAGCGCAGCATTTTCTGTGCATATTTCCACTAAAATTTAAATGCGAAAAATGCAAAAAATGTTTAGGAAAATACAAAGCATTTCGCGCCTCTCCAGCAGAAGTTGTTGCAGTTTAATGGCACCGGCTTGCTGGGCGCGTTTAAACGACTAATCATATGGTCGCGTGCACGGCGAACGAGAGACAATATTATTGCAGTCCACTGCTCGGACGTCGCTAATCTAATTGAGTGATGACTGATGCTGCTGCTGCTGCTGCTAATGATGATGATGATGATGACGACCATGAATATAACCACGCGATGGCGACGACGACGCAGGTACCAAACAATTAGCACACGTTTTCGCTTCGTGCGACGCCATCTTTCACGCATTGTCATCACACGGGCCGATTACAGCTGATCAACTCTCTGCTAACATGCGTCCGTCTTAATAGACCGCATTACAAGCCTTGCCCGTCCTTCTCTCTGTCTGTCTGCCCGACGGTCTGTCCCGGAATCGATGCAGAAAAAAACCATATTGATTTCTCCACGTAACTGCGATATTACTGACTCATGTCAACTGTCCAATTGTGTCGTTTGTGTATTCTTAACGCTGGGTAACTTAGGCCTATGCTTTCTTGTTTAGGTGTGATGTCACGGTGTGCTGCAGTGCTTTTGTAATTAAATAGATAGATAGATAGATAGATAGATAAATAAATGTCAACAGAAGTTCGCAGCTTGTGCTAAAGCCCAAATTCCATTACGCCGACTTTCACCGAGACTTCTCCGCGGGGAAAGTCGCGGATACAAACCGCCTCGACATGTTTGCGATAAAGTCCGTGACAAGTCCCATGACAAATCCGTTTCTGTCGCTGTAATGGAATTTAGTCCGTTACAATCAGTGTTTGAATTGTGAAAAATTAGCTGGGGGGTTAAACTTTTCGACGGTCGGAGCCCGACCAAAATTGTGATGTAATTCGTACGTATGTAGTATATAGCTGACCCCCAGTGCATAATTTGACAGTGTGTTAGAAGGGTTGAGAAAACAGTTCCCAACTCCCCGGCAATTCAAACACTGGTTACAATACACGGAAAAAGTTGTCGCAAACACAAATCACGAAAGTCGGTGACATGATTTGTGTCTCGGACTTTTATGATTTATGTCCGCGACTTTCCCCATGGGAAAGTTTTGGTGAAAGTCGCAAAGTCAGCGTAATGGAATTTGGGCTTAATTCATTTTTCGTCTCATCAGTAATGTGTCAACTGACTTTCTTGTTCTTGCAAAAACCTATTCAAATACGTAAAAATAAAGGGGGTGGGTGTGCACATTTTAAGTTAGGTCTGGCCTACTCTTTTTTTCTATGATCAGTTTTTTTTCTTTTTGTTATTTTTCACTTTCAAGGGAGAAGCGCAGGACCCCCTAAATACGCCACCGGTCGTTTCTGACGCTTTTTCGCCTGCCGCTTAGCGCTCTATTAACTGTTGCATTTCGCTAGTCGTCCACAAGAGAGCGCTAATTGTCCTTCTTCCGGTCTGTCAAGTAGTTGCCGGGCACCAGCCTAACTAATCGCGTCTTAATTGCCCGCCGCCAGAAGGCGCAATGGCGTCGTCCTGGTATACGATCCATCACTCACTAGTCCGTGCTGTCGTCTACAAGAAGTGTGCCGACGCCAGTATATCTATGAGTTTCGTCGAATAATTGTGCCGGCAAAACAGTATCATTATGTAGTAGTAGCGACTTCACTAAAATAACAATTAGCTAGTTTCTTTTTATGTTTTATCACTGTTTTATGCGTTGATTTTTAGTGTTTTATGGGCACTTTTCAGTGTTTTTTAAACGCTTGGCCCGGCTCACGTACCGTATACAGTACTTCACAGAAGTGGCGTAACCAGAATCTGGATGTAAAGGGCATTTGAGAGGCGGAGTGTGGCTGTGCCCATCACCCAAATTTTTCCCGATTTTGTGTGAAAATGGAGTGTTTTATGCATTTCTGACACTATTTTGAGTAACTAAGCTTCTAGGGGCACGTGCCCCCAGTGTCTCTCCCCTATGGCCACGCCAGTGCTTCACTGGTGTTAACAGTTTCAACTGTTAAACAGAAAAAGAAAGAAAGAAAAATTGCTATATATAGTACTTCACATTTTTTTCAGTCAGCCGAAATAAAACGTTGACGCTGAAGATGTAAACGTTTGATGTATTAAAAAAATGCAACATTTATGGCTAAAAGAAACAGTCACTTTAAAAAATAGGAACAAAATCAAAATTTTGAGCACCCACAATCTTTTCTGATGTCGGGAATATGCAGCTGTCTCTCTTTCGGAATTCCGTCAGAAATTTGCAACTTTTTTCTTCGCTTACTTTTTAACCCGCAACTTCGCTGCTGCCTGCGCGAGTGAGACGTGCGTGTTATAAACAGACACAAGACGCGTTTCAACTGTCAGGCTTGACTGATGGGGTGAATGAGAGTCAGTGAGTGTGTAGGATTCAACGTTCCACCCGACACAGCATGTCGGGGACGGCCTTTCGGGGACGGCCTTCCCAGGCAGTGCATATACACATAGGCTTGATAATGGAACAAAAAAAATAAACCTTCACAATAATAAAACAGAAAGTTTAACCCTTACAGAAACACAAAACACAAAAATACGACATAAACTTGAAATTGTAAAAACTCGTCATTTTATGCGTGCATATGTAATTAACGGTATAATGGCAGTTCTAATAATCTTCTCTCTTATCTTCGAGACAATCGACAATCTCAAAATGCTGTTTATTGCAGGAAGGAAGGAGGCAGTGGTTAAAGATAGGAGGACGGTGAAAAAAGTTAACTAATTTGCGACGGACCAGTACTGTTGAAGTCGGCTCCGTCTTGGTGGGCCAGCATCAGTGCAGCGGGCAGTCGACAGTGATCGAGTCGCAGTGATAGCGGCCCATCCATGACTGCTGCTGCTGCTGCGGCTGCTGCTGAGGCTGGGTGATGAGAATGAGGATGATGATCAAGAGATGCGCGCGCTCCGGCCTGATGTACACCTGCACGTTTTAGACAAAATACGTCAACGATTGCAGCTGCAGTTTATGGCTTAGTCAGACGTGACTTCTATGATTTAGTCCGGAAAGGTTGTACTGTTTTGTATCTTTTCCAGCTTCTTGTTTGTCTGTTTGTCGTGTTGTTGTTTTTTTTGCTGTCATTAACTGACGAGTGAAGTTAAATTTAAGTCAAAAAAAGTTAAACGTAGGCCTGCATCGTTATAATAAACGTTTGTACTGTTTGCAAAATTGTGCAGCATGAAGCAAGACTGTATTTGGCTCCCACGGTACTAGCCAAGGATCAGAAAAAAGAAGGCTACTTTAATTCTATCGTTGTGATATTGATAAATTTTTTTAAAAACCTATAACATAGTAAAAGGTAAAAAAGTACAGCTTTTAATAGCAAATCCATTACAGAGCTACAGAGCGTCCCCTACCATACGGGATGACAGTGTTAGCTGTCACCCGACTCCAGCCTTACAAGCCGGTACTCGATTTATCTACCCCGGAGAGATAGGCGGCTGAGTTGACCTTAGTGTTGGACCGTTCTATACCTATATGCCGACAGTCCCCCATTCAAGTAGTATAACCACCTGATAGCGACCCGACCGCATGTCAAACCAACGACCTCTCGATTCTTACTAGTATGACACCTCACAGTTAGACCAATATGCTACCTGCGGCTGCAGCGGCGGCTGAGATGGCGAGTAGGTTGTGTCTCCAGGCGGTGAAGCTGTGGACGGCTGCTGCAGCTGACACGGGTTCCTCATAGCAGCGTAGAGGACCAGGTCCAGCTGCAGCACCAGCAGCCGGTGTCGGCCAACAGGCGGCGCCTGCACCGCGCTGAGCTCGTGACGTTGAACCACCATCACCAGGCGTGGGGTAAACTGCGGGACACAGCGCCGACCTGTTACACATTGTTCCCGACAACATAGATGTAATACATATCTTTACTCACTGTATTCGGTAGACAGAAAATAAACAAAGAATAAACAATGAATATAATAATAAGACTTAACTAGAACTAACAAACGTTTTTTACGTTTTTTATTCGTGCCACTTTTTTAAACGTTCTAATTTTTAAAAAAATTTTTCAACTTTTTTCGGCAATTGTCAAAAGTTTTTTTTCTTTTTCTGTCGCGTTTTTAACGTTTTTTTAACGTTTTCGACACATTTTTGTCTGGAACGTTTTTTACATCTGCCCGACACTAATAAATACAACTTGAACTAATGCTATTGTTTCAACATGCACACTTATATTCAAAGCTATGCCTTGGATTTGTGCTGTGCGGGTCCCGGGACGGACAGAAAAACGGACAAACGGACGGACGGACGGAAGCCCGTAAAGCGGCCTATCAGTGTGACTGCGTAATAATACCATAATTACTACTACGGTTGCTTATCATGGCTCATGCATGCATGCCAATTTTCGGGAGTTAGGCCTAATACAATGAGACAGGCTAACTCAAAGTATTATCGTACTGATAATCGTAATACAAGCTATATACAAGCTTTAGAAGCCCCTCCTGTCACATATGCAAGTTTCGCATCTGCACCGTGTTTGTGATGTGTTTTGAACTTTTTTTTCTGTTTTCTGTTTAGTTTATTCCTATCAGCTTTCTTGTTATTAGCTATGTCTATGCCATGATATAGTAAATATAAATGAAATTATGTGAAAAAATCAAAACTCACCGGAGTTTGTGGTGATACAGTTGCTGGTAATCTTTATCGGTTTTGCTGGCGTTGGGCGGCGACGGCGTGTGGAGGTATTCGTCGTGCTGCTGGGAGGCTGATAGCATAGGGTCGTTGTCGTTCGTCGGCTGTCGCTTGGTGTCGCCATGTGGACCCAGTCCGAGCAGTTGGTGGATGGCGAATGGCGAGCGGTGCTGGTGGAACTCTGACGTTCTACTGACGCTCGACGTCGTCGCTGATGTTGCCGTAGTCGTGATAATGGTCGACGTTTTCACCGCCTGCTGCTGCTGCTGCTGATGATGATGATGAGGCTGCAGCGTCGAAAGACCGAGTGGTCGGTACAAGTCAGTGGGACCGAGCATTAGACCGGTACCGAAACCGAACGGCCCAGCACTGCGACCGAACGACCTGGCCCCGACACCAAACCCCACCCCCGCCGTAGTGCCGTTGTACGTTATCGCCGCCTCCACCGCCGCCACCGGCTGCGTTAAGCTTTTCATGACCACTTCCACACACGCAGTTCAGAAAAATTCAACCTTTGCTGTACTTCGTATTTGTGCTTCGAAAACTTATGCTAAATCCAGTTGCTACCGACAGCGCTACAACTAGCATAAATCGATCGTTTCTTGAGTATATCGACGATTCCAAACGTTAGCGTCACGACGAATTCTAAGAAGCCTCTCGAAGGCCGAATGTAATATCTGCAACAGAATTAAGTTACCGATTCACATCACGTCCTTTCACGCGTGGTTTCTAGATTCAGACAGTTATCTGTTGCGAGTAGGCCCCTAAACACTTTCAGAAGTTGCCTGTATGAAACACGTTTGCCTGCGATAACAATTTCAAGAATCAAGACCAATCTCTCAAGACTTGTAAGCCTATTCTCATCAGTTTTGGTATCAGACAGATGTTACAAGGACGAGATTTCTGACGGACGAAATATTTTCGTCAGTCAAAATGCAGCAGTTCTATCTATATGTGGCGACGTCACTGCTATAGCTTATGCCTGCGTCCTGTACGCTGATATCCAGTTCTATCTTTCACGTACCTGCTCTGTTCCTCTGATAACGTCGGCGCTGCGCTCTTATGTATCGACCGACGCCGGGTCGTGATTGGCTGTGACGTCACGTGGTGGTTATGACGTCACGGCCCAGTGCTCGCAGCCGCTGCATTCAATCTGATTAAACGATTAGGCCGCTGATGCTGATGGCGACATCGGTGATGACCGCAGAGTCAGGCCGGGAAGGAGAGTGTCGTCGCCATTGGCTAATCAGACACGCAGAGGCCAGATCCCATTGGCGCCGACATCGACCCGCCTTCCGTTGCCACGGTAACAACCGCAGCAGCTGCTGTAGCAGCAGCAGCAGCGAGTCATTTCGTCTGACAGCAGTATCAGTTGCTGCTTCTGCTGCCGCAACGCAAGGCAATAGCCCAGCCGGCAACAGGCAGCAGCAGCGGCACCAAGCGCACCATTCACTTGCACTGCGCACGCTACTTTTGCTGATTACGACGGACGATCACTTAATTACCGGGATGCTGTCCGTCGTAATCAGCACGGTGGTTCAGTCGTCGAATACCAACCAGCTCGATAACAGCTGCAACTGCTGCATTTTTTTCGGTACGAACGACTCGCTACTTTGCTGCGAAAATGTGATTTCGGCGATTCACATACTCTTGATGTTTCGATATCAACTCTGCTAAGCTTATGAAAGTTAGTCAAAGTTAGTCTAGTGGATGGAATTTATTTCTGTCATCGCGTTTTTTTCGACAAAGTTTTAACCGCGCTGTAAATGTAGTTCATCGATTAGTTCAATAGCATCCTTGTTTATATGTCCTCACATTCAGTGGTTTACTTAAAAACGTTTACATACAAGTTAAGCATCTGACTGTAAAAGTTCTTAATTGCACACTCTGCGTGGCAGCAGCAACGCCGCCATAGCTGTAGTCCTGCAATAGGACAGAGTGACGACAGCCGCAAAAATGTTTTCTTGGACCATAATGCATACCTTGTGAGCAAATAACACTATAGGCTTACGCTGAGTCTTAGTTTCCCCCGTCCCCTCACTAATTTTGGCATTCATTTTAGTTGACGTATTAGGTTACAAGACACTGTAAACGACAGAGACCGTGAATTGTGTATTCTCGATAACAACACTTATTTAATCGAACACTTTCGGCGATGTGAGAGTTCTCAGAATAGGCCTGCATATCTACGAAGTCGTTCAACTGCAGAAGGAAGATTGTGTGGCTACTGTTAATTCACAGGTTGGAAGAATTAATCGTACGTGGACGTCGTTATGTATTATTCGCAGCACGGCCGGCCGGCGCCGCGGGGCGTCAGCGCTGCAGTGTGTAGACCTTCTCGCACAGATTGTCGACGAGTGGCAATAATTAGCAGACACGTGTTCTGCCTGAGCGATAATGCAGCAAGGTGCGACTGAGTGCCTCAATTACCAGCCTCTCCCATTGGTCAACAGCTTGTCGATTGCCCAATTTTCTTCGTGGAGCGACGCCGCCGTATTAGCCGGCACTGGTACGGAGGCTGGCTGGCTGGTCAGTTGGCCACGTGACCGACCACGTGACTGGATGAATGGTCGCAGCCATTATTGACGGCAATTGCTTTACGCGCCGCTTTCACTCACTTACTACTGAGTCCGTCGTGTTTTGGATGCAGAAGGAATCTTTTTGTTCGGTAAGGAATAAAAAATAGGCTACATTGTGTACGACATAAGCTACGAGTAGCCTATATCACTTTTGTCTAAGTTCTGACCTGTGCTTGATGCTTTACTAAATCGTCTTTTGTAGAAGTATTGTAGTATGCTAGTAGTAGCATTCCTAGTAGTGGTGGCGGTGGTATAACTATAGTAGCTGTCCAGCCGCGATTCTGGCATGTAAGACTAAGACGGCCGACTGTACTAGGCATTAGATATTAAGCAAGAGATTAAGCAAATTAAAGCTAACGTTTTTATTCAACATTTATGAACAGTTTTCCTGCCACGTTTTTAAAAACTTTTAACGTCTATTATTATTTTTTGGAAACGTTTTCTTACATCTATGCAATGCATAACCGGCATATTTTGCAACGCATTATGCAGTGTGTAGTAAGTGTTGTGTACATTGTAATTTGTAATATTGTGGTTCTTTTATAGTATTCACACAAACCGATATTAGCAAATTTTTCTCGGCTAGCCGCAATTTTCGCGGCGGCGGCGGCTTAACAAAATCACGGCGCGGCGGCGGCGGCTAAGTCGGCGGCTTACGGGTCTAGTTTACTAGCCGTCCCATCTCAAATTTAATTACTGAGTGGGACCTCACAAATAATGTTGGATAATATCCCGAACTCCAAACTCCGTAATCGGCACGGGACAATACTTCTTCCTCATTTTTCATTGCCCTGCCTTCACATGTCTTTTTGTCGGCTTTATTTTCAGCTCCACTGTGCAGGCTACCCCGAATTTGATTCTGGTTCCCCTAAGTTTAGGCCTACTGGCGCGACGTCAGTGTTGGCTTAGCATAATGGCTTAGCGTAGCTGACAAACTTGTAATAAATTATTAGTGCTAGGCTTGATCTGAATTTATTTTGGATTATTAGGTCAGAGTCAAGTAGATGCAAGTGACGGCGAAACGGCCGGCGTCGATGATTAGCAGAAATCTGAACTACAAACGGATGCCATGCAAATGCGCAACAAGAGAAGGCTGCTGCTGCTGGCTTCTCTGCCAAGTGGTCATTGCAGGTGGCGTTCGGTTCCGTTGTGTTCCCGAGATGGCGCCACTCGAGCGGCGCTAGTTTCTAGTAGGCTGCGCGAAATCGTTCGGCAAACAGCTCCGAGTTTTTTGGCTGCTGTCACTGCTGGCGTTAGGGAGTTGGAGGCCCTCCAAATGCAAGTGTGAGACCCCCATAATAGGGGGTCTGGGGCGGAGTCCCCAGCGGGGTCCAGGGGCAGAGCCCCTGGTCAGGGGGTCGGGGATGCGAAGCCCCCTTAAGCTGAAACACTTTTGGCTTTTGGACGTTTACTGAAAGTCGCGAGTTTGCCCACTTTAAAAAAAATTTGAAACGCAAAACATCAGATACAATTTGTGTTGTCTTTTTAAAAATGACGTCTATGGGCCGCAATACGTCACAGATTATTGTACAGTAATGAAAAATAATAGACTTGTCTACTTTGAGTAAACTTTCCATATGTTTATTCATTTTATGTTTTGATTTTTGAATTTATTCTTTAAAAAGCTAAAAAAAATTTTCACACTTAGCGTGAGGCCCCTGAGCATACGTGAGCCCCCCGGTCGGAGGGTACGGGGGCCCTTCCGTCGGCTCTGGCTGCTGTGGCGGTGCAAGAACGTTTTGCTGCCTTCGTTTCACCGAAGCATCGCAATAGGACGTTGAGGTTCGGTGTAGACTCTGTATGTAGGTCTATCGGAAAGAAAAAGAATCAGAATCAGATTCTCGTAGGACTATGTTTACTTCACAATCATATAGGCCTAGCTTAGAAACATTTTCTTTGGGCTTCTAGCAATTAGGCCTAGGCTCAATCTGGCAGCAATCTCTAGGCCTAGGCCTCGACATAATTGTAAGGATGCTACAGCATAATGAAATCGAAAACACAGAATATAAAAAAATGGTTAGAGAAGAACATTGTGTTGACTGTTGACTTGGTGAGAACTGCAAGTGGGAACCTGAAGGCCTACTGTATACGCTTAGGCAGCCTAAGCCTACAGTACAGCTTTCCAGTGGCGGATTCAAGGGAGAAGGCGGCCGCCCTCTCCCCTATTGACCAGATGCATCTTAAAACTAGTGAAAATTTTGCACGAAAATGCATTATTTTTGCCTAAAATTTTTAATTTTTTGGGTAGGGGGTATATGCTACCATACACGTTCGTTTAATAAAAAGTAAACTTCTAAATTTTTAACCAAAATTTGGAATTAAGTGACAATTACAAAATTTCGTCGTATGCACCACTGACATGTCGCTACTTTACCTTGTGAAAGTCAGCTTTATATAGAAAAAGTACATTGTAATTTTTATTAAAGTCGCAGCACTGAGAAAACATTATGTGGTAATGACAAACATTTTAAAAAACGATAATCAGTTTATTCAGAAAAGTCAACAGTTTTGTTTGTATTACAAGACTCCTCCTCCTTGATGGCAAACTTTTACTGGAACATAGCGGTGTCGACAACTTGACGCCACCGTCGCCACTGTTTGCGATCTGCAGCGAGAGGCCAGGCCGAGTGAACGTCGCTGCTAAGGGGCTGGATTACAAAACTGGATAAAACAAATACTTAGCCTACTGATTGCAGTGCATAATGCCTGACTGATCTTAGCTCAATAGCCTAACTTGCAAAGTTGCTAAATTTAAAAAAACATGCACTTTCTTGCACAGAATTGTCACCTTTAGTTTTAATCGCAATTCATAATCAATTAATCTTCAATTTTTGAAAAGTTAACTACTAAAACATTCCAATCGCTACCAGCTCTAGGCCCAATTCCGACTTATCTTATTTTTAAGTCTCGCTGTCATCTATTTTTTTGATCAAGCTACCAAAGCGTCCATGATCCAAGTATAGGCTCACCAATCTTTCCCACAATCGCTGCGACTAATATTCTTCGTTACGACGTCAGCCACACACCGAAGAAGCAAATTTGTTTTCCACGCACGATGAAAATCGACAAAAATTATCCCCATCTTGATGCGGCGGGGTTAGACAAATATGCACAGCGCACGCTGTAGCTTCAGCGACTGCAGCCGATCTCGCATTGCACGAGCTCTGACGTTTGTTATTAATCCGCATTAATTCATCCCTTGACGATCATTAGCCATAACGTCGTTGTCTGCTGCTTTCGTTCGCGGTCAACATGAATTAACCGTCGTCTCTAAATATGCCCCGTCGCAGTAGACAAACTCTGTCCAAAAGACCATCTGTTACAGGGAGGATGGTTGCTTGATGGCAACGGTTGTTGTCATTGAAAAACATTGAAATCTTTATTCGCCGAAACAGAAACAAAAGCAATACAAAAACAAACTCTTAGACGCAAAATTCAGCGTAAATACGCATACGTGAGAAGGAAATTTTAGTATTCGCACACGATTAATTGCTTAAACATCCAGACAGTGATTGTCGGCTGTCAGTAAGACTGCACTTTGCATCATTTTTAAAAACCAGACTAGCTGATGTCGTTTGATTTCAGCTAAAAAAATACAAGAATAATTGGGCATGTATCCGCCTATAAATCTACGCGACCATAACATTAGCATAACCTTTAGATACACTGGTTACTTCAATCCTGGGGAACGCTCACACCAATTTTGGTTTTATGCATTTAGTAAGCCTATTTGACACACGGTCAGACAGACGGACAGACGGAAGGGCAAGACCTATATTGCAGCCTATTAAGACGGCCGCACAAAAATCGCTATTGCAGTCGTCCTTATCATAATAATTATTATCGTTGTGGTCAAACAATGTGATAATAACATCTGAAGATTTTTTATCTTTAATACTCTTTGATCATTGCGATGTCAGCGAAAAAAGTTAGCAGAAGGTAGCGGCGTCTGGCGAACGCATCTGAAAAAAACTTGTGAACTGCAGCCGACGGCGCGCGACGTTATGAGATTTTGTGTCGAATACAGCATGCTTGCTGTCTGTACTGCTAGGTATCTTAACGACTGCGGGAATGAAATTGAACATGTCTGGACTTCTCAGACTACAGTCTTGATTCGATAATTTTAAGGCCCTATTTTGGTCTTTGTCTCGCAAATCTTTCAATAATCTTACATGTTCGTCGTAGGTTAAAAGCTGAGCCCACACCATAACAAAGCAGTAATGACAAAAAGCCCAAGCTGTCGACGCTAGGATAGCCGGCCGTACTGGTTGTCAGAGACCTTCAATGTCATCCAAGATCGATAATTTCCATGTTATTTAAAAGCCAATATACCACTTCGTAATAGTGATTAACAATGGCGTAGCCAAGGGGGCAAAGAGGCCCAGGCCCCCAATCCTCCAAACAAAACATAAGCATACGCATAAACTGCACAAAATTTGAACTCGGGAAGAAACGCTGTAGTTCACCAGGTTTTTAAATTTTGGATATCTCTATCCGTTTCGGAGATATTCGCGCTCAAAGTGGGAAGGTGTCCGAAATCGGGCCAAATTTAGTGTTTTTCTCCCCCAAATTTTTTTGGGGGCAGGCCCCAAATTTTCGGACCAGCATTTGTAAATTGAACATGCTTCCGACTATGTGGCGAAATTTCGCGGAGATCGGCCCACGGACCTCGGAGATCTCGCGATGATAAAAAAAGAAGAAAAACTGTTGTAAAACATAAGGCCTTCCGGGAACTACCGTTCCGGGCTTTCTAATGACCAAACATCTTCAAATATGTGTAGGAATTTTCACCTAAAACACTTTTGTGTTAGCCGTGATACAAACAAAATAGCGTTACAAGCCATAAAGCAATTTTTGCAAGCGGTTCATCATTTGTGTTGCCGCTTGTACGCAGGCTATACGCCAAAACGTGAAACGTCACAGTAGGCCGAATCATCCGCAAATCAGCAGAAAATGTGCTGACTAGGCTCTCCATTCTCCTTTGCTACTGCTGCTAGACGCTTTTCCACTGCTATATGGCGTTTCTGATTTTTGTTGTCTGATGTCGACATGATGCCATTTGTTTCTGATAACAATTTGAAGATCTTTGAGGTTTGAAAAACGGTTTACGCCTTCCTTCATAGACAAGTTCTTGCAAGGCATCTCAAACTAAATAATGAGTGGGAATTTAAATCTGTTGAATGCGGTGAACATTTTTGTGAGCTGATGAAATCGGGCGTTTTGTGTCGAAGAAAATATGAGTTGCTTTGATGCGGTGATGTGATGGAACGCTGTCTTTACATAATTAGATTTTTAACTCGTCTTACGTCAGTAAGCGGCATTCGGTGGTGTCATTAGTGAGGTCATTAAAATTTATAGGTACGTAACAGTACATATGGTCTACAAATGTGCGAAAGGAAATTTATGTCCATAAAGTACACGCGCCCTTATTGTTTACGCAAATTTTGGGACGTTTTTTAGCGCCACCTGGTAATAGGCCTGTTAAAAGACGTGTTTTGTAAGTTGGCGTAATATTTTCTTTATTTTAATTCACAACGTGAGAAAAATACACACAATCCATAGAAAGTAACCGAACCAACATAAAGTAGCCTAAATCAACTTAAAAAGAAAGACAAATCCAAACTAAAGAACAGTTTCAGACGATGATTTAATTTTTTTAATCGGTTTTTAATAACGACTCTATTCCTGTCCGCGAAAGCGACGAGAGTAAACATATGTTGCTTTTAACATATTCGTCGCTAAGCTTTTTTTGTTTATTTCTGCTAACACGATAACTCATGAACCACTGCACTTAGTTTGATGAAATGTTGCAGGAACATGAAATTTGACAACATTTAGAACAAAAAAGCCTACTGAATAGGTCATAAGTTTAGGTCAAAGGTCAAGGTCAAGTGGATTTTTGTGTTTTTGCGTTCGTGATGCTGCGGCTTTCCGCGGGCAGTGCTTAGCCTTAATCAAGGCTTGGCAGTCTTGTTGTTATATAATATGGCAGGTCAAACGATTATGGGCCTAAAATGCTTACTGTAAATCGTTGATAGCCTAAATTCCCAGTATTTGTCATCACGGTAATCCCCGTAAGACGCAGTAATATAACTGCAGACATGCGACCCTGGAGACGTAACAAAGGCGTAGTAACGACGACGCCTTTGCTGATTGTTGCTTTTTTGTGTTGACAGACGATCATTATGTTCGGTCAGTCAGTCAGGCTGAGGCAACTGATCTAGTTTACAGGGTGGGTCAAAATGGCACCATTTTATACGCTTTAACTTTATCAAATATTAGCCGGTTTTCAAAGAAAATTCACAATGACACAATCACTATAGATTGCATCACATCTCAAGTGTGTCGCTGCGTTACCTTGTGAAATGTCGGTGTCTTAAAAGCAACAATTGAAAACAAGACGACTTCTGTAACAACACATTCTGAGAAATTAACAACTGGAGACAACGTGTTCATTGGGTCAGTTATTGTTTAAAGTAACGGTCACATCCTGCAGTTTTTACACCAAATGTTTAACGTGTTCGTCTTGCTGTTGGACGACACACTCAAGCCGGTGTCCACCGGCGACGCCACTGACCAATGACGCGATCAATGAAACGCTGATATTTTACGAGGCATAGTGAAGTGTGATAGAATCGTTGGAATTCTGACAGCGAAAAAATTTCGTATCGGTTAATATATGATGAACTTAAGGCGTATGAAAAATGATGCCATTTTTAGCTCACCCTGTTTTTAGCCGGCGAGTTGACCAGCAGTTAATTGCGCAAGTCATGCATCTCATTTCATGTGACCAACCGGCCGCCTGCAATGTCATATGCAACACGCCAACTATGAGCCTATCTAAACAAAACATTGTATCCCTCTAGACATGGTGACGCCACGCCCGACCAGGACCGGATTTAAACGCAATTAGGCCCCGTTCGCTAAAAATGTAGGGCTTTAACTTATTTTTGGTTTTAAAAAACAAATAAGTAAGTAACGTCGTTGTCAAGTTCAAATTTCTTAGTACGGGGTACAGAGCCCCCGATGTCTTTATGCCAGAGAATGTTGTGCTGCACCAATGAATTTTTACGGGCTTCTTAGATTTATCAACATTGATGACCTTGAACGACCTTTAACCTTCAAAAGAAGTGTTTCGGACAATTTTTTGCAATTTTTGGCTGCAGCGCACATTTCAAAAGTGAACTGCGAGGAAATGGCTGGAGATAGACCAAAACAATCTGCATACGAAATTTTTAACGTTAAAGGTAGATTTTAGCAGTTTAAATCCCGACCCATTAGTTTGAGGAGGCCTGCACAAGCGGGCGTCAAAGACGGTTACTTCCTTAAAAAGTGGTTATTTTACCGGTATTGGCTCGTTTAGCGTGAAAAAAGTTGCAGGTAACACAGACATACTGCTTATCATAACAAGCACTGGTGACAAACTTTTTAATGGTTTAAACATCGATGACCTTGAATGACCTTAAACAGCCAAAATGAGGGGTTTTGTTGTGTTTTTTTGCAATTTTTCTACTGCGGTGCACATTCCAAGAGTGAATTGCATCAAAATGGCTGGAAATAGACCTGAACAACATGCGTATGAAATTTTTAGCACAGAACGTACATTTTTAACTATCTGAATATCAACTTTTTAGATTCAAGGAGTTTTTCGTACGGAAGCCTCAAATTTCAAGATTTACTATTATTTTATTGCACGCTGTACATTGGTTGCCCAGGTGGCAGAACCGATGCTGTCGCGCGTCACGTGAGCTTTGTTCAAATTACTTGCTGAATGTTGCAAGACTGCAATTTGCCACAGAAAGGCACCGACATTTCCTGGCCTGTGGGGGTCTTCTTTTTTGTGGTGGCCCTGTTCGACCAAACATGCTGAACATGCCTAAATGCTTTTCTGCACCCGACACGCTGCAGTGTTACCGTATCAACGCGCCTATTAGCGGTCGCGTGTGATAGCGTCATTATCTTAGTGCACTCTGTAGTTAATTATGACTTATTGGAAGTGTATTTGACTCGATCTCTGCTCTGACAGTTGTCTTCGATGTATAGAGGGATATGACCCCAAGAGTCCTGTTTTTTATAGACTCGTGACTTTAGCTGTTTTTTTATAAGTTCCAAGTTGCTCTCCGAATATTTGCCATAAATCAATAAGTCTTAATGTACATAACGACTGGTCATGTAGAGCCGCCTGGGACAAAACGACCACTGTGACATTCATGAGACTGTTGAAAGGGCCGAAAGTTAAATATTGCTAAGCACAAGGTTATTTAATAGATTACGGCACTGTAAGTAAGTAAGTAAAACGTGAATTTATGTGGCGCATACATGTAACGTTGAATGGTCACATCTGATGGAAAATGTGACACTGAAATAAAGAGAAGAATTGGAATAGCAAAGACCAGCTATAAACGCTAAGAACGTATTTCGACTTCAAAAAGCGTGACACTAGCAACGCGGCCGAGGCTACTGAAATGTTATGTTTGGTCAATATACTGTCGTGAACGTTGGACAATCAGCAGAGATATGGAGTCACGTCTACAGGCAGCAGAAATGTGGTTCACCCGTAGAACGTTGAAGGTTTCATGGTCTCAGAAGATCTCTAACGCAGAAGTGTTGCAATGAGCTGATACACATCGAGATCTGATGAAGTCAGTTATTGCAAGACAAATTCGATTTGCTGGTCATGTTCTGCGAAAAGAATCACTGGAAGATCTTGTTCTAACGGGCAAAGTTGAAGGACATAGAGCACGTGGTCTGACATTTCTTAGATAGTTGGAGAAGGCAACTGGTATTCAGCCACTTGACATGATTGTTAGGCCTATACTTTGAAAGCCCCTGTTTTCATAGACAGCATTATCACATTGATGACTGTTTGGAGAATAACAGGGAAGATTATTAGAACTACCATTATGTTAATTACATATACATGCGTATAATGGAGTTCTTGCAATTTTAAGTTAACCTCGTTTTTGTATTTTGTGTTTCTGTAAAGGTTAAACTTTCTGTTTATTGTAAAGTTCAAACTTGCCGTTTTATTATTGTGTTTGTGTGCAGTCTGCCTGAAAAGGCCGTTCCCGAAATGACATAATACTGTGTCGGGTGGGACGTTAAACCCTACTCACTCACTCACCCCTACTTTGAAACAACGACAAGAGAGAGACGTCATGACTGCCGCTTACGTTAGGATTCTGGCTCGAATGAATGAATAACGTTAAATTAAAACTTGCGAATGGGAGAAACAGTTGACCACTGTCTTTGTGGATTAGCCTGGGCTAATCCACGAAGACAGTTTATAGGCTATAGACTACAAGCGGTAAAGATAAGGCTGAAGGGTAAAATAGATGCAAATTTTATTATCGTCGTGACCAATGATAATTACCTCTGCCGATAAAATGCATTTTTCGGCATCCTGTCTACTTTTAAACCGACGACGCCTCTGGGTCTGATCAGGTGGATCATCCAAAAATGTGGAACGAGACCGGTTTCGCCGGCAGTCACTCGAAAGTCTCCTCGCAGTTTGTGCATGGTCCAAACCCCGTTTTTGGCTATATTGTCTCTTATAGCCGTGACATTTGACCTCTTAAACCGAAAATCAGTAGCACACCGGTCTCTGCTGCCCTAGAGACTTGACGTTGATGCTAATTTTGTTTTTTTTTCTGCGTCTTCTATTTTTTTTAGTTAAAAGCCCATACGCAATAGACGGGCGGACGGACGAACGGGCAAGGCCCGTAATGTGACCATTCAGGACGGTTGCGCAATAAACTCGGTTAGCCAAACAGCGAAAGTAATGAGAATGAAAATCGTGTGATTCAGGCCGAATGTTGCTGCATGTCACGCGTGTCCGAATGCCATGTGCACCGTGGGTATATACTGTATAATGACCAACTACTATAAATACTAGGCAACGTGACATGGCATTATGGTCATCTGCACAGATAACCGCGTTACGGTGCTGGATACCTTCTATAGACGAAAAACACATACCCGTGACCTAATTCGATGTAAGCGTGTGTCGGTGCGCGTGTGACACTGCTATTCAAAACAACACCTTATTGGGGAGTTATTGCTGTCACAATGGTCGCTATAACAGATACGTCGTAACAACGCCGCGCCAGACTTACGAACGTTACTTTGAGGCAGTGGCGCATCCAGAAATTTGGAATGGGGGCGGAAGGGTAGTGGATGGGGTCTGGGGAGGGGCTATGCCCCTCTGCCCATAATTTTTTTTAATTTTCATGCAAAAATAGTGCATTTCGTGCTCATTTTTCGCCTGTTTTAAGATGCATCCGGTCAATAGGGAAGGCGGCCGCCCCACCCCTCCTCCGTTGAATCCGCCACTGCTTTGAGGTATGGGGGCATATGTCCCCTTAAGCTTGACTTTATAGGGTACATAACGCTGTATCCAGTTTTGTCAGAGAAGCAATAGCCTATAGACCTAGTCAAAACATTGCACAAACGACACAAGTAGGGCCTATTTTAGGCGAAACTGCCTGCACTAAAGCTACACTTTTTTCGTAGCGTGGTCTGTAGTCTGTCGTCTGTCACACTCGTGCAGTCTGCTTAAACCTCGTTTTAACACTCGTTTTCAGACAAGTTGATAAACTGTAGTCAATAAGTTCATTTTTTCACTACCACAGTATCGATGGCCGCGTGGTCGCTTTGTCACATGGCGCTGTTGTCGTCATTTGCATCAGGCGTGGTTTGACCCCTGGTTTTTCAAGCACTACTTACGTCGATGGCAGGCTGCCAATGTTATGTGAAGGCCACGTGCTTTTTGACGGAAGGGCGTTAACTCGGAGTATACGGCAGACAGTTAAAGCGCATAAACTGGATCGCCCTGTTCATATATCTGCAACGTCATGGCAACCCTGGAGATAACCTGCTAATAATTGTCCGCCCAAAAACCTGGCCGGTGTGGGGCGGCGATATTTTAATAAGGAGAAATATTTTAATGTGACACCGGCGAGACGTTCAGAAACGGTAACAGAATGATGATTAAATCTGTGACTAATCATCTAGTTTACTCAACACCATACATTATTTTCAGTGGGCATTTCTCCTGTGCTTTCTAATGCGCCGCAAAAAAACGCGAGCAGCAAAAACCTGTTGAGACATAACATACAGCGATATACCACAAACGTGAAGCATACATTGTGTAGTAGCCGGTGTCACATTAAAATATCTCTCCTTATTAAAATATCGCCGCCCCATAAAAAGTCTCCCCATTATAGGATCGCCTTCGTCGGGGCGGATTTTTACTGGTAAATTGTCGACCATAGGAGAATTTTCTGGGGGCGACCCCATAATGGGAAGACTTTTTATGGACCGGCCATAATATTTTAATAAGGGGGAGACATTTTAATGTGACACCGGCATGATGTTTTTTAAAGTTACTTTGCCTGTGAAACAAACAGCTAAACGTGATTTCTGATGTGTCTTGTCCACCGTTTAATTGTAAAATACTGCAAAATACAAACATCTGTCTTGTGGCTCCTCTCCTACCGACCTACGCCTGTTTTTCCTTCACCTCCCCTCTGTTATCTCCGACTAATTTGTGGCCAATGACATGCCAATTTATCAAGCGGATTAAATGTGTGAATGTGACTTCGCGATACTCGTTTCTCACTCTTTATTTTTCAGACATGGACACGTTCTTGCAAAAATACGTCACACAACACGTTGACATTTTTTATTACAAAGATAAAAGCGGAAACGTCTACACACAATCGATGACTCAAAATAGCACGAGGATTTCACGCCGAAAACAAAGACGGTCAGCTTAGCAGGTGCCCGCAGGCCAGTCGGTCGATCACTCATAACTGCGCAGTATTATAGGTCGGATTATTAATAGACTAACGTGCCTGGAATGACGTCAGAAGTCAGAACACACACAACCCACTCCCCTCCCCTGACACTCAAGTCTCACAGTGACACAAGGCACGTGCACTTAACAATGCACACGCACATAACCACAAAATTCACCACACTACAGACTGCCATGCAGGAAAATAATCACCGTTAGCTTTCTTTGCCTGGAAGAAGAAAAAGTAATCAGGATGTTTATCAAGATGACATTTTTTCTCTGCGTTACATTCTATGCCATACGTAGTGAGGTGTTTATATAAAAATTTTGAGTACGAGAATTACACTTAACGTGTAAAGTAAATCTGTAAATCGTCAATGAATAGCGGCTTGTATTTTATTCTACACAGTGTTTTAATAAAAAGTGACCCCCCCTAGAACAACACTGTCAATAACTGCGTTAAACCAAAAATGTTGCCAATGTAAATTAATGGCCACATTTGCTAGTTAATTTAAACGAAATTTGGCTAGAAAAATGTAAACCAAAAATCAAGAAATCTAACTTTAAGAAAGTGCCGTTTTTCGATATCGGTAAAGAGGAAAAAACGAAAGAGGGGTAAAAGGTAAACTCTTACTGTAAAATGCTAATGGTCAAATTCAGAAAATGAGTTCCCGTACTGCTCAAGTGCCAGTACAAAGGTTAGCTGGACACTTTGGCTCCAGTGGCGTAGCCAGGATCAAGATGTAGGGCGGGGGGAACTTGAGAGGTGATGTGTGGGGAAAGTGTCTCCTCCACACCCGAAAGGAGTCTGGGACAGGGCTGTGTCCTTTCTCCAGAAATATGTTTGATTTATGTGTGTGTAACTGAAGTGTTTTAGTGCATTTTGTCACTTTTTGAGTGACCGGGCCTAGACTGCTAGAGACACGTTATCCAGTGCTCTCCCCCTTATTTAGCTACACAGTACACCAGACATCAACGGAAACAACAATAACCAGTGGCACAGCCCCCGCCC
>Ga0056128_1001664_pt1 | contig 25325 bp, 18 predicted proteins | sample WorMetLIZISLAND2_FD_71113 | JGI IMG/M metagenome (GOLD analysis project Ga0056128, IMG submission 71113) | Marine gutless worms symbiont microbial communities from Max Planck institute for Marine Microbiology, Germany - Olavius geniculatus... ... | reverse complement strand
GAAGCTGAAACACTTTTGGCTTTTGGACATTCAATGGATACCGCAAATTTGCTATGTTTTCTAAAATTTGGAAACTTAAAAAATCAGATTTTGTGGTGGTTTTTGCTCAAAAAACTTTAATAGTCCGCAGTTTGTTACAGTTTACTGTGAATTAATGAAAAGTAATAAAAGCAATATGCTGAAATAACATAGGTTTCACCAAATACATTTGGTTTCAACCACAACACCCCTGATATCTTTTTTGTTGGGGAGTGTCAAGATTTTAAGGGGGGGCTGGATAATTTTTTGCTTGCCAGTACCTACTTCATCAGAAGCAATTAAACAAGAGTAAATTTTAAAAAAATATCATATTAAATTTAAATTTTGTATATTGCGTGTAGGAAACCTGTTTTGATATTAATGCATTCTTGCATTAGATGTATTTTGTTCATAGTAAATAATGTGTACAGCTGTTAATGAGAACTCATCTTATCATGTCAACTAATATTGGATCGCACAGTGTAACCTGCCACCTAACCTAAGTGGCCATGCCCCACTTTAGTCTCAGCCATTCAGGTTAGCACTCAATTTAGGTACCGGCCCGCTATTCCGAAGGTCCACTATTCCGAAAGTTCATTGTGCAGATACACGCCACAGTGCTAACGTTTGGGTTAAGGTTAGGGATAGAATTGGGATTAGGGTTAGGGTCAGGGTTAGGGTTAGGCTTAAGGTTAGTGGGAATAGTAGACTTTCGGAATAGCGGACCTTCGAAATAGTGGATCTTCGGAATAGCGGACTCGAATCATAACTCAATTGATTACCCAACGAATTTGATGCCCTGACCACTTGCTGTACTGTTGACTACAAAAATTACAAAAAGTGGTTAGTAGTAAATGTTGTTATTGCAGTAATGACAGTTTCTATTTTTGTTGGACCACAGTGTGGAAGTGTATGTCAAACCACTGTTAGAAGTGTGATAAGTTAAACGAACTTGAACCATTTTTGAGGTGTATAATGCACTTACTCCATGGCATATGTAAAAAAAACGTTTTTTACGTTTTTTTACTTTTGCCGCATTTTATAATGTTTTTTAACCTTTTTAAATTTTTTTCTAACGTTTTTTTTATTTTAAAAAAAAACGTGCATTGAAAATCCTATCAGGAACTTCGAGAAGCACTTTTGGAACTACAAAAACGAATTAATAGGTTATAGGAATGGTAGTTTACTTAGCTAGTCTAAGTATATTAAATAAAAAGTTTTTTATCTAGTATGATTATTTAATTAGTCTAGTGCTATGGTTTTATGACAACACAGTTAAATTAAAATTAAATCAAGTTCTCCTTATCTTGACTATAGTTCCAGGTATACTGCATCTGCAGCATTAGGCATTAGGCTAGAGAAACAAATTATGGCCAACGTTTTTTATTCAACGTTTTGAAACGTTTTTTTAAAATTTTTGCCACGCTTTCAACGTTGTTTTAACGTTTTTGATTATTTTCGAACGTTTTTCACATCTATGCTCCATGTTTGCCATTTGTCATTATTGTATGTCTTCTTGGTCTTTTGCTTCTCGTGAGTGACCCATGCAGTTATCAAATTTCAACCCACCATACTACTGCAGATATAGTCCTCGAAATAGGCAGTCTGACCTCAATCATGCAGTGAGTTGTCAAAGGTAGTGGATATTGTTTAACAGAGTGAAAAATAGTTTTAGATGAATGTTTTGATCATGACTGTTGCAGAGGGCAGCGATGTTGGATCTGAAGAGGGTTTAAGCCAAACGGCTTCACCAGTTCCAGCCGAGCCGTCACAGACCAAACAGTCAGATCAGGAAGGTAGTGATTTGCATTTAAGTTCTGTGTAGAATGACCTAGTTTCTCATTCATATTCGTATTGAAATAATACATGATGTACCGAAAAACATGTACAAAACACATAAGATGAGAAGAATAAAAAATAATAATAATGAAAAAAATACAAAAGTACAAAATATAACCTGTCATAAAATCACAATGTCAGTCGCTGACATAACAAACTGGGCTGTATGTAGTTATAATAAATTTCTGTTTGTTTTTTGAATTCAGCAATCTTATGTTTGAAATCGGTTAGTATATTTAGAGTCATTTACATGTGTTATAACTAACTAATGAGTAGATTGTGTCCACCTGCAAATGTGTCAGGCTCAGCTAACATTCGATGGGTCCAGTATCTCGTGTGTACTTAACTTTTTCCAGTTAAACAGAGCATCTGACAGGATGATTGTGTGTTATTTCTGCGGCTTTTTGGCATTTTATGATTAAAACTCAGAATTTATTGAAAAACTCTTATTTTACATTAGAAAACCTTAGTTATTTACTTTCTATTTATTCCATTCGAAAACAGGCATTGCATTTTGATTTATTTTTATTCATTAGATAAGCATATTGCAATGTAGCAATGTAATTGTTTTTTAGCAATTACTGGCTTGCTCAGAATTTGCTATTGAGTCTCTAGCAACTGGTGTAATTTGTGTAAGTTGTAAATTTACTGTGATTAGAAGAAGATTATGTTGAAGAGATTGTGGATCCGATGAAAAATCCATTCACGCTTCCAGATGACAATGAGATCTTCCAGCTGCGTGACAAACAGAAGCAGCGCAAGCTTCAGGTCAGCAAACATTAATTGTGACTGTTCCATAGCTACAGACAGGCAAACAGCCCATTGGCTGATGATTAAATTACATATTTGTAACATTTAATATCTTGCATATTTATCTGATCTCACTTTTGAAATTTTTTGTCTTTACATTGTTATTGCCAGGTGCTATTTCTAGGCTCGAAATACATAAATGTGTTGGCAGCTTTGAGCAAGCTCTAAGTAAGGAAGTTCAGTAGTTTCAGCTGACCTGGTGGGACAAAGCAAGAGACAACTTGCTTTGCACTACAGCCCCAACTGAGCAAAAACATCTTAGCAGTTGTGTAAAATGCTCAACAGTCAAAGTTTTACTGGCAGATTATTCCAGCAGATTATCTTTTATGTTAAAAAAACAAACCAACAAGTGGCACTGTCATGAAACTACGTAATTTTCTGTTTGCATGTTGTTCTACTTGTAACTTGCCAAGTGACGTTTTAAAGTGTACTTAATTTATATGTTACCATAATTGATGTTATTTTTGCTTAAGATATCAGAAAACGTTAATTGTTTTTTTTATATCTCCAGTTATTGACGATGATGGTGATAAGAATCTGATACTTTGGCTGATATAAAATACTTCTGTGATGAGAAATTATTATAGCTATTCATGAAATACAAATACACCATGTTTGCATCATGCAAAGATTTTCTGATTGTCAACATATGAAATACATGAAACACTTGATTTGGTTATATAAGGTTTGCTGTAGTCCAGTTTTTCAAAATTTATATGCAGCCACTCCATTGCACCACATTATGGGTTTTGCCCATACATCAATTTGTTCCATTGGGTTTTTAGCTTAAAAACCAAAATTGGTGTAAACATTTCGCAGGGAATGAGCAACTGGTTTTCTAGTTTTTAGTTCAACAAAGTTAAAGGTGAAGGTCAGGATTGTACAGCGCAGTGGGTGAGTATGCATAGCTTTAGGCAGACAGGTGCATATTATGTCAGTACTGGGTCGACGTTTTCGTTTGTTGTTAGCATTTCTCGTTGTATGTTTTTGGAACGCAGCTACGTAGGGAAGCGAAGAAGCAGAAGATATGGCAGAAGGTAACACCTACAGCTCGTATGGCGAAGCAGGCGGCTGCACAGCGAGCGGCCGATATACACGAGATTGACTGTCAGGCACGAGATGATGCTGCACTCATTGAACAAGATGATCAATTTACTCTCACAGTCACTCGCAGTAATTACGCCGTTTATTTATTGTCGTAGGTGCAGGGATGGCGGTCTCAAGGAGCGGTTGGTTATACGAGTATATAATCAGGATGGTTTACCTGTCTGCAGACAGTCACCTGTCTAAGTAGTAACAACTAGAGCTGTCGAAGTGTTATTTTTTTAAATGCGATAATGCATTGCATTAACTTTTTTAACACATGCGTTAACACATTAATAACGTTTCATTAATACTGCTGATATTGCTCGTGGACTACATTGAGAGGGTGACTGAAATGAAGTCCACAAAGTTGTGCTTTTGTTGCAGGACTGTGACAGTATTGATGAACGACAATAAAACAATTTTTAATTACTTGACTATTATTTGATAGTCAAATAAACGTAGTTTTAATGGAATATTGGAACTCCTGTTTACAGACTTAATTCAATTTAAGTATGTGCATTAATTTTTTTCAGTTCTTTAATGCATTAAGTTAACGCATTAATTTGAAAGCTGTAGTAACAGCTTGATAGCAATCCTATCAGAGTCAAACGCATGACCATTTTGTCGTTAGTACAATCCCGTGCAATTACGTCACAAAGCATCTTATTTACTGCTGTACTTGCATCTGTTTTTGCATTTGCTTACTATATCAGTAACTTAGCTCCTTACTAATTTTAGAATGCATTTTGTACTTTGTTATTTTCTACAGTTTATCGTAGTAAGTACAGATTCATTATTATTTGTTGTAGATCGACATTCTGACCGGGAACCACTTGATGAATATATAAACAAGAAACGGGAAATGTTTCTCGTCCAGGTCAGCATTTCTATTACTTTACTCTTTTGTGTAATATGTCTAGTTATATATTTTCATAATTATTGGAAAATTTACTATCTTGGCAGCACACATGTGTTGTGTGGGCACGCTTTTTTACATGCATTTGTATCTGCTTGCTATACTGCCGTCAGCCCAGCATCTTTGTGTTTCCAGTGCAAGTTGATATTCTGTGATGGAATGTGTCTTCATCCAACATTATAGTGTTCCTGGGGGTTTAGAATAAACAGAATGTAGAACTAGCATAGCACTCACTTACTTTGTGCATTGGATTGTACTCTGTGTGTACAGTTAGTAGCTACTGTTTTTTTTGGCAGGCTTCGATCACGTCTTGGAAAAATATTTTGATGATCTTGGAATGTCCTGGAAAAGTCCTAGAATTTTTTTAAAGTAAAAATGTGGAAACCCTGGACTTTCTACGTGTTATTCAGTGTAGTCTGTGTTTGTGTGACTGACAGTATTCACTCGGTGTGAAGCGAGATGAAATGAGAAAGTTAGAGGAAATAGCTCAAGCGGAGGAGAAGAAACTGGAATTAGCTGAACAGTATTTGGAAGAAGATGCTGCATTGTTTGACGAGTTCTTGAAAGAGAACGACCGCAATGCAAGCGAAGCAATTAAAGTGTATGGTCTGCTTTTTATAGCTGCAGTGTTTTATTTTTGGCTTGCTTTGCATTTTTGTGATACCCTGCCGTTGTCATCATGAAATTATGAAGAAATGTAATTAGTGGTGTCATATTTGTGATATAGCATTGTACAAATTGTGGTGGTAGAAATGAAGATTTTTCAGGAATTTCACTTGCCATATCCGAACCACTGGAGATAGTGACAACGTTATTATACAGTATTTTATGTAGTTTGGCTTTGCAGTGACTATAACGCGTGATTTTGAGGACTGTGAGCAACCGTATTATGTTAGATTCTGACATTGTGTTTTCTGCATTGGTTTGACTAGATTCTTTTGCATGGCTTTCATAGCAAGTTTACTATGACGTGAATCCAGTGCATTTGTGATAATATTTGTGATTGCAGTGCGGAAGCTGAAACCAAAGCCAAACTGGAGAAAGTGGCGGAGATAAAGCGTATAAATGCTCAGATTATGGCTATCAAGAGTGAAATATCCAAATACGAAGACACGCTGAAGGAATATCAGTTGTACAAAAAATTCTTATTTTCAGTCACGCCAAAGGTAATTTTGTCCTGTGCCGAACTTCATACTGCTGTATTGAAACTGTCAGTAGTAATATGTACAACGTGCAGCATGTTTTCTGTTGTATCTCTAGTCTAGTTGAAGATTAAGCAGCTTTGTTATTACTAAGTTAGAACTGCTATGACAACAACAAGTTGATAAATTGGATAAAACATTAAGTATACTGCTTATCGATTTTCTTGTCCTCATACTTTTGTTAACAGTAATAGCCACAACAGCATTTGATGCTGTCGTCATGGCACTGCCATTGCTAAAGTTCATCTAGTTCATCTGATAAATGTAGCACCATCACCAGGCAGCCGCCAACCTTTGGATCAAGCCAATCAACTTGAGCCACACATCTGCCTTGACTGACAGCTATAGTGCTACATTCATAATCGCCATTTGTTACTACTTAGCGCAGAAGTTGATAGGCCTGCTCATTTTATCTTCTCATGGAGGGTAGAAGGCTGAGTTGACCTTGGTGATTGGTTATACATGCCCACCTGGATGGTTTTACCTGCCCACAGTCACTTATTCAGCTACTAAACAGGCTCGTTGTGGAGTAACTTTGTTCACTGAATGTGATTTGTTACCACTGGACCATGCTGCTAGCCACGCCAATAACTTGTACTGACTACACTGTATGACAGTGTTTTACCTTCTACCAGCTCAGGCTGTCTGGTAGAAAATGCTGCACTGTTACGTTGCTGTGTTTGTTAGGAATGGATGGACGACAGAGGCCGAGAGAGGTTGAGTAGGATAGAAAGTAAAAGAAAACAAAGAGAATCGATATCGAAAGGAGGCAGTGGAAATATTATAGGTAGGTTGGTCTACGTCTTTACATCAAAAAGTCTCCCAAGCATTATTGAAATTGTATTGTACTTTTTTTATAAGTGACATTTCTGATCCATTAGATAAATTTTCTTAGGGCTCAGTTGTTACCCAGGATATGACAGTTACACTAATTTAGTTCTGTGGAAAATGAAACTATTTTTGACTTGGTAAATGTGTCAAAAATTGCTAAAATCTGACATTTTTGTTGGCATTGTCATGAAAGATGAAGTGACATACTTTTACCTTTTTTCTAAGATTTCTGATGTGGCAAATGTTTTAGCTGTACAAGTCATATAAGCCATGGATGGTTAGTGGCTGTTAAAACGTTTCTACATGTATCTGGTTCTGGTCTATGTTACATGTTAGATGTTACCATCTCTTAACTTATGCTATGTGAGCTTTGTCAAAAATGCAGCGATTTTGTTTGTTATGAAACCTGGCAACATTAGTAAGCTGGCTTAATTGGTGATTAGCCCTGCACTAGTGTTAAGATACATCATACATGAACGTGTACCTTGAAAATCTCTAGAAGCCTACTGAATATGAAGGTCTTAGGCCAAAGGTCAAGGTCACATGGGTTTTGGTGCATTTTGTCTGCATTTACCTGCACTCAGTACTTGGCAGTGAATGAGGGTTTTACTTGTTTTCTATACACAATTAATGCAAAAATGTTTTGCCCTGCAGTAGTGATAAAATGCATGTCACAATGTCATTGGTTGTTTGGGTGTGTAACTTCCTTTCCTGTCCCATATTCTGTCCTCACATGCTTGAATCATGCCAATCAGTGCTGTGCTGTTAACTGCAGAAGGAAGTGCTTCAGACGTGGGCTCCGAGGAAAAACAGTCATCAAAACAGCGCTTGGACGGCAAATCATCTTCTTCACTGACAGCCACTTCTAAAGAGCAGTCAGTTCTTTACTCTGTGTGCATTTTATCAGTACCAGTATTTTATGGTTGTTTTATTGCTGGCACTGCTGAGATAGTGTTAAATATAGAAATATGGAAACCTAGTATGAGTCTGGCCACCCCTGTGTGGGTTGTCAAAATGAGTACTGGCAATGGTTATAGTTACCACTATGGAAGCAAATGGCAAGTTCTGCATAATAGACCAGGATTGCTGCAGGCCCATAGCCAGACTTTTTCAAATAGGATGGAGGCATTAGTCCAGCTCACAGACCAAATAAATAAGTACACTGTTTACTTACCATTGGCCTAATGCAACGAGTTGAAGCCAGTTAACTCAAGAATGAAGGCGAATTTGGTAAAGATCTTAGGAAAAATTTTAGGAGGACTTTAGGAGGAAAATATTCAGAAAAACACTAACCTTGACTTCAGTGATAAACTTGTGAAGTAATAATGAACGAATATTGTAAATGCTTTGTTTATTCATAATGTTTAAATAGAGTATTGCATCCTAAAATTTTCAGGAGAATTTTTTAAAATGCAGCCATTTGTGTCACATGAGCCATAAAGTTTATCTGCTTATTAAATTTAGTTTAAAGACAGCCTAAGAAAAAAACTCACTGAGAAATGCCAAGAATGCATTGAGAACTTGGGCAAGAAATATATTGTTAACTTGGGCAAAAAATATATTGTTTTTCTTCTGACATCTTAAGTCACCAATATTAGGAAGATTTTCGAAAATTTTGGTAACAATTTTATGAAATTTAGAAAATATGAGCCCAGTTGTGTGTGTGTATGTATGCAGATCAGTTGCGGAAACTGAGAGCCATGCATCTGAATCAGACTCGGAGGAAGAAAGCGTCGAAAGCGACGGGGTAAGTTGTATTCCATTGTGGAATAACTGCAATCATGATAATAATAAAAACTAGAAATTTTGGGCAAAGCCCAACGTTAGTCCACCCGGCCTGGGGAAAATTCAGGGGGTGAAATTTCCCCGGCAGCAAAGGCATGTGGCCCAAACTCAAATGCATTGGCATACACAGAACGCACGTTGTCGACTTAAGGTGAGTGAACATGAACGCCTATAACTTTGTTGTTAGTGGACTGAAGTTTACAAATTTTTTTGTTCAATGCCAAAGAGATCGTGCTTGTTAAAGCCATTTACTGCTTGTCGATATTTTCATCTGTTCCAGAGATGTTTGCACTCAAACTCGAATGTTTTCCTGAATAATGAAAAAATTGGAATTTTGCCCTCTTAAATTTTAAATGGGTGGTGCCCCCAAACCTTGTATTCAATTTATCATGCCTAGATAGTGGCATGTCTCGTGCTAAAGTTTCGTCGGGCTATTCTATGTACGTCTGAAGTTATAAGCGCTCATTTACTAAATTTTAAGCTAATTTTTGACCCCCTTTTAAAAAATTTGTAAGGGGAACCCCCGTCTGTGGTGGGGGGTGCGCTAGCAAGACTTGGTCATTCTGTAGCTTGTGTAAAAATTTTGGGGCGCAGCACCCCTTAGGGGCTGAAATATGGTTTTCCAAAAAGGTCGATTTGGATAAGTACGATTTCACTCCTTAATCTCCGTGATTAGTGAACCAAAGTTCACCGATCTTCTTTCACCCAACGTGAGAGAAATCGTCGTATAAAATGTACTTGTCCAATTTTGAATATCTTCATCCGTTCTAGAGATATTCACCACTGAAGTTTGAAGTTGTCTGAAATCAGGTTAAATTTTGCATGTTTTAACCTCTAAAATTTTTTTGTGGAGGGCCGCCAAAATTTTGGACCAGCATTGTAAATTTCGGTTTACTAGTTTTCACTGTGCAAAATTTCGCGCTGATCAGCTGACACATCACGGAGATCTCGTGTTGAAATAAAAAATTTTTAAAAAATAAAAAACATTTGCGGTAATACGTAAGTCCGCTCCGATAGCTATCGCTTCTGAGCGAACGAATAATAATTTTGGTCTTTACTCAGTTGATCATTTTTTCAGGAGTTGCATCCATCAAAGTTTGATCCAAAAAGAAGGTTTTATGACTTTTCTGCAGCACAACTTTTTACAGGCCACAGTGTAATTTTGTGAAATTGGTGACTACTGTTTTCAAAAGACACAAATTACTATATTAGACACAGTTGTGTGTGAAGAACATGTCTGCCGGATGTGATGCGAATGTTTTCAGGAGTCAAAATTGTACTTCACGGACCCCCAGCAGCTGCTCGACATTTTCTCAGAACTGGAAGAACAAAACCTGTCACTGATACAGAACAGTCAGGAAACCGAAGAGGCACTTGAGGAGATGAAACAGACCGTCAAGGCTAGCAAGGAGAAAATGTACCACAAATACTTCATATTTCTTTCTTTTATTTTGTTGTTATTTGTGATGTACTACTTGGGCAAAGTTTTTTTTACTGTTTAGCATTGTCATCCAGTATAGAAAACTTTGTTGTTGTTGTGGTCATAATCCCAAATGTTGTAGTGTCCTGTCTACCGTAGTGAGACTAATAATGCATTACACTGTCTAAATCACTTGCAGAAACGGTAATTGTAATTGAAAACAATTTGTATTTATTTTCTGTTGGCTGTGTTTGAAATGAAATGCAAACAATATGTGTCTTTTTTGCAAATTTAAAAAAACTACTTTGTGCTGTTATGCTCGTAGTTCAGAACAGAATGCAAACCATTCATGTAAAGCCAAAGTCATGTCATTTATTTTTGAAGAAGATTTGAATCATTATTTTACATTAATTTAGCCCTGCAATCGTTTTTATTTTTTGAGTTAAAAACACTCATGTCCACAGAAAGGCAACTGTTATACAGTGCTGTGTCATCTTGCATTGTATTTAATTCAAACTACTAGTAAACTCGCTAAACAATGAGCTGTTTAGCCTCTGAGTAGATTTTTCACTTTTGCTTTTTTAAAGATTATTATTCATAGTATTGGTGATACATCATCATATCAGGGACTCATTTCAGTCATGTGATGATGCTAATTGTGATGAATTTGTGATAAATTGATGATGATGCACAGGGAGCAGGAGACAGACATACTAAAAGAGCAAATTGACAAATTGAACATGGCGATTATGAAAGAGGAAGAGAAGGCTCAAGACCTTGAAACAAAAGCACGGTATATAATCTCTCATGTAATATAATAAAAGCAACACTGACTAAATGTTCTCAAAAACAGTTCTGGCAAGAAAACATTTTGTTCATGATTTTGAAATGTGTAGTTGTGTACATTTTCATTGTGTACATTTTCGGCAGTGTTTTAACATTATTTGACATTATTTGTGTTAGTGGCCCGTAGTGCATTTTAAAACTCCACTTGTTCTGAGACTAAGTTTCCTAATACCACACTCTATGAAGGGGTAGGGGCGGTGCAAGCGAAAGCCTCCCAGTGAATAGGCTTCTATTGGCTATTGCCATACAGAGTAGTTGAAGCAATATATCATCACAGTGCAATTAACATGATAACATGATGTGTCTTTATACAGAACTGAGCAGCGAATAATTCCAGTGGTGTCATGGCTGGGGGAGGGGGGGCAGATCTAGGGCAATTGCCCCGTTTTATTCCTCTAAATTTTTTTGCTGTCTGAAAATTGCCGGAAAATCTTCCTGTGGAAAATGGTTCAAAAATGTACAGTTTGAATACAAAAATCCCATTTTTGGAAACTTTGGGTGCAAAATCGAAATTTTGAGCACCTATAATTTCTTGTCAAAAATTTTGTGTTTGTCAGAATTCTATCGGAAATTTGCAGTATCCATCGAAAATTGCAACTTTGTGCACTGCCTACTTTTTTCAACCCACTACACTGCTGACTGCTGAGTAATGCTGTCACGCTGTAGGATGTTTTCTACTGGAGAGCTGAAAGCGGACGATCAGGAGAAAATGCTGAGTGTTCTCAACAAGAAGGTCGAGGAGGTTTATCGCAGCTGCATCGGAGACAACGAAGCAAATATCAGGTGCAGCATTTGCCAGCAGTTTGCTGCTGTACTCTTTACCTACTTTCGGATGTCATTTTTGCTTCTCGTTCTATAAGCACATCGAGCGCATTACAGGTTGTTACAGTTAACATGCTATAAAATTACTTACTTGCTTACTTACTTACTTACCTTTTGGCTGCGGTTGACGGAGCCGTTTTATGACTAGTCTTGAATATCAATGGCGCACAAGCTAACTGAATGTCTGGGGCTTGTTTGCTTTTGTCTGCATAAAAATAGAAGCACACGACAAACTTTGAGTGTACGTGAGTTGTACTTGTGACCGTTAAAAATTGTGAAAATCATTGACTGGTGCAGTTTCTAATTTCATTAAATTACTTAACGCAGGGGCTTGCTTTTTTAGCTCTGGATAAAATAATTGCAGCAGAATCTTTCAAAATAGTTTGGCCAAATTTATATTTGGTAATATCCTATATCTTGTAACTGTATAGTGTGTATGATTTTTCTGTGCAGTACGTTGCAGATGCTGACGAATATTGAAAATCGACTTGAAGAGCTTTTTCAGCAGATTGAATTGTTGCCTTCAGACAAAGTGGAAGCTGCAGAAAAGGTAAACCAACTGTTTGATATATTCTGTCATTTTGTCATTTTAGCTATTTTATTGATTAATAATCTGTACTATAAGGCCCTATTTGACGACTGAGTTTTTGATTGGTTACAGTCCTAAAATAATCTTCTGCTTCTGTAACGTGTACTTTTTAATAACTAATAACAATTAGTTAGGCCTATAGTTTGGAAAAAGTAAAATTCTATTTAAATAAATTTATTATATCAGTATAGTTTTTATTTTTAGCATAGCTCAAACTGTGTGATTTTCTGTTACAGGATTTTTTATTGTTGTAATTTCTATTGCCATTTTCAGAATTATAAAACGCAGAGATTTACCTTTTTACCACCAGGCAAAAATAACTGCAGCTGAATGTTTATCATGATTTTGGAAATTTTGTAATTTAGTTTTGAATTATTACAGAATAGAGACATTTTGCTTCTAAACGCACTTGCTATGCTGCTTTTATAGCACATATTAACATGTGGCCGTCCTAATAGGCGGCATTACGTGTCCTTTTTCTTCGTGCAGAAAATGATGTACACCGTGTCTGGAAAAAAAGAGTCTACGGTATTTTCGACATATCTTTGACAAACTTAAACCCATTTTCATAATTTTTTGGCATGAGTCGTCCTGAATATTCATTTCATTAAACTGTCTTTATATTGTCGAGTCACTACATAGAGCTGACGTAATTATGACGTCATCAAAAATGTCGTTTTTAATGTATTTGAAGTGAAAAAGCTAACACTGTTTCAGTTAATAACTTTAACAAATTTGAATGTGTTTTTATAACTTTTTGTACACAACATTAAAAATGTAACATGCAACTGACAGTATACTGATAGTCCACTTCACCTGAATAGTGATGCTACTTTACCGTGTAAAATAAAACACTCTTCGTATTCTTACTTTACTTCACACCTAGATAAACAGAAATGCAGAAAAATAGTCTCTTTAGCATGTAGCTGCCTTAGTTGTCAGCAACAGTAACAAAACTTGCCATTAGCCAGCTTTTAAGTCAACAACTTTATTACAAATGTGCACTACGACGTTCCCGTAGTGCACGCGACGGCCACGTTTACCATGGCGAAAAGCAAGTCTGGGTTCAAAAATTTTAATAAAAATAATTTATTTCTATGCCAACAATCTCTCGAGGTTTATTACTGCAATTTTTCTTCATCACTTTTCCTGTTTTCGTATTGCAGAGGCTCATCTAGACGTTACTTTCTGCAAAAATGGCATTTTTGATGACGTCACGATTACATTAGCTATACATAGCAAAAAGTAAATTTTGGAGATAGGCCTAAGTTTTAGGTGTTTTAGTTAAGCGTATCATAATGATAATGTGTGCCGAAAATTATAAAAGTAAGTTTAAATTTCTTGAAGTTATTTAGGAAAAAGTGTAGACTCTTTTTTCCCCGGACATGGTGTATATCTCGTGTAAATGTTTACTTACAGCTAGCGTGCGAGCAGTATGCTATGCCCAGTGCAGTAGGAAGGGGTGAGGGTTAGGTGGAGTGGGCACTAGAGGGATGGCTGCATACGCACGACGTTGTGACGTCTTGGCTGGTTTCGGCGTCTTGTGTGATAAAAGCTGTGCAATAACAGGCGAAGGAGAAGGAGCGTCGGCTAAGGCTTCGTGAAGAGAAGATTGCGGAGCAGAAGTTGAACCAGGAAGAGAGGCTGCGACGCGCTCAGGAACGAGCTAGAGCCGAACCCAAGAAAAAGGTCTGAATGTTACTGAGAGGCTATTGTAGGCCGCTTACTATTAATAGCTATACTGTCATTACAGCAGAGCATTGGACAGAAAATTACTGCGCACTGATGTCTCTATAAGTTGTAACGGTAGTGCGAATCTGGCCTGCGAGCCGTGATCACCACATCCAGTCATCTTTGGTAATATCTGGCCAGAAAATCCTTGGGGAAAACAGAAATGGGTTTGTTGAACTTGGAAAGTTGGACGTTATGGCTAGTTTATTTAAGTGTCATTTCGTGAGCCAACACATTTGCTGCATCATGCTGACAGGAGAAGCCATTTTGAGCGTGGGAAATGGAATGAACTCGTTGAGCTATCAAAACAGCTTGCAGCATTAAGCTCCTATCCCATTCTTTCTGTTAATTGGTAGGAAGCTCACTCTCAAAGAACCCCAACCCTTCTCGGGCCATGCATCATCCATCCCACAGCAGTTATCATTTTCTTTCTCCCATGGCTCCGAGGACTGGATAATAGCACATTTGCTGACTTTGTTGCACTCCGTTGTAAAGTGCTGCACTTGCAAAAGTTTGCAATCTTTGTAAGTTTAACTTAAACATGAACAGGTGATTAGAGGATACTTTAAACTTCTTTTTGTTTTTTTTGCACACAATATGTGTGATGCTTAATCTGCTAATAACATGAAATGCTTTTTTACTTAGGAAGTCACCTTTTTGGCATTTTGAACACGTTTTAAGTAAAAATTCGAATAATTTGTAGATTTATATAGCGCATACTCAAAAAGATCTCTAATGCGCTTAACACATTATGTCATCAATATTTCGCAAAAATGTATGTCTTCAGCTGACGTTTGAAAATATCGAGACTCAGTTCTGGGTCACGAAAACTGTCTGGCAGCGAATTCCAAATCGACGGGCCCGCCACAGAAAAGCGCCGACGACCGAAACTGTTCAATTGATAGCGCGAAACCATGGCCTCGGCCTTATCCTTGGCCTTAAGCATTTAGTCTGGCCTTGGTCGTAGTGCTTTGGCATTGTTGACGCCATAAAACGTCTAGCTTACAATGTTGTTGTCACTTTTATAGTTTTACCTTTGACTTGGTCCTTGCCTCAGCCCTGAACAATTGGCCTCAGTCTCATCGTTTTGGTCTTGGCCTTATTTTTGAGAGTTTGGCCTTGTTTAACATTACTGTCCTGCACGCCATAGAATTAAAAAAACGTTTTTCACGTTTTTTTTTATTTTTGCCACGTTTTTACGTTTTTAATGTTTTTTTCTTAACGTTTTTTATTTTAAAAAAAACGTGCATTGAAATGCCTATCAAGAAACTTGACAAGCACTTTTGGAACCACAGAAACAAATTCATAGGTCATAATGATGGTAGTTTGCTTAGTTAGTCAAAATGTACCAAATAGAAAGTTTTCTATATAGCATATTTGGTTAGTCTGGTGCTATGATCCTATGATCACACGGTTGAATTGAAATTAAACAAAGTTTTCTCTATCTACAAACTGTAGTTCCATGTATACTGCACCTACAGCATTAGGCACTAGGCAAGAGGTTAAACAAATTATGACCAACGTTTTTTATTCAAGGTTTTTTCAATATTTTTTCACGTTGTTTTTTTCTTTTTTCTGGAATGTTTTTGCATCTATGCTGCACACAAGTAAGGCGTTGTTTCACTGGCCGATTGTTGCAGCTTGGTCGGCGTTTAATGCCAAGGTCCGAGCCACCTCAGCCCAAGAAAGTTCGTGACAAGGTTGCTGAACAAGCCACACGAGACGAGGAGGAACTGGCCTACTACTTCATGCCCTGACGTCTACTTGACATTTTCCGTTTGACGTTATTCCATTCATCGACTGATAAGCTTTTATTGACTGTTTACCAATTAGTGCTAGCTTGTGACTTTATTTTTTGTTGTATATGGACGTTTCAAATACAATGTGAGGTTGAAAACCCGAGAACAGACGTGAAATCGCGTATAGAAATTCGTTGGGTTATTGTCATTTGTGAAGTAAGCTTACTAAGAATGCTAGAAGCTTAGTGAATTCAGGTGAATGGTTAGGCTAGAATATTAGGCCTGCACTTAAGCTTATAGTCTCACAAGTAGTATAGCGTACTCATTGCATCCAAGTTCTTCCAATACGATGGTTAAACTTCCAAATATAACCACACTTTAATAACAATTGATGTCCCAAAATGCTTCTGAGGATGCTCACGTATTGCTATAAAGCTAGCCATGGAATCAGTAGAAAAACATGGGTATTATTTTTTTGAAACTACAGTCAACCTGGAGAAGTTGCTAAACACAAGTAAGCACATTGTAACTTTGGTGTAACACTTAGATTCACAAAATCACCAATGTAACTGCGCACAACCTGCAAAAATAGGTAGGTAGGCAACATGCACAAAGTGCAAGATAATCATAATGCAAGATGGTCAACTATTACAAATGCACAACCATGATTATGAAAATCTTTTATTCACCAACATTGGTAGCACAACAAAAAGAAAGAAAAATAGATGAAAAAATGCAACTCTTTTATAATTCAACACAATTTCAGCAGATTGTAACAAATAAAACAGATCACAATAGTATATAGCAGTGTTCTGCTTTCACTGTCATGATAAAACTTCGTGTTTGACGTTCTCAAAGTTAAGTTTACACTTTTAGTCCAATTATTGAAGTTTTTAGTTCAGCAAACATTCAGCATTTAGAGTATTTAAAGCCAGCTAGTCTATTGCTAATAAACTATACTGGGGTAATGTTAAAACAGGAGATGACAAAAACAAAAATCTTGACTGCAATTAAGTTATGTTCAGTTTGTTACAAACAGCAAACAGGGTCAGAACTTGTAACATTAGACAGTTAACAATTAATCCGAGCAAAGCTCACATAAAGTGCAACAGCGTTGGTGTTACCACCCGAAGAATTAGTGTACAACGTGCAATAAAAATCTTCACTGCAATTATGTTATACTCACTTTGTTACAAATATGGTCAAAACTTTTAACATTACACAATATTATTAAAAACTGTCATTTGCGCTCTCCAATTTATTTCAGTCTGAGAGTTAACTAAATGGCTCATTATCCAGAAGCATAGCCACAGGCCAAAGGCAATACTTCATGTAGGACACCTTATTTGCAGGGTAGTTAAAATAATGAAGTTTGGCTATCCCAAACATGTGACTATAGCTGGTATGCTTATACTTACTGAAAATGTTACAACTCAAACATAATTTCAATTATTTCACAAGATTCTAAGAAACATCATGTCAGTAGCAGTTGCGAGAAAAAATTATTTTGCGTCATTTTACTCCATCTGCTCAAGCTCATCAGGTGGAAATTTGAAGTATTCATAGCGGCCATTCAGCAGCTTTGTGATTTCCTCGCAAAGCACGGCCCACTTCTTGCCATGCTGTTCCTTGTCCTGCTTGTCAGGATGGTAATGTTGAAGCGCCTTCTTCAAAGCCTGCTTTGTGTTCGCCCGCTTAATCAGATCTTCATCATCGAACTTATGCTGTGCATTTTTAGGCGGATATGTTTTGTAGAGATGAATCAGGAAAAACCGAACTCCAGATGGTCCGGATCCACTATTAGCTTCTTTCAGGTCTTTGAGTTCCACTTCGAGTTCTTTGACATACTTTGTACGTTCCTCTTGCCAGGCGGACTCATCCTGCATCCAAGCTTCATCCTGGTACCGCTGCAGAGCCTCTGTGCACGTCTTGTACCAACCTGTAGCACAACAGTTGACTGTAGTATTTTCAGATGTGCTGTCATTTTCTCAAGTTGAAGACATTTCTGCAGCGTCAAATCGTTCAACATTACATGGTTGAACAGATGGCTATAATACACAACATAAGCTAACTTATAAATAAACGTGCCTAGACTAAACCATGGTACTAATAATAAACTTGTAAAATGTCACTGCATTTTCACAAAGTAGAAATACGTTCTGTGTAACGAGGTATCTATCCCATTGCCACGCTATATAGCCTAGCAGCTGCGTTTTAGCCTTTCACGCTCTTCTGAGCCTGCAGCCAATTTTGTCTTTGAATAAAAACGGTTGGTTGCCATGATAACAGGGGTCTTCAGAGGAGAAATTTACATGACGCCATTGCATAGCCCAGACTCGAAAATAGTGGGTAGGTGAAAACAGCATGCAATTATCTTTTGCGGGAGCCGAGTTATAGTCATTTTTTGTCCCAAAATTTGTTGCCATGGCAACAGGGGTTGGCAGGGGAGAAATTTAAATGACATCGTCAGATAGCCCAGGCCCGAAAATAAGGGGGTAGTTGCAAACAGCGCGCAGTTAACTTTTACGGGGACCGAGTTATACCACTTTGAAGTCTCCATAGGCCGTAATGCAAATTTGTAAAAATTGGGGGTCAAATAGGGGGAGGAGTTATCAGATTTTTATCCCACATAAAGCTGATCTTAACTTTCTGGGCCCCGAATCACTGTGCAAAATTTCATCAAAATCAAATCAAAATTGCGGCCGTAGGAGTGTTTACAGACAGACTGACAGAATGACAGACAGACACAAGTGATTTTATAACCTGTCCCATGCTATGCTACAGCAATGGCCCGGGACAGATAATAATTCGGCTGAAATCATAAAGTGGTGTACATTAGGCTAGTCTTGAAGCCTCTTATCCACATAAACAGTATACAGTTAATAACTTAATACCAGTGCAAACTACAGTCCATGCTAAATATGGTCTTGGTTTTGAAAAAAGTCTTTGTTCACATCTTACATTACAATTTAGTAAAACAACTACCAACATGTTAAATGTTCCATATGAAGCTACTGTGATAATTGCTTACTTTCTCCAAAGAAATTCCGTGGGTGCATAGACACTGCCAAGTGCATGCAGGTTTTAAAATAATCCTTTGCCCTTGACTTAAGTTTTAGAACTTTGTCATAGACACCACCAAGCCGGCTCACAGCTATTGCCTCCATCTCCACCTGTTGAAAACTATTCGAATGATCACACTGATATAATGTACAATTGCAACTAAACTTTCTGCCAAATGACTGGACTGGTGAAAGTTTGACTAAATGACATTGTCAACACACCATTGCTTTGTTTTACTCCATTAACTGTTGCATGTCCTCACTGAGAGTCCAAGAATACCCAGGGCTCCGTGAAGGTGGAGGCTAATGGTATACATACCTGTGTCCATACTATTCATGGGTCCATGCCCACACTATTAGCATAACAGAGCAGCTACCTGTATGCTGACTGAATGTTAACAGTAGCTAGCTATAAGAACCTCACCTATTAGATTTAACTTGAATGCTGCCATTCAGGTTGGATGTGGCATTTTTTGTTAATTTTTTCTTCAGTTTTAATGGAGCAGAGAAAGCTCAGTTTCTGAGCACATGCTGATTTATTATATCACATCACACATTATTTTGCAATGTACAAATTGAAAATACAGATAGTTAAAAGTCACAATATCACAGTAGGCCCCTAAGTGAAAGTTTCTTCTAATAAATCATTGCAAAAAATATGCATTTCACTTCAACGAGCCTTTTAGAGAAAGACACAAGGTTTTGGCTGCAAACGGTACTGCTATATATTCAATAAACCTCAGTCTCTCGGGTCTCAATCACGGCCTTCTTGTACCAGTCTAAAGCATCGTAGACTTTGTCCATGCACAGACTTTCTTCATCACTCAGCGCACTCTCTAGCGCATCATCACCTACAACAGTATGCAGGTTATGCATACAAGCATATCTCACGAACAGTGGGGTGCAGGGCTAGTGTGGTTGATTGGGGCAGTGGTATGTCTGCATGCTGCACAAGTCTGTCTCACGTCAGCAGTGCTATAGCAAGTAACTGACCTTAACTTTCCCTCTAGCTTCACTGCCAGATCAGTACAGCTAGGCCTACTGAGCCACCATCTTATAAAATCACCAACAGAAAAGTTAGTCTGATGTCTGCAAGCAACAGCAATAATAACAGTGTCCTTAAGTAAGAATTTGCTGTCAACGTAATACAAAAATAACTGGTTTACCAGCTCTGATGGCTTGAAGAGCTGAAGCCGTTGCCATGTGGAAATCTACATCATTCTCAATCACACATGCCTCTTGGTAGATGTCACCCGACTGGCGCGTCAGTCGCCATATCTCCTGGACCGGTCGATAGCAGTCACGCAATGCACGAAGCGCCGGCAAGAAATCCTTCATCAACATTATCATCGTCATCATTTAATTTACCACATAAGAAGACAAGTAACAATGCACAACACTAGAAAGTCAAATGGCAGGTAGAACAAAACAGACAGAGTGCACTGACGGCTGACCTTAAAAACTAATGTAATCAGACATTAGTCAGTATGCACATACGCATAAAACAGTAAGATTTAAACAAGAAATTTGAGCTAATGCTCACGAGATGTGCGAAAGCCTATAGCAGTTCCTGTTCGCAAACTCTCAGTCTATTTTTCAGCCATTTCGTTGCAGTTCACTCTTAGACTGTGCACTGCAGCCAAAAATTGCAAAAATCTACAACAACCCCTTAATTTGGAAATTCAGGGTCTTTCAAACTCATCAATGTTGATGCAATTGAAAAGCTCGTCACTAGTTTTTGTTGTGATAGGCAGCATGCCCATGCCTATATCTGCAATCGTTTACACGAAAGACCAGCCAACGACGGTAAACTAACAACGTTTACGGGGGTACCGCTCTTTGATGTCCTCATGCACAGGTTTCCCTGAATCTAGAAAAGTGAGACTTGGACCGTCGAAATCTACGTTCAATGCTAAAAATTTCATATGCAGCTTGTCCATGTCTATCTCAATTGATTTCAGCGCAATTCGCTCTTGAAATGTGTCTCGCAACCCGAAATCGCCAAAAATCCATAAAAACCTTTATTTTGGCGTTCAAGGTCATTCAAGGTCATTGAATTCTGTAGCAATCGAGAGCCAGTGTACGACTTCCTGTTAGTGATTAATAGTAACCTAGGCCTTATCTCGCACCGTTATTGAAATACAGCGACTTATTGGCTAAATATCGCAATTTTTTTTACCCCCCTCTCATTTAATGCCTTCATTCTGAGTGACCCCCTCCGAATTTATGGAAAAGCTTTACGGTTTCTGAAACTAGAATCTTTCAGGCAGCTGAAGGTGAAGATTTGGTGATCCTAGCTTGCACCGTTTTTAACTGATCCACCGATGTGACAGACGACGGACGGACGGACAGAATTGGGATGGCTAAGACATGCTAAAGCAGTCTAGCTGCTTTTGCACGTAAAAATACACTAGACTAAAACATCGAGGAACTAAAAACACATAAAACTATCGGTAGTCTAGTAAAATCAAATGAAATACCTCATATAAAAAGGCACAAACAACTAACTCAGTGTAACATCAACGACATCGAGCAGGAATCCAAAATCATGCAATGAAGTAAAATCCATGAACTTGAGAAGGCTGAAAAATGAAAACACAGAGGTAATAAACCTTGGTGCTCAGTGCAGTGATTCCTTCATGACTCAACACGGTCGCTATCTCCAGAAAGAGAACTGGCTTCTGTGAGTCTTCACACATCACCTCAATACATTTCTCCAGCATCTGGACTTCACTGTGACATGGCAGCTCTTCGGCAAGTTCAATGACCTCGCCAACGCATGATCCAAACGACTTGTCCAGTTTACTAAACCACTCCGCACTCTGACATGTCTGACCCATCATCACAGCCTGCACCAAAATACTTATATCACAGCCCCATAAACAGTGGCCCAGTAAAAAGTACATGTAAGCTCAAAAATTTCTGTAATTAATGCACCAAATGCTGATCTATTTTCAGAATTCTTTTACTGATACACTCTGCAATAAATTTCCAATTAACTGATGATAAGATATCAACACTCCACATGCATCACAACACTATCTGGACCCCAGCGATGTCAAGGAGGAGTGGTGGGGTGGTCAGGAAGTTTTCTTACAAAGTGAAATGCTTGCATACTTTAGATTATTGGAGAAGCATGGTCCCAAAAATACACATAAACAAACAACTATAGATGTAGTCAATGTGACATATAAGCATGGTGTAAAAACCACACAGAAAACAGACAGTATTCTGTCTCACAAGCCCTGATAATGTCGAAATTGCTAGTGATGACTGCTAGTGATGAAACACTGTTTTGGGGTAATTTTGAAGGATGCACTGTACTTTGGGTAAGCTTAGCACCAACCAACAACAGTTGGCAAATGAATACTATGCAAATGCATCATACCTTGCTAAAATACTTGACAGCTTCACGGAATTGAAACTCACAAAGAGCAGGCTTTTCAGCGAGCTCGATCAACACATTGGCCAAGCGCCAGGCTGCCATGCCATAGTTCTTAGCTGCACTGCTTTTATCCTCGTTGCTCTCCGCTGTCTCATGTGCTCTATAGTATGACTGCAGTGCCCACTCCAGGTAGTTTCTCTGTCGCTCAGTGTTGTTTGAATCCAGGAAATTCCTGTACGAAGCATTGCCTTTCTCACGCCACCCCTGTGAAATCGTTGTGCTAGCCATCATGCTTGTACTCACAGCAATGACCAATTTTTAATCAATTTAAGACTTTCTGCACCAGACAATCTACAAAAGATAATCAGTAAATGTATGAGTAGATGAACATACATTTCAATGCAGTTTTACAGATTAGTCGTCCTAATTGGCAAAATAACAGGTCTTACTTAGCCATCTGTCTGTCTGTTTTGTATGGGCTTCTAACTCAAATAGAAACGGTATATCAAAAACACAATTGGTGTGAATTTTCCCCAGAGCAAGAGTAACTAATGTGCCAGTTTTTAGCCCGAAAGTTCAAAGGTCTTAGAGCTACAGCTGCCCAGCTGTCTAGGCATAATATGCTGGCACTGGGCCGACATTTTTTTCGGTTACTTTATAACATTTTGTGTGCTACTCAAGTTAAATGGTAACTAAAACTTACCACTATACAAACTCACGGTTTGTTGTCGTAGATTGTTGATCTACAACAGCCTCACTTGAACCTGCCACGATTGTATATCAATTATATTTTGCATGGTGATAGGTTCAGATCGACGATCTGAAAAGTGTACAAACTGACGGCATGTGTCTGGCCGTCACAGACACATGCCGTCACGGCAGCTGGCTTCATGGGTTACGTGCAGTCAGCCAAGTTTGCAGACTCAGACCAGTTGACTCCAATACGTAACTAATGTTTCACCCTTAATATGGGTGTCTGTCTGTCATCACGTAACTCTATCAAATACACTAACCATAACCCTAAACCTAAGCCCAACCCAAACCATAAACCCTAACACTAGCCATAGCTCTAACCCTAATAAAATAATGATAATTCATTTTAGTGCATTACGTATAGCACTACTGCACTAGTGACCCCTCGCAAATTTGTTTGCACATACACAGTTACACATTTAGATCAGCGATCTGACAACCTTGGACAAAAATTGATACCTTCAGATCTGCGATCTGAAAGGTGTGTAAAATATAATTATCATTATATTTTAATCAAATAATCAGCATTAAAAATAACCGTTGTAAGAACGTGAGTCAAACTCAGTCAAACGTGACCGAAACACCATAAACAGAAAGCGAAGTTAATATTCCACTTTCGGTTTCATGGCTGGAAATTCCGGATTTCCGGTCTAATTCAGCCTTAGAATAGTTATGTGAACGTCTTTGTGAAATAGGGCTGCGCGAATCGAGCTTTTTACTGCTTGTGCACTCAGTCGACCCTCGAGTACTCGAATGACACCGTCAAAGTTAATAATCACATAATGGTCGAAATCAAACAGCATTATGCCGAACAGCGTATTAAAACAAATTGGATAAATTTTGGGAAACTATCATATGCATTATATGCCCAATTTTGCCTATGATTCAACACTCAATTATACGTGATGTGCAGTGAATTGATAGACCAAACCTACATTCGAGATGGGCATAGAAGCACTCGTATATATTATCTACGTTTACGTGTATTAGGACCTACAAAAAAGGGTTCGACGTCTTAGCAGTAGCACGTAGGTCTAGGCCTATAGCCTATAGCTATTTCGCATTATGGTGCAATGCGAAAGCATTATTTGGCATGTAGTAGCCTACACTCCACTGAGGACGTCATGTTTTAGGCCTACTTGTGGCTGTCTATACAGAAACCACTATAGTTAATAATCATTTTAATTCTACCAGCTGGATCAAGCTAAATGATGCTGGGTGTTGTGGTTCTGTCGACGTGACAGCAGTCAGCTGAGTTGGTACTAATTCTTAAATTATACGAGGTAGTGTAGCGACGTGCTTAAGGAGTGAAATTTCCTAAAGAATGTGTCAGTGGAATTTTTTCATAGTTCAACATCTGGCTAAGATAATAGGCAGCAGTTACAACACATCCTGTTTGATTATAGTATTTGATATAGCAGCGTCAGCATATCATGTTCGGGACAGCGACCAGAAGTCGGTCGGGATACACTATAGCGACAGCCGGGCTTCTTGTTAACTCACAATGAAAGAGTACATATTAATGCATGATTCCAGTCGTATAGTGTAAAATCTAGTTGGTGCACCGGCCCACAGCCTGAAAACTGAAACATTGTCCTGTTATATGCTATTCTAATGGCGTAGGCTGAGACTGGTAGGCCTATACAACGTGCTGGTATATACATGTATTGTGTGTGCTAATGCAACATGTAATCTGCTCGGCCAGTCGATATTGTAACATGACGTGTTTGCAATCTACGGTCATCAACCGTAGGTCGCTGTGTAACACATTAAGCTTATAGCTGGGGTTGTCGTTAACGGAGTTAGTACAACTGCAGTAGCTGGAAACTGTCGCGTCGGAACAGCTTTCTGTTCGAACTTGGCACCGACAGTCGTGGCTTGCAGAGTAGTCTGCGGTCGATAATGAGCGGAGACGAGGGTCGCGAAGCTAAACAGCGTTCTGTGACAATGGCTTTTAATAAGTGCCGATGATCTGCCGCAGTGTGCTTCATTAACGGTGGTACATCACATACGCCGTCTGTAGACTGGACTCGTGCACAGATCGGTAACCAGTGAAGTTCACGAAGTCCTTGTGTGATATGGTCGCGCGGTTCAAGTTGAAAAACAGGTCGTGCAGGTGCATTTTGTACACGCTGCAGCGGCGCGATTGTATTGGCGCTGGTAGACCGGCGAACAGAGCGTTGCAGAAATCAACTCTGGACATACATGTAGTTAGTGCCAGAACAAGTAGTACGACGTACTGTGACTTCGTATCCAGCTGGATGACGAATCTGGCGAAGCCGTGGCAGGTGGCAACGTCGCGAAATAATTTTCGGTTTGATAGTCTTGATAGTCTCTGATCCAATAGGCCTACATGTGCGATGTTTATTACAACAAGTAATTTGAGCAAAGCTCACGAGACGCGCGAAAGCCTATAGCAGTTCCTGTTCGCAGGTAATCGTAGTCTATCTCCATCCATTTCGTCGTAATTCACTCTTTTGCAGCCAAAAAT
>Ga0056128_1001662_pt1 | contig 25330 bp, 18 predicted proteins | sample WorMetLIZISLAND2_FD_71113 | JGI IMG/M metagenome (GOLD analysis project Ga0056128, IMG submission 71113) | Marine gutless worms symbiont microbial communities from Max Planck institute for Marine Microbiology, Germany - Olavius geniculatus... ... | reverse complement strand
TAGTTTTGGTGATTTGTCGAAGAGTTGTGTTGGTTAGATTGCTGTCGGAGTGGTTTAGGATGTCACATACTTCCGCCACCAGTGACAAAGGTGTGTTTCGCGTGTAGGCGTTGTTTTGATAGTTTTTTTAACTGTACGAACTGCTAAAATGCTGTCAAATTCATAACAAAACACAGGACTTTTTTTGTGTGTGTTTCGCGTGTAACGATGTTTTGACCGCTTTCTAACTGCAAGAACTGCTAAAATGCTGTTAAATGGTGTGATAAAGTGTAGGACTTTTTTTGAATGTGTATTGCTTGTAAACGTCGATTGAACTGTTTTTGTCTCTACAAATTGTTTGTTTTGGGTCTAAAGTTCATTAAATATTGTTTGGTAGAATTTCGACTTTATTCACAATGAAATCTCGTGTTTGTTTTGTCATCTAGGCTAAATACTTTAGTAGGATTACTTTTAGAGTTACTCTGCGAATTACTCTGGCGGATTACTCTGGTGGATTACTCTGGTAGAGTTACTCCGGCGGATTACTCTAGCGGATTACTCTGGTGGATTACATTAGAGTTACTCTGGCGGATTACTCTCTCACAAATAGTCCCCTTTATTATTAATAAGTAATAATTACTAGTTATAACTTTAAAACTAGAGGCCTTCAGTCCTACGCCTAGGCTAAATCGAGGACTCACTCGACCTTTACAAGATTGTTGTGGACCCCTCAGCTAAGTCAATTTAGCTGCGTTGGGGGCAAACGTCACAATCCGTCTACGAAACTTAGTACAAAACACAAAAGACGTTGCTTAGAAGCTCGCTGTAGACTGCTAGGCTGTTACTTATTTACTCTATCTAAGTGCGACAATTTTTCCTGTGGGATAGATTTTCCACGAGTACATGAAAAATTTGTCGCAGTCTCGCAGAATCTCAAGGTGCGAAAAAATTTTCCAGGTCCGACAAATTTTCCACTACACCGGAACCGGCCACAAGTCCTATACCGCCATATATCCTAATAAGCTTTATAATGTCACCGTCCGCCGATCAACAGCCAACACCGCGACCTGTATATGGACGGCGCACTAATGCCGGAAAACAAAAAAGTTTAGGTCAGTGTATACTTAACCCCACATTACCAACATCAACGATAGAAAAAGGGAGTCCTATGTTATCAGACAGCCGGAGAGCTGTGGAAAGTCTGAGTAGTGAAATGGGTGACAGCAGTATGCAGTTGGATAATGACCTCACCCCGGTAAAGGAGGTGAATGTGTTACCGGTAAATGAAATATCTACCGTAGTAAAAATACCCTTAACTGACAATAAGCCAGCAAACGTATTGGAAGAAAAAAAGTTCCAGATAGAGACGCCGACCTCCAGTCCTACGACGACGATCGCCGCCTCAGAGAAAAAAGATGATAGTAGACACGCCGGCGACTGATCATGTGACAACGTTAACCGCGGTCGTGCGTAAAGAAAAGAATGTGGAAATAGTTGGAACTCCTCTGCCTGACCCCACGGTAGTGCATGCGACTTCATCAGGGAAGGAGAAAATAGAAGGTCGAAGTGTCGCCGGTAAGTCTTGGAAACGTAACAGGGCCCATCCAAGTGTGGTAAGGCAGCGCTGTCAAAAAGGCTGTAATTCGTCTATAACGGTTACCGCCGATATACACTCCGAGTACGGCAATGATAACTCGGGAAATATCATGTCATACAGCCCGTCACCACCGGGAGATGACAGAGCCAACGATATTGACCGCAGTATAGTGAAAAGTACGGTAAGCCCGAACCTTGCGTTAAACTCACTATCTGACGAATTCGTTCCGGTTAGTATGGAGTTGAGAAGTTAAAAAAAGAAGACTACAATGTTAATTAGCAGACAAGGGAAAGCCGTCCGCAGCGGAATAGAAGGTATTCTATTGAAGCAGATATGCAGACTTTCAAATGGATCAGTTCGAGCGCCGTATGAATCAGAGACCGCCGACCAATTCCGAGTCGTGATCCGGACTTCACCACAACCAACCGGCTCTTTTCAGAGCTACCCACTTCTTTTAGAAAAAAACATACACTATTGGTTTTTTTAAGTTCAAAAAAACCTGTTCAATAAAAATACCATTAATTTCTCCTTAGGTTAGGTAACTGTAATAGTCTAGATTATCGCTGTAAAACTGACACTACCAGCACAGCTTTAGTTTTCAACAAAAAAATAAATAAAAATAGCCGTTTAAGCCTTGTAAAAAATTAAATGCTCCTCTGATAGAAGTGGGTCCCGTTAAAAGAAGAAAATGTATAAAATAAGGTGCCGCTAAACCCCTGTATTATTACTGTATAAAATAGTAGAGTTTGTTATTATCTAAAGGTTAATACCGTTTCATAGTTGGTACTTTTCTGTCTGCCTTTATTATTATGTAGTGTAGATATGTAAAGAATTTGTTCTAAGACATTTTGTTCGTGCGGAACTGACATTTAATGCACGAGTTTTTCTGTAATCCACATTTGGACTGATTGCCAGAACTGTTGCCATTGTCCCACGTTTCTAACATTTGTTTTCGCCAATCAGCAGCGACAACCGATGCTTGATCGCCGCCGAGTTAATTGCCTATTTAATGCCAGTCTATTGTTGACGTCGCCATGTTCGGTAGACTGAAGCGCTGTCAACAAACCCGCGACAAGTTCGACTCGCCGATGCCAACTTGTCAGATATTGCCAGTAAAGCAGACTTCACAAAGTTAATTACCGTCGTATAAGTGTAGAAGCAGACTTCATTGTTGCCGTCGCCGGGGACGAAGTAACTTTTGTCATATCGCCGCCTGAAAAACAGGTGAAAATCCTGTTGTAAAGTCCATTGTCAGAATCGTTATTACCGAACAGTCTTGTTACCATTCCGGCAGTATTGCCGCCAGTCCTCAGTCATTTTCTGATAGACGCTGTTTAATCACAACGATATCAACGCCAGAAATAATGCAAAAGTATTTGGATGTAAGACTAAGCTTTATGTTGTTTTTGCCAGAATATAGAGGACAGCTGATTCAGGTTCAGAATAACAATCCGAAAGCGACTTTTATTACGTAGAACTCGTCGAATGCACACTCATACCGTTCGAGCAAGAAGTGAAGTCAATCAACTAGACAGACGGCGCTATAGCCTACCAGTGACGTCATAAGGCGTGTACTTTCGGAAGCCTACTCTGCCGAGTTCCTGGCTAAAGCCGTAGCCAGGAAACAAACAAACACATTTTTAAGCCCCTCCTTCAGGCGGATACGAACCGACAAGATGACCTTTTAAGGAGCGACGACAGTATCGCTCGTGTTTCTAGCCTGCACATGCTATTCCTAAGAAATAAGCTTAGCTACGACCTTAATTTTTGTTTTTATAAGTAGCTGGCGTTCCAACCACCAAGGACGCCTCGCTATATGAAGCTCATAGCACCAAATGACCTAACGCGAAAACATTCCATGCAAAGCCAATAGCTGCTTAGCTATACATTGAAAGAGCTTTCCTCCATTTTTCCCCCTGCTTAAAAATGATTTTCGTCCGCGAAAATCTAAGTGGGCTACCAGGAAATCTACGCCAAAATAACGTATATCTTCGAACTAGAGATAAAGTCCATAAATACTAGCAGCTAAGACGTTACTCAAACTAACCTACAAATGTTCATGATGCGTTGGTGTAAAGTTGAAAAAATGTTTATAATAAGAAAAGACAAGATAGAAAATAATGTCCAACAAATAACATGTTATACAGTATAGTCTTGTCCATATGGGGATAGGTTACAGGATGCAGAAAGCATCAACTAGCTGGCCTCGTCAACGCAGTGGTGATGTAACGTCAGAAAAAATCGTTGACGACGCAATAGACAAGTAATACGCCGATGGCGTGCGTCGTTGCTGACTACACCGTCTCCGTCGACAAGCCAGAGTGTACACATCGAATCACATAAGCACGAAACTAGGCAAATCCAAAACACATCAAACACCAGTTAATGTGTTCTACAAGTGTAACATTAAGTTACATGATGCCGCTAATGATAATAATGATGAAACAACACATAATTATATCAAGACAATCATCAAATGCAAAGCAATATCGTCAATAGTCAATAATCATCAGCCTCTCTCACGTGCCTTATATCCATCAAACGTCAGTGCAAAGTTACAATGTATATATCTCTCAAGCCATAACTAGTAAAATCTAAACAAAGTACAATGTGCTATAAAAGCACTCAACATCGTGAAATGACACCAAAGCCAAACATCAATAAATTATATTAACTACGATAAACGTCAGAGAAATATGTAAACAATGTCACACATCTACAAGCACAATAAAACGCAATACTAAGACAGGTAAGCAAAACATGAACCGTTGGACAAAATCAGCGATTGTCATTCAAAACTTGGTTTCTGCCTCTCCCAATGAGGGATATAAAGCAGGAGCTGACACATTCAGCATTGACATTCCTTCATTAATGTGTCCATACGAAGGTGCAGAGTCTTATCTACGTATAGGAAGGGACAGAATCGAGCGCGTCTCTCCTACTTTCGTGACAAAAATGCACCAATAAGGTTTGCGAAAAACTGAACGTAAAAATCTTGCCTGACTCCAAGTTAAGGAAACTGAATTAGGCAGACGATAATTTTCATTGGTGATTGTTGAATAGATATGAAGTGTAGGCCAGTTTATTTCCAAATGCGGCAAAAAGCATCTAGTCACACGGAGAGATTCAACATATTTTGATGCAGAAAATTGATAATTTTTAGGTTGAAGTTTTAAAGTTTTAATGCAAATTTGTACAGAACGATTCTAATAACCAATTTGAGCATAAAGTTTGAACTCTTAACGTCGTTTATCACAACAACGGCAAATTTTAAGAATTGTCATAAAACCAATCAGTACAAGCAAAAGTATCAATGCACTGTCTAAAGTCCAGTCAACATGAATTTGTTCGAAAACATAAAATTTCTAAGTGCCAAAGCAGGAGTTGTTGACGAAAAATAATTTAGAATTGTTGGTAGTGCATGTGAATGTTTGCAAAGAAAAATTTGTGACAGTTGCGGCCAAAATACGCAGTCTGTAGCATAGAATAACTGATAGTCCAAAACTGGCTCCAGCTAATAGTCCGAGAATAACCAATATTCATGATCGCCAACTGATTAAGCTGAAAGACAAGTCGTAAGAGCCACTTGAGTACTTTTGCCAACTGTGAGCCATTGAATGCGCCAAAGATGGGTATGCCTGTTTGTCTTGTTTGGTAAGATTGGCTAATTTCGCAAGGTCACGTCTAGCAGAGGTGAGTGCAGCTGTTAAAAGGCTCAGGAACGGCAAGGCCCTAGGCTTGTGCGGTATAAGTGCGGAGATGTTGAAAGCCAGCGGTCACGCTGGAATGCAGTGGCTAACTGATGTGATTGTTTAAGCTTGGAACTCCGGGGAGATCCCGCTCGACTGGAAGAAAAAAATCATACTACGATTTATAAAGGCAAGGGAAACCCTAAGGACTGCGGAAACTGTCGCTTTTGTCTGTACCTGGGAAGGTATTCGCTTCAGTACTCTTGAACAAAGTTTGTGACCAGCTCCTCTCACGTCGAAGACTGGAACAAAGTGGGTTTACTTTGAGCCGCTCAACTGTTGATGGCATCATTACGCTGAATACCTTTATTCAGACCAAAAAAGAGTTTCAGCGACCACTATGGATCGCTTTTGTTGACCTGAAGGTTGCTTTTGACTCGGTTGACCGCAAGGCCTTGTGGTGCTTGTTCCGCAGCTATGGTCTTGACAATAAAGTTGTGGACCTCATGGAAGCACTTTACACAGATACCTGCAGCTGTGTCAATGTCGATGGAGTGATGTCCGATTGCTTTGCAGTTGACAGTGGCGTCAGGCAGGGTTGTCGTATTGCTCCAGACCTTTTCTTGGGATTTATGGATTACGCGATAAAGCGTACAGTGCATCGGGGAATGACCGGTGTTACCTTGGAGCACGAAATTTTTACCGATCTTGACTTTGCAGACAATGTCGCATTACTTGCAAAAATGCTGGAAGTTCTTGTCCTTGCCCTAACAGTAATGCATAAGGAGGCAGCTGCCTTTGGGCTTCAGATTAATTAATTCAAAACCAAGATTATCTAATTTGGCAATCCAGCTCCATGCCCAACAGTCCAGGTGGCAGATGGACTTGTTGAGGTGGTCGATTCATTCGTCTATCTGGGCAGTATAATTGACTCCTCTGGTGGCAGCAGAGGCGAAATCTTTCGCCGGATAGGACCGGCGCGGACCTGCATGCAACAGCTGGAAAAAAGAATTTGGAAATCAGGCATCAGACTGGATACTAAAATCCGTCTCTATCAGACCTACATTGTGCCAGTCGTGTTGTATGGATGTAATACGTGGACCACTTCGAAATACTTGTGCGCCCGTCTGGATGCGTTTGATATGTGGGCGTTACGCAAGATTCTAAGAATCCCATACACCCGCCACATAACCAATGATAAAGTCCGGTCCCGCTCGAATTGCCAGCCGCTCTCCAGCATAGTTAAAGTCTAGCACGTTTGTCGATTTTTAATTCGTGCGAGTAATTTGCTTCCAAAATTTTTAATTTTGGTGTGACTATTTTTAATAAATTTTTAAGCAACTTCGTTCTTGACAAATCAGCCAATTGTGATGCCTCAAAGAAATTTAGAAGAAAAGCCAAATTGACAGCATGAAGAACTTTTCGACCTCTTCTCTCTGAATGACAGTTTTCAATACGGCTTGGTAAATAAAAAGAATCATACTCCAAAGAACAACCACAAGGAATCGTCACACGACATGAATCTGCACAAGTCACATTGCGTGATCCATTACCAGAGCAATTTATAAAAGCATGTTTCACGTTTGTCAGCATCACGTGTTTACTATCCAAAACAAATATGTCAGGTTGGACCGAGTGCGTGAGGACTGCAAATTGGCAATTTTTGTGTATGTTTGTCGAATTATCACGCAACAAGGACAAAATGCAATAATTTCCCGAGACTGACTGCAAAAATGAATGTGTGTGATCCAAAAACAATAGCTTAGATATCGTGACAGTTGGTTTTTGTCTCAAATTGTATGAAGTATTTTGAATCAGGATGATAAGCAATGTATTTCGATACTTGTGTCAGAGTAGTGGCATGATTTGAGTCAAGAACAGGTATGGGCCTCACATGAACTTCATACAAAGCCAATGTGTGTCGCAATGGGCCTAATGGTATCTGTAGGTTCACGATTATGTCCTTGCCACTTCTAGTGGCCATAAATTCATGCATTCGATAGTAGTGTAGAGCTTCTTTACGAAGAACATGCAGTCCATCAACTGTCAGAACATCTACTTTTCAATTAACGTGATCTAACACAATTCGCAATTCATTCGGTCGAATGAGCTCAGGACTAAGAAAACCAGAACTGGGTAACTCAATACCAAGCCGAAATGCATCTAAGTTGTTCAACAACAAAAAATATTCCTCAAATCTCGCTAGTGCTATAGCTATCAAAGAGCTTGCATGATCTACTGCGGATGTCTCTTCTCGCACTTAAGCACTTAAGTCACTGTCTGTTTCTGTAAATCGAGCATATTCGTCATATAATCTAATCGATTGTTAACCTATTTGCTTAGACTTGCTAGTCTTTTCTATTTGACGACATGCAGCAGTCAAAGACGCCTGATTTGTCTCATAATGTTGCATCGCAGCATGCATCTTACTGATGTCGCTATCTCTGGCGGTGCCGAATAGTGAATGGGATATTTCACCGACAAAATTCAATAACCCATGTCGTGAATGCCGTGGTTTATTAGTCTGGTCATCGTCACCAAACTGTCGTATCAAGTCATTTACTTCCGTCAATGTGTGATTAATGCGTGTAACAGCTTTGCTGCTGATGTTTCGCAAAAAATCCACAAGGTGTATAATGTGATCGCAATCATTATCGTGATCACTGGCCAAACGTCGACAATTAATTTCAGACATTTGCAGTCTAGAGTTGTCAACGTTCGGTGTCTGAATGACAAACATTTGTGTCCAAACGTCAGTAACGACATCAAATGTGTCTGTGTGTTTTAGAACGACGCCGTAGTTTAACCTGGTAATTATGCGGCCTTGATCTGTCGGCGTTGCGCAACTCGTCAGCAGAAAAAGACGCATCAATATTAAAACAATCAGAGTAAAACGCCACACGCTCCAGTCTGCACAAACCAAAAATAAAAATATAAAAATTATCAATTCAGTTCAAAAGTGTGTCGACAATTTAGAATGAAACGTAAAAAAACAATAATAGTCTGTGCAGCTTAAAACCTGTTATTGTTTTAATCTCTGATGTCTCTTATTTTTCCGAAGTCTAGCCTTCTCGCGCTTTTCCAGCCAATAGATGTCCTTAGCGTACTCTGAAACATCTTTCTGTGACACCCACGACGTCTCGCCTGTACTCCATTCCACCTTATAAAACATACGGCTGCCACGTTTTTGGTGATCTAAAATTTGTTTAATACTGAACCAACCTTCGTCTTGTGTAGAAAAAGACAGTAATCCGTCTTGGACTGTAGGCTGACTAGATACAGTCTGTTCGTCTGGCGGTGCGGCTGTAGGGCTGCAAGCTGTTTATCTCTAGTTATCACTCCAGCGGTGAGCAACTGGTCTAACTGTTTATCAACTTAAACTCTCATTTCGTCTGAAAGCCTATAAGGTTTGGACCGAGTCGGCTTGGCATCGGCGTATGTGCTAAGATGACATTTTAAAAGATTGCACTCCGGTATATCTGTCTCAAAATGAACAAAAATGTCTCGATAGTCATATAATAAATTAATAAGTTCAAAAAATGTGTCGTTTTTAATTGCACAAGTATCCAAAAAAACCTTTTGACCTGAAGTATGAAACTTTTTCTGACGATGTAACCGGAACTTGAGGTTGAGCACGCGCACTGTGTAAATATTTGCCTGAATCGCTAGTTTGCTGTGTGGACGCCGTTCGCTGCAAAATTTTGCTTTCCAACCGACCCGTTAGAGGTTTTGCTGTTCGCTTGCTGCTGCTGCTGCTGCTGCAAGCTGCAACGATATTTCTTGACTGGCTGCCGCTGCTGCTTGCTTGCTTACGAGTCTGGTCGGCGTAAGCTTGCTGTAATAAATTGGGTGTCAGCTGTCTAGGGCTGTGCTGCACTAGAGTGGGCTTATCACTGTTTGTTTCTAACACAGCATGCGACAACGTAGCCACAGCGAATTCTCGCGGAATGGTACATGGTTTGTTGGATGGATTTAACACTCTACATAATAATTGGCCATTTTTAGGACGGTTTACAAAAGCTCTGGCTACTAGAATTCCGCGCTGTTGCGCCGCAATGTAAGGTTTGATTATACCTGTCATGCTACCAAAACGCTCTACAGCTCTGCCTGTTAATCGCACAGAAAGTAACGCTTCTGAATAAGGCGGAAGAAAAACATGTTCTGATGATGTTAGTAGTGCCATAGAGTTGTCAAATGTATGCAGTGGCAATACTGTCAAGCCATTATTAAAGGCAACACAATTTTTATAAAGGTCGATGTGACAACCAGTCATCTGTAAAAAATCAATACCAAAAATAGCAGAATGATTTAGTCGTTCACCAACGTAAAAGTCATGCTGCACTTTGTAGTCATCTAGGCCTATACAAACAGACAAGTGTCCAATTATACACAATGTGCGGCCATCTGCTGTGTACAATGGATGCTTTTTGCTATTTTTATTTATGCGCATTTTATTTTTTTGAACAAAATTCGCGCTGAGGCAGGACACAGCGGCCCCAGTGTCCAGAACAGCCAGAGTTTTGCGTTTATTGACAAACACTGGAATCAAATTCCTTGATTCATATTTTGTGTCTCTTTTTGGCTGCAGAGTTCCCGCCTGTCTGGTCCTGGAACTCCCAAGCCCGTGGAGCTAGGCATTTTGTGGGTCTTACCCAGAAAAAAATCCTGGCTGAAAACCAGCATTCCAATTCTGTCTTCTGTCATCAAACTGGGCTCTCCGAATCCAAGTGTTTGGTCTTCTGGCCGCGCGACATACGCGTGCCAGATGCCCCATACGATGGCAGTTGTAACATTGCACATTGGCTGCTCTGCAATATTGCCTCCCCATTTCATGTTCACTCCCACAATACAAACAAACTGGTAACGATCTATTCACAACACCATTTCTCGAACCTCTGACAAATGAGCTGGTAGAACGTCCTCGAGGTGACTGTTGACAACCGTTGTATTGTGAGTTGTCGTCGGCAAACGTGACACGACGTTGTCGTTGTCCGGATGACGTGCGTTGTGGTTGCGGCGACGGGCTTCTGGAGAGGTTGACGTTCTCCACTGTTGTTCTCGTAGACAGCTGCTTGTTTATTTTGCGCAGTTCCTTTGTGTGCTCCGCCATTGCCTTTTCCGTGACCAGCCGGTTGGCGGCAAGTTCAGCGACTACCCTGTCGAGCGCTAGGTCGCTTGATGTCGTAGGGGACATCGTGACGAAGTGTGTTGCCTCTGCCACTCGAGCCGCGCGCACCACGTCGTCGACGGTCGCTGGCTGTGCTTGGATGACGTGCGCCAGCAGCTGTGGACGTAGACCTCGTTGTATGACGTAACGTTCTTGCTCCCCCGTAACGCCAACGGCTTTTGTCATTTTGCGAATCGCTGTAATGTACTCGTCGACGGACTCCGTTGGTTGCTGAACACGTTGCCACAGTTCACTGGCCTAGCGCCAACGTCAAATCTCGGTATCTCTAAAACGTTGTTTGAAAGCATTCTGCACACTCGCCCAGTCTGATTTGACCGCATCTTGTAAATTATCGAACCAATCACCCGCGATGTCTTTCAACAACACTGCCACCAGGTGCAATTTGTCAGCATTGGAAATCCCGCGATACACGACATATTTCTCGAAGCCAAGTAACCATGCTTTAGTGTCCTCCGACTCTGTTCCCTGAAATGAAAAAGGTGCGAACGCCGCATCAGCAGCCCCAGTAACAATGACGGTAGTACCTGGCGTGCCGGCGGCTGATGACGTACTTGTACTTGCCGTCGCAGCAGGTTGAGATGCTGTTGTCGTTTTCGGTCTCGCTTCAAGTCCTCCTTTTTCAGCCACAGTGTACTGCGGCGTTGTTGACGAACGCGTCAGCGTAAATTGAACAGTTATCGGTGTTCTTAGTGCGGGTAAACTGGTCGATTTTGTTGCGGCGGTAATTTCAGCAGTAGGAGTTACCGTCGCGGTGGCGCCAGTTAATTCCGGCAACGTTACGAGATCCGATGTCGATGATCGCGTTGACTGTGCCGGCGGACGTTCGAACAGAGTTTCGCGACGCGCCGCCGATAGCGATAGCGCAAGCGGGTTATTATTTGGCCTGCTCATGCGTCTCAGTCGCAGCAGTTAACTCGTAACGGAATGATCGTTAAAGCATTTCGCCACCAATCTAGAGGACAGCTGATTCAGGTTCAGAATAACAATCCGAAAGCGACTTTTATTACGTAGAACTCGTCGAATGCACACTCATACCTTCCGAGCAAGAATTGAAGTCAGTCAACTAGACAGACGGCGCTATAGCCTACCAGTGACGTCATAAGGCGTGTACTTTCAAAAGCCTACTCTGCCAAGTTCCTGGTTAGGGCCGTAGCCAGGAAACAAACAAACACATTTTTAAGCCCCTCCTTCAGGCGGATACGAACCGACAAGATGACCTTTTAAGGAGCGACGACAGTATCGCTCGTGTTTCTAGCCTGCACAGGCTATTCCTAGGAACTAAGCTTAGCTACGACTTTAATCTTTGTTTTTATAAGTAGCTGGCGTTCCAACCACCAAGGACGTTTCGCTATACGAGGCTTATAGCACCAAATGGCCTAACGCGAAAACATTCCATGCAAAACCAGTAGCTGCTTAGCTATACGGTAAAAGAGCTTTCCTCCAAATAGTAGAGAATGGTTTCGTGCTGAGTGACATGTCAAAAAGGTTTCATGATAAATGATGGAGTTAGCCCCACGTTGAAGAGTGATGTTGGATTACGGTGCCCCACGTTGAGAAGACTATTGACGCCATAAGTGAAGAGTAATTTACGTCTTATGTTGGAAGGACTGTCATTGCTTATATTTACCGCAGCAAGGTAAACTATCGCATTGCATTTACCGCCTTGTATGATAATGGGTTTTACGGACATAACTCTGATAGACTATGGGATACCAAAATTTTGCGAAGTGCGAAGTGTGAAGTGAAGTTGTTTAAATATCCGTGGTACTATCGTCGAGGGTTACCGGTCAAAAACGTCTACAGTTTATTAACGCACAGCCAAGTTTATCAACAGATACTGGTCAAACAAGCGAGTGAGCTGTCGCCGCCAGATCGCTGGAAGATTCAAGTTCAATCAAGCGTGTGAGCTGAAACGACGAGACAACGGATCAATGCGTTTACGTTGTAATGTAACCGTCAGTCGGGACCATGAGTACCGACCGAGATATTGTTAAAATAGTTAAGCTAAAACATGTTTTAGGCTTGCGGTATTAATAAAGATGGGCGTATGTCTATACGAAAAGAAAGGTATGGGAGCATTCAATGCCATCCAATGCTAGGTTATTATGTTACCGCGCGCATGCGGGCGGCGGTCGATTTTAATAAATTTTTTAAGGTACCGCTTCGTCGCGGGGACGGCTTTCTAGCTGGCATTTTGGCAAAGTATCCGTCCCACACAGTTGTGGTTAAGGTGGGAAAAAGTTGTAACCATTTTTTTAAAACACAAAGACATTCAATGCCATTCCGCTTTGGCTCATTAATATTCTGTACTTACCCCTTCCCGCAGCCGCTAACATTATAAAAATCGTTTTCGGAAACTATTTGGTAAAATGCGAGAGTTAGTACGTAGCTGACAATGCCTTATTTTTCGCTACCTGGTCCTGGCTACCAAAACGGTCGAGCGCGGCAAATCAATTTCCTATTTCTTTTTAAGTGATATATCGTTTTAAACCGCATTTCCTACCGAAGTAATTACCACGCAAGATAATTTAATTCATTTTACTTTTTTCACGTATTTGTATGTTGTTTGCCAAATATGTAAACAACAACATTTCGAATGCGAAGTTACATTTTCTACATTCCAGCCTGTCTGACTGTTCAGCAGTGACTTGCGCTAAGGAAAAATTTCAATCTTGGATTTCGCACTTTCGGAGTCACTTTAAAAGAACCTATAAAAATGCCATTTTAACATTTTTTTAAAAAAAAAACGGCCCAATGTCCAAAAAAGAGCGGACATTTAACTGTTGAAAAACGTTGTCTGTATAATCCGAGCTATATTGTACTTTTGTCAATTAAACGTCAGAAAATAAATGTCGGAAATTCAACAATCCAGAAGACGGCCATTGTCAACATTTTCGATATTAAATCGGTAATTCTTTTCAAATATAAAAAAAAGTATTATTGTTTCTAATTTTCGGAGAACTCCTATTCATATTTTTTGGAAAAATAATAATAATCGGGTCTATTAATTTATAAAAATACCAAAATATATCCACCAAAAATCTAGGCTTACATACATGGCTCGGATATTTTAATACAGCCAAAAAGACGCCTGTGTCCGTATTACCAAAAAGTAGGAAAAACTTGTTTAATGCAGACCACGCTCGACAGCCAGAGGTATAAAAGCCGCTAAAAAGCTTAAATCAATCAGTCGCTCCGCAGACTCAAAAGAGAACACATCTCCTGTCTCCGCCGCCGCAAGATCTTTTTGACGGTGAAAAATGAAAACCTTTTCGCCGAAAAAAAGACCTTTTCGCCGAAAAATGAAAAACCTTTCCGCCTTAAAAAACGAAAAACCTTTCGGCCGAAAAACGGTAACCAAACCAAAGCGGCAACCAAAACAGTCCAATTCCGCGGCATCTCTTCCATCACCGAAAACTTACCGCGAAAACCAAATCCAACCGGAAATTGTCCAAGATAGACGACTGAAAAGTGGAATCCGCCGATACGACATCCGCCAATAAGACAGTGAACCGCGACATAAGACCAACACAACACCAAATTGAACATCTACTACCGACATCCGATACCAACATATCCGCGATCGCCGGAATACATGTAGATGGTGGTACAGTGAGTGGAGTTGGAAACTGTGCCGCGAAGCACCGAAGTAAGTAAGTCCGACGACCGCTGAAAAGATAGAAGAAGATTTGTCAAGGACTTTATTTTTTGCCAATACAGCAGATTTCCGACAACATCGGCAAAGACCTACTGTCTTCTCCGCGACGATTTAACGGACTACTGCTAATAGGAAGTTAGGTTTAAGTGGACCGAAGGACGTTACCGCGGATGGCCGATATAAGTACGGTTTAAACGTTAGATGGTTTACCGCCGTTCAGAAAGTCCGTGGTAACTGATAAAACATCACTCGTTAATTTTTAGGGACCAAGAGACTTTTCGCCTTTGCATTTTCGGATGCCGTTAATAAAATATAAAAATACTACTTAATACCCCGCTTACCAAATTTTTCGCCAGTGTTCGTTTCCGCTTATTCTTTGGCAAACGAAAAAAAGAGTGTTCGCCATACGTATGTACATTAAAAAGTGTTCCGTCGGCAACCGCTATTCAACAAGTTTGATAGCAAGGCTATCCGCATTGTTTCTCAGCGATTCCGCATCAGTTCTCGCGGCAATCTTCAGCACAATACGGCTCCGACACCGCCGAGGGGAAATTGGCTTTCCACTAGGCTGGGTTCGTCTGTGGATATCGTCAAGAACCCAATCGGTCAGAGATGATAACTACCATGGTGGCGAGGAAACCGAGGGAAAGGGTTGGAATCAAGCTGTGGTAAGTTACATTTATCTAAATAGTTTATACGTTTTAACAATAAAAATATTTAAAGACAAAAGCCAAAAACGATTAATTTTAATTTTATGCGCAATATAAATTAATGTTTTACTTACTAACTTACTTACTTTTTACAAAAATATAGCAAACAACTCTGGTGTTTTTTTTTAAAATTCACTTAAGTGATGTATAAATGCCGCAAAATATCAAGCAAATTGTGACCATCGACCCCCTGTTAGGCCGCCGAAAAAGCTTAGGCATAAAAAAGTTAATAAATTTTTACAGGAATGTAGCTAGCCATTACCGAAAATAGATTACATGACCAAATTTGGCAATGGTGCAAAATTTAAGAGGCAGCGGCCACCATTTTAAATTTTCTTTATTCCTTATAACTCAGTTGCTATTACATGTATTTGTGCGAAATTTAATCAGTAAGCTTAGACTATAATGTGGCGTCCCGCATATAGTTGTGTCATTGTATTTATAACAAATAACAAATTCCAAAATGTCGGCCACAAATAGTAGTTTTTTACTTTTAGTAGCAACTAACAATCTATAGTAGTAACCTTTCAAAATTTAATAAAACCGCAAATATTATATATAGAATAACTGCACGCAATTTATTTAATGTTGTATGAGCGCTGATGTAAAACTGCAAAAATCAAAAAGTATAAGCAGAGACCTTATGCACTAGATTAGATATTTAAAACTGGCTACTGAGGACAGGTTAAATGTCTAAGCTAACACGACATACATTAGTTCGTGCTTATGCTTTTTGATTTTTTGCAGTTTTACATCAGCGCATATTCAACAGTGAATAAATTGTTTGCAGTTGTATGTACATCTTATGATAATGATAATGATATATTTTAGCCTTACTCACAACATTTTAGTGGCTGAGCAAAATGACTGCTGTTGCGCCACAGCACTGCCGTACTACGATAGTAGCAACAACACTAAAAGCAAAATCAATGACCGTTACTTCTCCTCGTTCTTACATTAAGATTTTGCGGTATTTATTAGCCTACCTGCTGACAATACAACGCTAATGGGGTAAGCTGACTAGCTTGTTTAGAGCAATAGACCTAGTGACAAAATAATTTATCTTTTACCAAACCTAAAGATTCTAGCCAGATGTAAGTGAGCTATCTCACTTCTAATCTATTGTCTAGAATCGTTTGTGGTGTTCAAAAGTAAGTCCAAAATTTTTTACTGAAACAGTAAAACAATTTTGCGAAATTTATTTTTTGACAGTATTGTTTAATTCACAAAGTATCACTGCAAATTGTGCTAACGCAAATAAGCAAACTTAATTTAATAATTTATTTTGTAGATTATGTTGACGTTAAGTCTGCGATTTCTGAGCTTCGCGACTGTCTCGGTTACTGTTGCAATGTTCTGTGCCGCAATGATTTGCTGTTGTCATCTGGAGTTAGCTGATGTCTGTACCATTGTAAACAACAACTAAAAATTTGGGGCAAGCCTAATGTGAGTCCTCCCGGCGCTTTCAGTCCGATTGGGGGAAATTAGGAGAAGGGTGAAAAAAAAAGGGAAAAAGTTTCCCCGTCATCAAAGTCACGTGGCCTGAACTCAAATGCATTGGCATACGCCGAACGCGCATTGTCGACTTAGGGTAGGTCAACATGAACGCTTATAACTTGGTTCGTAGTAAACCGAATTTTACCAATTTTTAATGTTTAACGCCGAAAAGATCGTTCTCGTCAACGCCGTTTAGATTTTATCGCAATTTTTATCAGTTCCAGAGGTATTTGCGCTCAAACTCAAAAGTTGTCGTGAATCGCAACGATTTTTAAACGTTTTTTGGCCTCCCAAATTTTAAGGGGGGCGGTGCCCGAAAAAGTTGCACTTGCGTTAACAGCCTAACCTAGAGACAAGTAGAGTGCCAAAGTTTCGTCGGGCTACATTTCCTAACTCCGAAGTTATAAGCGCTCCTTTATTGCATTTTAAGCCAATTATTAATCCCCTTTTGAAAAAAATGCAAGGAAAGCCCCCGTCCCCGATGAAAATGCGTTAGTAAGACTTGGTCATTCTTTAGCGGGTGTAAAAATTTGGGGGCACAACACCCCCTAGGGGCCAAAATATGGTCTTCCCAAAAATGCTATTTAGGGTAGGTCAACATGAGCGCTTATAACTTTGTGCGTAGTAAACGGAATTTGACAAATTTTTATTTCTTTAACGCCCAAAGAATCGTACTCGTCAATGCCGTTTAGATTTTGTCGCTATTTTTATCGGTTTCAGAGATATTTGCGCTCAAACTCAAAAGTTGTCGTAAAAAGTACTAAATTTTGGACGTTTTTGCCCTCCCAAATTTTAAGACGGGCGGTACCCCCAATTTCGTACTTGCGTTAACATTTCAACTTAAAGGCGCGTCAAGTGCGGTAGTTTCGTCGGGCTACACCTTTTAACTCCAAAGTTATAAACGCTCTTTATTGCATTTTAAACCAATTTTTGACCCCCTTTGAAAAAAGTTGTAAAAGGACGCTTGCCCACGGTGAGAAATGCGCTAGTAAGACTTCGTCATTTTCTAGCGCGTGTAAAAATTTAGAAACGCAGCACCCCTTAGGAGCCGAAATATGGTTTTCCAAAAAATTTGCTTTCTGTGGGTACAATTCCACATCTAGATTTCCAAGGTTACTGGACCAAACTTCACCGGACTTGTTTCGCCTAACGCGGAAGGAATCACGGCAGAAAACATATTTATCCGAATTTGAACATCTTTATTCATTTCGGAAATATTCGCCGCCGAACTTCAAAGTCGTTCGAAATCGGGCCAAATTTTGCATGCTTTTGGCCCCTGAAATTTTTTTGGGGTGTGCCTTTCCAAAATTTTGAACCGTTATTATAAAATTCGGCCTAGCACTGCCCACCGTGCAAAATTTTACGCCGGTCGGCCCAGGCATCTTGGATATCTCGCGCTCGGAGAAAAAAACTATAAATTTGGGGCAAAGCCCAACGTCAGTAAGCAGGCGCTCTAAGTCCGATTGGGGAAAATTAAAAAGTGTAAAGAGGAAGGGGAGAATTTCTCCGGCATCAAAGTCACGTGGCCCGAACTCAAATGCATTGGCATACTTCGAACGCGCATTGTCGACTTAGGGTAGGTCAACATGAGCGCTTATAACTTGGTTCGTAGTGGACCAAATTTTAGCAATTTTTTTGTTCACCTTTTTTTGTCAACGCCATTTAGATTTTAACGCAATTTGCATCGGTTCCAGAGATATTTGCGCTCAAACTTAAAAGTTGTCGTAAATCGCAACAATTTTTGAACGTTTTTGCCTTTTCAAATTTTAAGGGGGGGCGGTGCCCCCAAAAGTTGCATTTGCGGTAACAGCCTAACCTAAAAACACGTCAAGTGCCAAAGTTTTGTCGGGCTACACCCCTAACTACGAAGTTATAAACGCACCTTTATTGCATTTTAAGCCAATTTTTGATCCCCTTATGAAAAAAATGCAAAAACAGCCCCCGTCCCCGATAGGAGGTGCGCAAGTACAACTTGGTCATTCTCTAGCGGGTGTAAAAATTTGGGGGCGCAACACCCCCTATGGGTCGAAATATGGTCTGCCCAAAAATGCAATTTAGGGTAGGTCAACATGAGCGCTTATAACTTTGTTCGTAGTAAACGGAATTTGACAAGTTTTTATTTGTTCAACGCCCAAAGGATTCTTCTCGTCAACGCCGTTTAGAATTTGTCGTTATCTTTGTTTGTTTTAGAGATATTTGCGCTCAAACTCAAAAGTTGTCGTAAAACGTACTGAATTTTGGACGCTTTTTGCCCTCCCAAATTTTAAGGGGGGCACTGCCCCCAAATTTCGTACTTGCGTTAACACTTCAATTTAAAGGCGCGTCACGTGCCAAAGTTTCGTCGGGCTACACCCCCTAACTCCGAAGTTATAAGCGTTCCTTTATTGCATTTTAAGCCAATTTTTGACCCCCTTTGAAAAAAGTTGTAGAAGGCGACCGCCCCGTGTGAGAAATGCGCTAGTAAGACTTGGTCATTCTCTAGCGCGTGTAAAAATATAAGGGCGCAGCAACTTCTAGCTGCCAAAATATGGTTTTCCAAAAATGGGTACAATTCCACATCTAAATCTCTAAGGTTACTAAACCATAATTAACCGGACTTGTTTCGCCTAACGCGGGAGAAATTACGGTAGAAAACATATTTATCCGAATTTAGATATCTTTATCCGTTTCGGAGATATTTGCCGCCGAACTTCAAAGTCGTCCGAAGTCGGGTTAAATTTTGCATGTTTTTGGCCACTAAAATTTTTTGGGGTGTCTCCCCCCAAAAAAAATTTGAATCGGCATTATATTCGGCCTAGCACTAACCACCGTGCAAAATTTCACGCCGGTCGGCCCACGCATCTCGGAGATCTCGCACTCGGAGAAAAATAAATAAATACTAGAAATTTGGGGCAAAGCCGGCGCCCTAAGTCCGATTGGCGAAAATTAAAGATGGGGTTAAAATTTTCCCCGGTAGCAAAGTTACGTGGCCCGCACACAAATGCATTAGCATACGCAAAACGCTCATAATTGACTTAGGGTGGGTAATCATTAGCCGCGTAACCTCTGGTGCTAATGGTCCGAAGTTCACCAATTTTTTTTATTCGACGCAGTATTAATTGTAATTAATAATGCTTTTTATCGCTTGTCGATAGCTCTATTCGTTCTAGAGATATTTGCAGTCAAACTCGAAAGTTGCCATAAAACGTACTAAATTTTGGACGTTGATTGTTTTCGCAAATTTTAAGAGGGGTGACTTCCAAAAGTTGCACCCGCGTTACCACCCCCATCTAACAGCACGTCACGTGGCAAAGCTTAATAAATCTAGTCCTTCTGGCTCCAAAGTTATCGCGGATAATACGCTACATTTTTAGGCAATTTTAGACTCGCCTTTAAAAAAGTTGTAAGGGGGGGCTTCCGTCACGTTAGCTAATGTGGGCATTTCTGACGATTTTTGGCTACAAAAAAGTGAATAGCGAGAAAATAAATGTAAATTGATTAAGACAACCTAGCAGTACAAACTGCTGTAGGATCTCGCGCGTTTCATGAGGATTAGGCTAGGATTGTTGTTCTAATACATTAAGTTATTAATTACCAGTTCTATAGAGCATAATCGCATAAATATGTTGAATTAGGTAGTGTATAACCTGTGTCCAATTTAACGTTACTTACTGTCTTGTTTAAAATTACATTTCTATATACGATCAGGTTTTAGTTTTCCAGATTATCTTTGTAGTTTGTTTATTTTCGTTTCCAGAGAATTTGAGAATTTTTCGCTCCTGCAGTCATCTGCAACGCTTTGTGTGAAGCAAAATATATGCGATGCCGTTCGTTGACGTTTACATCTCCAGACTACGACAACTTTGCATTTACCCTCAGTTGATCTACTATAACAGCTAACTGTCATGAACTATATATATAGCATTCTTGTGTTCTTAGTTCTGTTACCACTTCAGTTATATAGAACAAACTCTAGGTGAGCAGTAGCACTACTTTTCTGACAGCCTACCTTAAGTTTTTTAACCTACATGTAGCCTTAAACAATGGTTCATCTTAGCGTATCACACGTAAAAGAAGTCAACAGTCAGCGCTAACTCAGCATTTCTAATTCAGTTAGTTATTGGACAGAAACATATTTTAGTATTTTTTTTGATGGCCCTTTGCAAAGTTTCATGTAAGTCGATAATAGTTTTATTTCTTAATTTTTTTGTTATTTGTTTTTTGAAATGAGACCAATAAATACTGTTGAAATTAATGTGTCGCTGGAGTTTATGGTAAAAATATGAAGTTTATTTAGTTTATAAACATAACCTAGTTATTGATACTGTTTTTGAGTTATTTTGTTATTTAGGTAGAACAGGTAATATAGTATAATATAACTAATATAGTCTGTGATAGCAGTACTGTTTATTATAATTTAGTATAATGATGTTTACAAATTTTTTATGCATGCAGGCCCGTTGAGAGGGTGAAGTAGGAGATAAATTACTACGCACCCCGCAACGTTTTAAAGTCCTCGGCATCACTCAGAAATATAAAGTACATCAGAATACCCCATTTTAAAAAGAAAAATTTAAAACTTCTCGCCGGAAAGGCCTTGTAAAATGTTTGGCATGCTTTATGAAAAAGTTTTCCCAGGCCCTGTTGTGGCTCTGGATGGACTTAAATGCACGTGATAAAAATGTAAATAATACATTTTTGGAATGCACACGTTGTAATTTGAACATTGTCCGTCGTTGTTACTTATTGTGTATATCTAAATTATAATGACTGTTACAACTGATGTTACAATATGTCATAAATTATTATATAGATTATTACCTGCTTCAAGTTAATTGCATATGAATATAATTTTTGTACATTATCAAACTATTGTGAAACTATTAAAAATATATGCATTTATTTTAAGTTTGTGGAATATAAAAAGTATTTTTAGACATTTATTGTTTATTGTAATCTTTTTAGTTATTGGCAAAATAACATATAGTAAACTACACTGTAAAGCAGAAAAAAACACATCAAAATTTTTTTAATCATAACGTGAAAAAAATTATTTAATTTTAATAATTTTTAGTACACATATTTTTTATGCAACTAACCATTAAATGGCTGTTCAGTTTTAGTCTTTGCCTCAAATTTCAGAAATTTGTGTACAAAAAATTTGTTACTAATAGGTGAGTTCAGTTTCTTGCTGTGTACATCGAAAAAAAACATTTTAGGTTAAAAAACTGTGCAAAATTTTTAGACGAAGAAATGAACTGAACTGATCAATGACCAATGGTTGAGCTCACTTCAGTTGTTGTATATGTAAACGAAAAAAAATTTCGACTGATAAAACTTTCTGAGAAATTTTGCAGGCAAAAAACATACAGCGCGACGTAACTGAACTAAAGTGATAATAAGTGGTGTCACACTACCAGGTGGTTGAAGCAATTTTCCCCTACATAATTTTTTGTCTGTCAAAAAAGTATACGTTACAGAAATGGTTTAAAAGTGACGAATTTTGACGGAAAAGGAAACCCATTCATGAAAAAGTAACAGTTTAAGTTCACATGTAAATTTGGATAGCCCGTAACGTGCAGTATCAAAGATAATACATAATACACGTGCTGTTTACTCTAAATACCTCAGTAGACAATATACCATAACCAGTACAACACGTCAATAAAACCGCTTACATTGTCTAACTACTGTCATGTTTAAGCGTCATCTCGCTGTAGAAAAACAAAAACAAATCAATGAAACAGGTCCCACAGTATCTATTCCAATGCCGTGCTTGAATGTCTCGGCATAAGTTGCTGTACGACCAGTCAACCAAATTGAACTTCTTGCTGCTGCGTTAACATGACAATCAGTCGTCTCTCTGAGCGTAATTGTAGATCATCAGGTCACGCCAGCAAGTGATTAATCGACCAGCTACAACGACGGTCATCAGTAGTATGCAGCTTGTGATAGTCGAACGCTGCAGTAGTAGACGTACAGGTTGTACAGCTGATGTATAACGATCTCAACCGTCTTGAGCATTGATGCTGAAACAATCCAAAGACAATTGCACAATAATGAAACAGTGCATGATGACTAGATTACGTTGTAAATGATGTGATATTTGGAATAAAACTGATATACAAATGTCAATTATATTATTTAAATAAAGTCAACTGTTTGGAATTGTCAACAAAATAGTTATTAAAAATTTATTTTATAAAAACTGGAATATTGAAGATTTCCTATTATAATAACTGAAATAATATAACAACACTTAAGGCATCAACAACATTTACTCAAAATAATAAATATACCATAGAAATTGAAGCAACATTGCTGCTATGCAAATGTAATATTGTGGTATTTGCAACAAAACTAATATACACAATAACAAAAGCACAGACCAAATGTCAATCATATTATATGCATAAAGTAAACTTTTTCGAATGTTGAACAAAACAGTTATTAAAAATTCATTTTTTTAAAGACGAGCATTAAAGATTTGCTATTGTATCAATTAAAATGCTAAAATAAAAGTATCGTTATTTGACAGATAAGTACAAGTATAAATAAAAAAATACCATTAGTAATGCACTGTGTTCTGTAGCTCAGCTGTCTTAGGATGACGACTGAGTGGAGGAAGCCAAGTCGCGTTTTGACGACCGCGAGCTCCCGAAACTCGAAGAACGATGGTGGTGGCAGCAGAAACGGAAAAGCCAAGTTGGGTTTTGACGACCACGAGCTCCCAAGAACTCAAACAACGGTAATGGTGGCAGCAGAATCGAAGAAGCCAAGTCTGGTTTTGACGATCTCGAGCTCCCGAGAACTCAAACAACGGTAATGGTGGCAGATGGAAAGGAGAAGCCAAGCCGGGTTTTGACGACCGCGAGCTCCCGAGAACTCGAACAACGGTAATGGTGGCAGATGGAAAAAGAACGGTGGCAGTCGGAAAACTGGCTAACAGCGGTGAATGACTTTGATTACTTCCTACAGAACGACAACACAATGTACGTAAAGTTGTAGCGATATCAAAAACATAAATAAACCATCATTAGTTTTCACTGAAAATTGTCAACAATTCTATCAGTATTAATAATACAGATATATAGTATATAGTAAAAACAAATTAAGTTATATAAACTTATCAGAAAGCAGACGACATACGGTAATAAGCGTAATGCATTAAGTGTGTACTTCAATACTGATTGCTATTATTTATAACAATATTACCACTAATGTAACACTTAAGGCATCAACAACTGTAATGGATAGTGTCACTATACCTTTTACTTACTTAATGTTTTACGAAAAACCGGAAGTCGTGCCTTTTTGTTTTTTGTTTTGTCATGTCTTACCGTAAAATGTCAAATTTTAGAATATTGGAGCCCAATGTTGTAAGTGTTAGCATTTTAGTATTTTGCGTTGTTGTCGGCACCGGTGTAGTTAATTTTATTTACCATTTTTGTCTGCTTTGGAACTATTGCTATATTGATAAACGCCATATGATATTGAGCGGAAATTGTCACAAATTTGGAAATAAGTGCTGGGAAGTAGTTTACAGTTTACACTGCTGGTGATGTGGCATTGCCTTACAGGTTTCTGTAGTAGGATGTTGAGACGTTGAGACTGATTATTAGGCCTATTATACTAGCTGTCGGTGTATTGTCTGTGGATATGTATTGGTTTAGCTCTTTTCATGGCGATAACATGTTTTTTGTGTTATTTTAGATCGAACGTGCGTGATACGTGCGTGATACGTGTGTGATAATGCAGTTAACAATTTTGAGTATGTAATGTGAATACTGTAAACATGACGCATTGTCTCGTTACATTGGACGATGTCACCCAGTCTGTTCCGTCAATTACAGTTCGATGACAATACCTCCGAGTTTGACGACAAACGTTCTGTGCAAGTTTAATGACATTATCTTTTGAGTTTGATGACAACAGCTCAATCTCAGTTTGACGACAGTCTCTGAGTCATTTACAGTTACCGAGTTTTATCATGTCGTCATTCGTTGCTGCCGAAAATGATGTTGATGTTGGTTTAAGCGACTCGATCAGTCAGGTGTCTGCGGCATCGTCAGGTCGTCGTCTAGAGCTCAATCGTCAACGAGCAAAGCTCAAGGCCCAGTTGGCGATCCGTAAAGAGCAAGAAGAACTTGAACTCGATTAAATGCGGCATCGTCAACGTCGCAATGAGCTGGAAAGCCGTACTAAGCTGCTGGCACTCGCTGAAGAGGAATTCCACCTACTACCTGATTCCGACGAAGCAGGACCAGTTATTGTCAACAACTACATCGCCGAAGTCACCAGCTGGTTAGTCAGAGGACAATAAAGTAACGTTAAACCCACGAGCCGCCGAATTCAAGCCAGCAGCAGGTATGCCACCATTTCTTATGACAGACGTAATCAGTGCACTGCGTTTGCCAGCAGTGCAGCTGATGGAATATAACGGAAATCCATTGAAATACTGGCAGTTTATTCGGGCTTTCAAGAATACTGTAGAAGGCAACACTGCTGACAATGCTACTAAACTGTCAAGATTGTTGCATTATACCAAGGGCCAGGCCCGCAGAGTTATAGAATGTTGTTCGGTTATGGACTCTGCAGCTGGTTACACAAAGGCTAGGGAATTGCTACGCCAGCGCTTTGGAAATAATTATCTTATTGCTGAAGCCTGGGTACGCAAGATATCTGAAGGTGGCACTTTGAAATTTAATGATAGGATAGGCCTCCAAGAATTTGCTGATGACTTGACGAGTTGCATTGCGACTCAATCGACAATGAATCAGTTATCTGTATTGCATAACCAGTCCACCCTGCAAAGGATTGTTGAGCGTTTGCCATATTATTTTTAAGCCAGAGTTAAACGTGAGCTTACTAAGCTTTGAGAATCTGGGAAAATACCAGAAATGGAATTCTTAGCTAAGCTTATTCGTGAAGCAGCAAATGAAGCTAATGACCGAGTGTTTGGCAATCTGGCATGTCCACATAAACCTAGAATCAAAGCTGCAAATGTGTCTGTTTGTCAGCCAGGTATCGGTT
>Ga0056128_1001661_pt1 | contig 25333 bp, 22 predicted proteins | sample WorMetLIZISLAND2_FD_71113 | JGI IMG/M metagenome (GOLD analysis project Ga0056128, IMG submission 71113) | Marine gutless worms symbiont microbial communities from Max Planck institute for Marine Microbiology, Germany - Olavius geniculatus... ... | reverse complement strand
GATTTCGTGATCCTAGCTTGCACCGTTTTGATACAGCTCACGAGTGTGACGGACGGACAGACAGACAGACAGACGGACGCCCAGACGATGGCAAAGACGCGCGAAGCATTCTGCTTTCGCACGTAAAAACCATGCTTATGTTGGATATCTGATGAATTTAGAACAGCGGCTAATTCTTGAGAGACTAAGTCAACCTACTTGCCACAGACAGCCAAAGCAAACACGGAATCACTGAAAATAGATCATGAATCACCTGAATGACGCTGCCATCGCTGTCTCTGACAGTCATGTCATAGGCGACGCTGAGTCCTTCAAGGTGCTTGATGAGACAACGCTGTAAGTAACCACTGTGACTGGTCTTCACTGCCGTGTCCACCAAGCCCTAGCAAACATCAAAGCCTAAACTGATTGCAGTGGTCAGTCTTAATCAAGGATGTACAGGGTGCGGGAAAATAAAGTAGTCCTGAAAGTTTTCCGCTGTTTCCTCAGCAACCATTTGAAATTTTGACGTGAAATTTTGCGCATTTATTTCTTGAAATGTTCTGCATCTAACTGTCGAGTAAAATGTGATTTTGTTAAAAAACGACGAAAATACAGAATTTTTAACATGATTGCCTACCGATATTTTAGCATTAAAAAGCTGAAAATGTTGTTTATTTAGACAAACTGGTTCCAGGTTACTGCTGATGACTTCACAGTGACGTTTTAATAAACAATAATTAATTTTGTTCACAAATTATCACTAAATTATCGTTGTTCCAAATCTCACCAAAGACTGTATCGCCTGCTGCCCACCGCATTCATCTTTCAGCAGAATGGCGCACCAGCACATACAGCATGCAGTGCACAAAACTGGCTGTGGGTCAACTGTCCAGATTTCATCACAAAAGACCAGTGGCATCCAAATTCTAGGGTTATCAACCCGAGACTATCACGTGTGGAGTGCAATGTCAGAGGCTTACCGCAAGCTTAAAACAAAGCCGAAAACAATTGCCGAACTCAAGGAAGCATTTCAGGTTATCTGGGGCAACCTGCCACAGGGACCAATCGAAAGGCTGTGGAAGACTTCTCAAAGCAAAAAAAGGTTTGTGTTGGAGCTAGTGGAGGACACTTTGAACATTCACAGTGATAACAGAATTTTTGTATCTGATCATTAGTTAACTGTGCTGTTTCAACAATGTTATTGAATTGGTGTTTGAATATTTTTTAATTTTGAAAAACTGGTAGGCGATCACATTAAAAAGTCTACAACTTCATCGTCTATCAACAGAATAACATTTCACTTGGCAGTTAGATGTAAAACATTTAAGAAAATAAATACGTAAAATTATGAATTAAAATTCTATATAGTTGCTAAAAAACGGTGGAAAACTTTAGGGGGTTACTTTATTTTGCTGCACCTTGTATGTCTTCACTGGACCAAGTTTCTACTTAAGACAGGTGACTGGCTACGGACAGGTAAACTACCTGTGCTAGTGCATATAACCCACCGCCCCAGTCAACTCAGCCTTCCATCCTTCTAGAGTAGATAAAGGTAAATCAAGTACCGGCTTGTCTGGCTGGGGTTAAGGCGGAGCACATTAAACATGTTGTGTGATCCCATATGAGACGTGACACTCCACAGCTCTGAGACTGGTTTCCGTGAAGAGCTATAAAGACACTGAACCTTTAACTTTTTCTTACTCCCAGCTCTCTAGGTCACATATGCACCTCCACATTCAGTGCATAGAGTCTGTGTTTCGATAATAAAAACCAGTCACATTTTCTTCTAAATCTCCCTGGAAGATGTTCACATTTATACAAAATTTTCAGGAAAAGCTTATGACATTAAATGTTCATTGCTACAAGTGATGTAACTCTGACATCATATTCAAATGCATTTCTATCAGCAGACACAAAGCAACACTGACGGAACATAGTTGCGACAATGTGTAGGACCAGTACGCACTGGTAACAATAATAAAAGATAAACTTGAAGTTTATGTCAATGTGTAATCAGTGTACAACCTCTCTACCAGCCATGCAGTGAAAGAAGTATTCTTGTGGTCGTAGTCCAGTCAGGAACCTGCCAGCTACAAAGCCGCCAGCTCGCGGAGATGTGTCATGTGGCAAGTATGACGGCAGAGATGCACCGTTCAACATTAGTGGCGGCCGACGACCTTCCAAACTGATCTGACCCAGCGTGCAAGATATCTGGACGCAGTTGACCTACAAAGACAACATAACAATTAGCTGGCAGTGTGATTCCATATGGCAGGTGATGCTCCGCAGCAATGAGATGGATTTCCATGAAGACTGAAGAGCTATAACCTTTTAAAGCCATCATACCATCATCTCAAATGCGTTTCATCAACATGAACCATCTAAGTTCCAAGACTCTGGGTTAATACCAACTTAGCATCATCGGACAGATCAAAAAAATGTGTATTGCTAGAGAAGACCAACAACCCACATGGCGAATGGCCACTACATTCAGATGAACGTAATTAATTATCTTTCACTTTACTTTTCTTCCTAGAAACCTACATGGCTTGAAATGAACCCAATAAATCCAACATTGTGTTTCAAAAGCGAACAGCTTCTGTATTTGGCATATTTATAATTTTATACTTCTGGCTGCAATACCACAATACACTTGATCTTAAAATGATTCAATGTTACGACGTATAGAGTGGCAAGTCATGCACTTGAGTGAACGCCAATATCAAACAAGCTGGCTTCCATCTCTATTGTAACACTACTGGCCATAGCAGAGACACTGCCAAAATGTTTGGTCAATAACGTACATCACTGAACCATTCCCATGGGCAGAGGCTCATCCTAGCTTCAGCGCTAATGAAGATTCTACCACTGTCGTGCTTTCCCCTTAGCATTAGCTGGGCTTTCTTTAAGTTTGATGCTCTTGTACGGAGGATTCCTTAAATGCAGGGGGCCTAAATTTAAACTACGCAGGTTTTCATGATTTATCTGTAATGATTTCAGCACAATTTGCTGATGAAATGTGTGTCGCAGCCCAAAATTGCCAAAAACTCAATAGAACCCCTATTTTGGCGTTCAAGTGTCACCAAGGTCATTGATTTCAATGCCAATCAAAAGCTAGTATACAACGTCCTATTAGTGATTAATAGTAACCTAGGCCCTATCTCGTACTGTTTCTGAAACTTATTGGCTGAATATCACAAATTTTTCCCACCCCCTCTCATTTAGTACCCTTGCTGGGAGTGACCCCTTTCGAATTTATGGAAAGCTTTATGGATCCTAAAACTAGAGTCTTCCCGGCAGCCGCCGGTGAAGATTTGGTGACCCTAGCTTGCAAAGTTTTTGACATGTTCACCCGTGTGATAGACAGACAAACAGAATTGTGATGGCTAAGATGCACTACAGCAGTCACTGCTGTTGCGTGCAAAAATGAACTGAACTGATAATTGCTCTTTTCACTATCAATGTTCAGTAATCTGACACTTGGCAAAGATAACATGTAATATAAACACTGCTTAGCAATGCTGGTTACCTGCGTTCCTTTGGCTCCGGAGAGAAACATCATCTGCAAGTTATTTGCCGGAAACACTTTCAGAAGTTCTCCAGGCATATCTTCATCTTTGTCAGGCATTATCAATCTGCAACAAATGTTCAATAATGTTGCGCTCAGTGCTGGTATGTAGAAGCCACAAGCATATCTTAATGTTAAGAGACAGCATTCAAAATTACAGAAGAAAAAGTTCTAAATAAACAATAATCTAGTCTGAAAGCTGCAAAAACTTACATCATATCAGCATTCAGCACACATCTGTTGTTTATAATTACGTACAACAACATTTCCTAGCAAATATAACTGAGTGACTGAAGCTGATGAGTTCACTTTACGTGCATGTTCATACTAAGCAACATTTTACAAATACAGTAAATAATACACAAGATTACAGCACTAAGTATTGCCAGTTTAAGTTCAAATCAAAACTACTAGCATGACTACTAATAAGGCGCTAGTGACAAATGAATCACAACTTGCACATACTGTACAATTCATCACATTTTTCTGGTCAATGGTCCACTGTGCACGAGCAGAGTAGAGGTTTTTTCTTAGTATTTTTTGTGTTTAGAACTGTACGATTTTATAACAAATATAGAATAAGTTTTTAATACTTTTTGATGCAATCCTGACAGTCGGTTGTCTTCTTGCTCATGACAATATCAAGTCGTTTCAGTGTCTCTGCAGAGTCTCGGCTGAACTGATCCTGTTTCCACGCTGTCTGGATTCCCTCGACGTCCACATCAGAGGACAGTCCAAATGCCAAGATAGCAGCCTCCGGACCACAAACCTCGCATGCATCAAGCACATCACGTCTCTGTCGGTTGCCCTGTAACACACGACAATAATTTCCTTTAACGATACATTACACTGAATAAAAAGCCAACAAGAGACTTGTGATGCTGACTTTGACCAATAACTGAGAAAATTCTTGCTATGCGCATACTTTGAAGGCACAACATTAATTAGTGCTGTAAGACAGTGCCAGTCGTACTTTGGCTTTAAATTGCTGTGGTCTGATCGTGTAGACGTTCAATGTTAAATATGCCGCCTGTGAAAGCAACTCTGTCAATTAATACCAGATAATGGTTTGTGTTATTATCATCATCATCATTTTTTATTTATTCTGGTAATTAATTTTCATTTTTTCTTAGTTGCATCATGCCTGTATGTGTCCATTTCGATCGTACATTTCGATGAATAAAGATGTATATATATAAGCAAATACATAGCAAAACTAAACTGCAAAACAATCATTAACCTAACATTACTGCTGAAATAAAAGTTCTACTATTTTACCAGATCTCGGACTATGATGTCTTCGACGCCCATCGTAAAACCACGGAACTGAAGAAAACACGTGAAGAGTCGTGCAAGGCTTGAGAGCAGTTTGCCAGCCGTGGTACCACCATACAACTACAAACAATGACTTCTGCTTTTAGGCGCCGTGTATAAATCCGCTTTATTATTTTTATTATTATTATTATTATGACTGTAAACATGAAATAAACAGCGGTTTACTAGTATGTTCAATAATGACAATATATATAACAAAACTGCTGGCACAATTTGTACATTACTAACAGCATGAAGATGTACTTGTAATCATCCCACCACCAGATGGTTAGAACTCAAATAATGCACAGATCTGAATGACTCTACTCACTCCTTATATCTGCTCGTGACGGAGTTCAGATTAAAAGTAAGTAACCATCAGAAGACAAACAAACAAACTGACTGGACAGTGGACGTGTGCTTCTTATCATTCTATTTACCGGTATTCAGTTTTTAACTTGTTGTTTCGGTAAGTTTTGAGATCCAGAAGTGTGACACACTTATACCATATTAAATTCCACAATGATGAAGAGACAGAAATGTAATACCTCATGACAGGAATGCACGAGACCGTACTGTGAAGCACCGTAGTGTGCTTTGTCCAGTACTCCAACCAACAGCTGACCGTTCAATATCACGACCTCACTCTCCGTCATGTTGTTACCACGCAGCATTGTACCGCCGGCACGCCATCGATGAGGCTTGCTCTGCACCCATTTCTGTCAGCGACACACAATAATACCAGTTACAACATATCGTACGGCCATCTGCCTACCGCTGTGTAGTCCAAACACTTAACTTTTTAGCTAAAAATTGGCACACAAATTACTCCTGCCATGGCAAACATTCACGCCAATTCTGGTTTTTCTATGCCTTTTATTTATCAATCTAGAAAACCGTATGGGATAGACAGAGAGATGAGCAGATAAGACAGACAAGCAAGATTTGCAGTGTGGTCTATTGGGACAGCTACATAACAACAAATCGATCGCTTCAACACCCACCAGGCGATCACTTACTTGCTGGCCACACTCAATGATTGGACGCCAGAACAGCATCACCTTAACACAAGGGGCCACGTTAGCCTGCTATTAAATGACAAAGGATATAAACGATATCAGATGCAGCAAGTTGATCAGAGCAAAAACAAATGCACCAAAATGACTTGATAGCAGGATTGCAGTAAAATTGGAAGAAAAAAAAATGGACAAAACAAAGCTGGATGAAGACACATGTTCTATGTTATACTGGAACTACATGGCATTAGCTAAAAGTGCACATACAGAAAACAAGTTCTGGAGTGCAATTTTGTCATATCTGCATATACAAACAATGGCAGAGCCATAGCTGCAGTGAAGCATTATTATGCAATAAAAATTAACAAAACTCTACTTGTGGAGACTGGTAGCCTAAACTCGAATGACAAAACTCGTAAAGTAGTTCTGAAAAGAAAAGAATGGAGAGAAAGTGATAGCGTAATGCACAATGCAAAATCAATTACTCTGCCCACTGTTACTAGCAATGCACACAAAGTTGAACTCTATACAGTTGGTTAGAAGAAAATCAAACAAATTGTTGGAACAAAAATAACGACTACAAGTACCAAATCTGACCTTTTCAGCAATGCTTGATTTGCCGACAAGTGAAAGAAGAGGCTTGTCATGTGGAATTAAGTTAATGAGCACAGAGCTGACTACCTGCAAACAGATTCAGACATTAACAGCAGCAACACTCAAGGGCATAATAACAACTTCTAATTAATTTCAAGGGTTCATAATCAACAGAGTGCTCAAAACATTGATCATGGCCATCAACCTCTCAGCATATTTTACCTACATGCAAAGTTTTCAGCATCAAATCTCTTGTATTTCCTAGAATATCACTAGATGAAAAAATATTACTCCAAATGGCTGACCCATTCCAATCAGCCACCCATCCAGTTAGCTCAGTCCGAAATGGCAGAGCCATAGCTGCAGTGAAGCATAGCAATATCTCAGCACCTAACAAAGAGATCAACCGCTATTCTTGACTCAACCCATCCAACACTTGGTAATCAGGCAACAGAAAGCAAGGCACTGTCTATGTCTTGACAAACTGGTGCCTGGCCGATGACTAAGGGAACAAAGACCAGCGCTACTATATGGGCCTTAAGACTCAAGAAGGACTATACATTTACAGTAGGTGGTTAAGTGGCAGCAAACTGAGAACCTGTTTGCCAGACCAGAGTCTGGATGGCTTGTGAATGGCTGGCTTGAGATGTCGGACTCTGTGTGGGTGGTCGATGAGCGCAGCGTAAACAAGCTGCTGGTAGTCCTTCTGGTTGAAGAACTGACCGCGAATCATCAACCAGACTCCTGACACCATGTAGTCTTGGATCAGACCAGCGACTGGCGAGCCGTCCTTGGGCACCAGATACTGGTAGTCAGTGCTTGCTACAACCAACATGCACATTTGTGCATTAATGCTATGATAACACTCCAACAATGCAGAATCCCAACTGTTATGTTATCACAAGTTCTGCATTTGTTAATCTTTTAAAATGTAATATAAAACAACAAAGCACTGTAAATATATACTGGTACAGCACAAGGGCTCAAAACGTTTCCATTGCACTCTAGCATCGAAACTAGTAAAAAGCAAACAAGAAACTTTTTAAGTAGCATTTAAAACCATCAGCAGAAAATGTCAGATATATCAAACAAACAGGCAATTTATTCCACAACTACGCAGCATCATGTTATATGACCTATGTCTTGCACTATCATGTGCAGGCCCATCGAGAGGGTGGGGTAGAGGGGTCATCTACCCCAAGCCCCGCAATGCTTGGGGAGCCCCGCCATCGCTCAGTAATACAAAATACACCAAAATGCACCATTTTGAAAAAAAAAATTCAAAAAATTTCTCCTCAGAGGGGCCAAACGAACATGTTTTGGGGGCCCCGCGAAAATGTTTCCCTGGGCCCTGCTGTGGCTCTCGATGGGCTTGATCATGTACGTTGGAATCATGTTCCATATATTTGTTATTTTAGAGCATTTATAAACATCCAAATTTTTACAGATGATCTCTACTGCAAATCAAGTGACAGACAGACAAAAATCAATTAAAAACTAGAATTACCGAGCTGGTAGCACTCGGCACGTGCAATTTCATTCTGTGGAAAGTGAGCATTCATTTCATCTCCGTCGAAGTCAGCATTGTATGCTTTGCAGTTAGCGTAATGCATTCTCAACGTTTTCTCCTCAACAAGATGTGGCAATATCCGAGCCTGTCACAACCATTCAATAAGGCAATAATTCATCTCTCTTGACAGAGATGTGTATCTGTTTATTCTACATATTTGTGCTACTTTAAAAAATGCACATGCACGCACGATATCAAGATGGTTTTAAGAAACGGCCAACGTTCTATCAATATACAACTGGTACAAGTGTTCAAATTCAATCACACAATTACAATTAACGAGCTCACTGCTGAAGTTAACACAAAGCCTTCTCCAATCTCTGATTAATGCATGCTCACATTTATTCACACAAGCACAAGCTTCACAAAAAAATGTTATCAATATAGCAAATTACAAAAGGCATATTATAAAACATTATACACTGCATAAAACAAACTGGTTAAACAATGTATGTCACTGGAAACTGAGAAGACTCAACAGCAAGGACATCCAAGAAAGACCTGAAGGAAACGTGACAAAAGGGATAAGGAGATGGAGAGTTTTGGCCTGTTTTGTATAGTAGATGCTCAGTGGGGAAAGAAAATTAGAAAAAAGAATGACCAGCAAACCTGGGTTTGTTTTAAAATCATGTGCATGTGCATTTGTAGAAAACTCAGTGCCATGTAAAAATGTCTAAGCTGAGTGCAGACAATAATTTGCGAAACACAACTGTTTCTATTACTATATTTTAATACAAAGAAACTGTAAAGATATAGAGATATATAAATACAAAGACAAACAAGTCTTATAGCAAAAACTCCACCCAAAACTACTAACTCTGTGCGCCTGCATGCTGGGCCGATGCAGTGATGGCTGTCGATTCATCAAGAGAACGTCACCATTCTTGATGTGCCTCAGCACCTATGCACCGCAGAGCACAAAGTAATGGCATCATAACCAGAAGAACAGCATTAGCATGTTACTGTTTAAATTACAGAGACAGAAACAACAAAAAACAAGTGACAGATCATCAGACAATTATACACAACAGAGGCTGAGTCATGCTATGATGATGTGACAACTGCAGTACTAGAAGGAAAAGGAAAAGAGTGGAAGGCAAGAACAATGTTTTTGGAATAACTAATAAAGAATGATAGTGGGAGTATTAACTGTAATCAGGCAAATTACTGAATGAGTTCGAGACAGCAAAGACAAAAGTGATGGTCAGTCACCAGTCCAAATTTAGTCCTGTTCCAGCCGCCATAGCCAGGAACCGACATAGCCAAGCTCCACCATAACTAAATATTCAACTTATTCATATTCCTAACCCAATCAACCCTAAATCTAACCTTATCCCTAACCTTGGGCTGCTCGAACTAGTGTCCCATCAAACTAACAAACTGTCCCCATGGAAACAGTTGACTAAGAGCTAAAGTCAGTGAAAATAAAAACATTCCCAGTGACCAGAATATTACTACACTGTGTCCAGTAAAAAAACTAATCCTTTAGATATCGTGCAATAAAAATGTCAAATGTGAATGAATCTGAATAAAGTTTCGTATACTTAATCCCCAATAAATTCCTGAAGCGACTGCTACATTTCGCTGAAAAATATTATTTCTTACCAAAGTTATTGAATGTTAAATATCAATAACAAAATATCTCTGTTACCAATATGGCGCTACACAAGTAAACCCCTCCTGATTCTAAATAAGTTATACACCAACAATGCACTATTTATTGGCAATCAAACTGCCAAATTTCAGTTAAATATGCCTAAGCAAACAATAGCTATAGTGGCTTTTGTGAGGTCACCCCAAAACATCTCAGTTTCAGGTCTTTGTAGATATCAATAGACACAAAGACTTGAAAATAGAGTGTTTTGGGGTGACCTCACAAAAGCCACTGTAGCTATTGTTTGCTCTGGTGGATTTTTCTGAAATTTGGCACTTTGATTGCCAACAGATGATGCACTGTCGTCGTAGAATTTTGCTAGAATCAGTTGTTGTTTGTTGGAGTTACGCAAGTGTATGGCAACAGAGGGGTTTACTTGCGCAACGCCATATTGGAAAAGGAGATATTTAGTTATCGATATTCAACAATTAATAGCTCTGCTAAGAAATAATATTTTTCAATGAAATTTGGCACTCGCTTCAAAAATTTATTAGGGATCAAGTGTACAAAACTTTATTCAGATTCATCCACATATGACATTTTTATTGCATGATGTCAAGGGGATTAGTTTTTTACCAAACACAGTGTATATTAAAAACCTTGATGTTGAGTGATGCAGGGTCAGTTGTTGCGGATGGGACCAACAATTGCTTGGCAGCAGCTACTCTCTGTGCTCGGCTGTGTCTGTGCAAGATCTTCTTCTCTCCCGTCGCAAGCATTATGTGAGTCGCACTGCAAGTAAAAACACTGGATTTCAGTCTGCAACAGCTTAGCAAATCAACAAACGCAATAATTACACTGAGGCTTAATGTAAATAGTACACTATGCTGTCTTCACCGGACACTAGCAGCCTTAGTCAATGCAACAAATAAATGAGACTTTCGATGATGGTTTTTCAAAATGGTACGATTTCAATAAATTCCAAAACAGCTAAATCATAACGCAAACATATGATTCAAAAACAACAGCAGTTCTTAACAAGATATTGTTCATACGAACACAAAATCTGTCCAATGCATTTTGATAGTTTATGTGACGTCATCAGTCACGTGACCATTCAACTCCTGGCGGTCAGCTTCCTATGGGTGGTCCATAGTGACCAGGCATCTGTCTGGCACCGTTACAGAGATATGGCGCCTCAAATATTAGACAAACGGACGTGAACATGGAAAGAAAGATGAAAGCAGAAAAAAAGAAAGAGAAAGGGAAAGGAAAGAAAGGGAAAGTGGGAAGGAAAAAGGAAGGAAAAGAGAGCTTAAGAAAAGTTGGACGCCTGACGAATGCACGCACACACGGATGCACGAACACTCAGGTGATTTTATACTCTGTCCAATGCTATGCATTGCATTGGACAGACAATTATGCAAATAAAACATAGCTGTGTTTTAATAACTTCATAATAAACTGAAATCTACAATGTGTGATACATACAAAATATCAACCAATGGTGATTCAAAATTGCTAAAGTAAAAACAAAAAATAAATGCATTGAAAAATAGCCTCTTCTAAAAATTTCTAAGTACAAAGACACTCCTGATATAAGAAATCTTCACAAAGAGATGGAGCCATAATTGTAGTTGCAACCTTTAGCTTAGATCTTGAACCCAGAGGCAAGCAAAAATCATGAAGCTGCACACAGCTTCCTTGATGAACCGTATCAAAAGGTTTTGCAGCATAATATAACACAATACCCAGGATATTTGTCTGGACCGTTGATGACTGCACGACGCAGATATTGAACATTGTGTGGAGTGACGGGTTCCGGATATGTCAGTCGTGTAGCAAAATACAGCGGAATTCCAACTTCATTTGTAGCAATACATGGATCTGGAGATATGACTGATCGTGCTGCAAAGTCCACACGTTTCCCCATCATGTTCCAGCGAAATAAACCTTCCTTGCGCTCAAACAACTGCACCACAACACCAGGAAATACCATTTTAACATTAACACACATCACGAACAATGTTTGGTGCAAATTAAGTCAAAATTAAAATTCAAACTGTACAGCTCAGGGCTAATTACAGACTACTCAGTAATAATTGAACTCTAACGATGTAACTAATACAAAAGCAGTAACTGATAAAAAAAATGCAAGCAACTTGCATTCTATCATCTTCCAAACATGACAAATTAAAAATGGATGTTACTGATCTGCAGATGTCAAGCAACAACATTATTTACATATTTTTGCATATTAAAAACAGAATTACACGTAGCTATAAACTGTTAATTTAATGGCAGACTAGCCTGCTTGACACCATACGATGGTCGACTGTCAGTAAACATCTTTGCCAGGCGACTGTCATAAAGACCATTTACACGACCCTGCAGATTCTGCCATCCAACTTTGATGTTTTCCATCAGAGTATTGTGCTGGTCTTTCTGCAATGGTGACAGCAAATCATTAATCAAAATATTACACAATGTACGTCATGTACGCAAATTTCACATTTCAACATTTAACACAGTCAGACGGTCACGCTTACAGTGAACCATAAATACAAACATAACAAAAATTTGCTTCTACACCAATGACAAAAGCCTTTGGCAAGTCATCTGTAACACAATGCAGAGTTGACAAATAAACTACATGACTAGTGGCGTGGTGCAGAGGTGGGTTAAGCAAACGAAGTTACTTCACACCAGGTGCGATTAATATTGAGATAGGCGACTGTCTGTGATAGAAAACCAATTTTGGCATGTAACCAGCTACCCAGTCAGCCCCCGCCTGGCCAGGGGCCATGACTTTGCGGGTAGGCACAAGAAAAGCTGGGACATAAACAGGCATAACACCCCACCTTAGTCTGCCACCTTGTCAAGGGTTGAAGCTTAAAGCTCCGATTACCAGAAAAATTTCTAAAATCCATAAGCGAAAAGCCAACCAACAGCAGTAATAGGGACAATTATCACACTTTATCAGTGCTCATGTACTGCACTTTAGCAGTGTTCATGTACTAGTTAATCTTTGGCTTTTGTGTCGATTTTGGCTTCACAGCTGTTTACGTAACCTTCGATTACTTTAACTTTCTAGTGCTTGGCTAAGGGCTGAGAAAACACGAGATCATGCAGTCATATGGGCCCTCTGGCTTGGGAAAGACGTTTTATGGCATATATACGCAGTGCATGACTTACAGTTAAGCCACTGTCAGGTTTCACTTGTTTCAGCAACTCGTCCATTCTCTGACCCTGCTTCAGTATCTGCAGCAGACTGTCAGTCTCGGCGTGAACCATCTTGTGGCCCTTCCTGTCCAGCAGCTAAAAACATATGCACGCGCACATACTGTGAACATTTCTCAGCAGTCATCACATAGGCCTAAGTGGTACCAATCACTGTCTTCATTCATCCACATCTTTAGCAATGTCTTAGTCTACTTGATAAATTCCATCAGCTACAACTGATTTCATGTAAACTTTGTGCTTTATAGTTGAAGGATTTGTCAACTCGATATGATTATGATTATCATTAACAATAAAGTCATCATAACCTAATCGCAATTCATTTATTAAAAGCCACAGTCAAAAAACATTAAATACACACTAAACACTCCCATGACTATAACGTAAAGCAGCCTATCAACTAATGAGTCAATGACTCAACGTGTAACGTATTCTGGATATACATACAAAAATGCCTAGTATAGGTTTTACAAAAATTAACAGAGTAAAACTTTTCTATAAGCACTTTTCTATAAGCACATTAAGCAGAAGTAACATGAAATATATTCATCAACTTGGCCATATTAAAGAATATCAACAAGATCAGTAAAAGCACTGCTGCATGTACATACGGGTCGATATCTGGTAGGCATGACAGGCTGCACTTGCTTGAAGAAAATGTCGATCGGGTAATCCATGTTTCCTGCATTCACTGCGAATGCACGCAGCACATATCGCAAGACATGTTTCTCATTGTCCCAGACTTGACGCAAGTGATGCTTCACCTCATGCGGATATAGTATTGTCTGTTCACTCAATGACGACCGCTCAGGTTCCCTCTTGTCATCATTATTATCAGCTTTAGACGAGTCTTCCTCATCATCTTCTTTTCTAAACATCAAAACAATCGACAGCAACCATAAAAATAATAATAACAAGCAAAATGCCACTACACTATGTGCTGTGCTGACATGTATATGCAGCCATAGATCAGGTGTACCCGCACGCTGGCTAAAATAGACATTTACGCTACATATGCATCATGTTCCAGAGATTTTGCTATACTGTTACCTTAAACGGTACAAGTTACTAGAACGTTCACACCAATTTTGGTTTTCTACACCCTTTTGTTTTTAAGTTGAGAGACAATATGAAACAGAAAGACAGATGAATGGACAAGACCTAAATTTGAAACTAAAGACCCAAAGACATCAGTGAATTACTATACAAATAGTGATTGGCATCGAGGTTATTATTGAAAATATTGGATGCAAAGCTTGTAATATGTTGCCTGAAAATCGGCATCAGCATGGACATAGATGTTTCGAATATTAATGAGGCATTACCAGCATTGGTGTGACAATGACGAAAATCAAATAGTGCCCTCTTGGAGGGCACTATGTCACTGCATTCTTGCTGAGGAGGTGACTATGGCGTATTTGTGAACCTCACGTGACTCAATTTGTTAAAATCGCGTGCAGGTATTTTGCGTTGAGGACTTCAGGTATAACAAAAATCATTTAATTCGACTTGCACGATGGTTGCAAAACATTTACTGACTTCCTAAACATTCATTAAGGTTAACACAAAATGCAGTCTTTAAATAACATCCTCTCTAGTCATGGTTGACATCCTCAGAATCATTCATACAACGTTGCATCATGATAAACATCACGACAACAGCAACTCTCAAAAAAATACTTCCTCAGAGCTGAAACAAAAAAAAATATGACAAAGTATACACAATTTACGAATAACAGCATCATTTGCAGCTCATTCAATAGCTCAGCTATGTTTACTTAGAACAAAGTCAAATAGCTAAATAAATGTAAAAGAGAGAGCAACATAAGTAATATGAGCTAACTTTATTTTTTCCATGACCATGCTCTTGATGACGCGTGACGATGGCGTTCGACCGTGGAGAATTTTGACATGTGATTCTTGGCGTAACTGCCGAACTGCTGTATGACAGTGCGGACATCTAGATGCACGGCACGCCTCGAGATATTCACGAACAACTGACTGACGAACCTCTTCCAAGTTCTTTATTGCAGGCAGCTGTTGCTGTGCTTCTGTACAACTCTCTAGCACAAGAATAAATGTAAAATACATGTCACACTGCAGTTATATCAGCACAGCTTTTTATCAGATTACTTTTCAGATACAATCAGCGACTGCCACAAAAAGTAAACCAACTGCACAGGAAAGATGTATAAGCTAAATGACTTTCTAACATATGTAATACACAAGAAGGAGTTAAGAGAAAGATATGCACAAATAACATACACATATTCCATATGTTTAAACAGTACTAATAAAAAACTAGTCTCGTGATGGTACTGAAACTGAATTGTTACGGTGGTTTTCCCCTCAAAACTGTTAACTAAAAAATCTAAAACCATCACCGCAACACTATAAAAAATAGTCAAGTTTCACACAAACACTGCCCAGAACTAACATAACCTTTACTCGGCTTAAGTACTGAGGAATTTTGAACAAGTTAATAGATATACATAAATAAAGTTAGAGCTAATAACAGCTTGATAACAGCCTGATAGTGCAATCTGTAGCAACTCCATATAAAAAATATGTTCATTTTTTGTTCAGCAAACAAGTCTGTTGTAAAAAAAAGTAAAATAAATTATTACGAAAAACTGAACAAATTTTACCTTTAAGTGTACGAGACACACATTCCGCCAACTTCTGATTCAGTTCTTCATATAATTTACTACCAAAAATAGCAGCAAGTTTTGCAGGTTTTTGCTCATCATCACCAAAAATGTCTGCAGGTTTCATGACTTCTTTGTATATATTTTCCAGCTGATTGTGAACAGAAAGAAACCCGCAGTCAAGTGCCATCATCTGGTGAATTAAAAGACAACTAACAGCTGTGGAAGCACGGAGTCGATGACATGCAAAACATATGCCCCGAAGCAACTGCAATTACAACACAAAAAAAACAACACTTCTATGTATCCTTCTGGTAACATTTATATTAGGCCTACTACTTTTGGCTTTTGTTAAATGAGATACTTTTGGATCTAGTTTACTCCAAGTTGGGCCAGTGTCCAAAAATGTGTCCAGAATTCCTGAAGCACACCACCAGGCTCTTTGGACAATTACTTAAGACATTTTTCTTTTCAGAGCACTAATGTTCACAGCACATTAACATCCATTCTGACATTGATGGGCTATATAATTAAATTGACATTATCCTTACTTACTTACATGAGGCTACAAGACAGGTCAGAGGCCATATGTACTTCCCATTGGCCAACTAATAGCATGAAAGCACTGAAAATAAAAACTGTGGTGGATATACGTAATTAAAGATCATCTCAACAGGAAGTGGACTATGCAGACTACACAATCAGAGACACACATTTGATACATACTGAGAACATTTCAGTGAAAAGAATTGGATTGAAAACAGGAACTGGTAGCTGAACATAACCGAAATGTCCCGGACACAAGTATCTGTGAAGTGGAAGTGCATCGGTATAGTTCAGTCCACATGTAACGCAGGGCCCTTCAGCACGCTGAGGTCCTGCACCAGCAAAGTACACAACTTAGTCTAGTGGATTAATAAACCTAGATGCTAACTAAACTAGCCAAATTTTAGCTGTTCAACAGTCACCCAATCTTATTTCACAACAGCACTCGTATTACTGTACCTATCTCTAGCACTATCTCTAGCACTTGTGCACTGAACAGAATGAATTTTAGGCTAAATGACTGCTCAACAGTAGTAGACTACTCTCTGGAATGCATGTTTATTTGATGTTCATTTATCCCACTCATACAAATACACAAAAAGATCACAAAATGAGACACTACAAATAAACAAATAATCTTCAAAAAAAGCAAAAGTTATAGCTTCATAGCAACTATGCAAACATAAATGCGTATTCAAATAATCCATGTGTTCAAAAACACATACCCAGTTCAAGATCATAAAGGCCACCAGACGTAGCATGACCCAGACAATCAAACGTGTCGGAGTTGTGAAGTTGTTTCACACACAACTTCCGTAGTTCAGCATCACTATACACTCGAAAACTGACAGCTTTCACACGATGAGACGCAATGTCATGATCAACGTATGGCACATACTGCTCGTCATTTCTTTCATGTCCTGCCATTGTACTCCTTTTAGTACCATATGTAAAACCAAAAAATCAAAACAATACTCATCTTAGCGATGACAAAAATTGGAGTTCAAATCCACGTACAACAGCAGTACGTCTTACTGAACACATGTTAGATCATCATTATAAAATCTAAAGACGGAGTCTAGCAAAAAATTAACACAGCTACACTAAACAGAAGCTAAGCTTGTCAAGGTACAAAAAGCGCACGTTATAAACAGCAAATCCATAAAAAGGTGAAATAAAGCAATGTCGAATAATGACACCAACTCAGCTTCAAACTGTGAATAAATCACGCGAAAATTCCACGCGCAATGAAACTTTGTTTACACATTTGTTTACAAATATCACCGGAAACACTTGTGAGGTTTAACGTAACGTACCACTAAATCGATCAGCTGATGGCCGCCGACCAAAGATTATAGAGCGTGTATGGTGTAGGCCTAACGCGACGGAACTTGGAAGATTTTTCGTCGTTTCCACACTCTAACACCCAAAAAAGTTAAATAATATTTAATAATTTAGTGTGAAGTGTAAAATAAGCAGGAGTCAAAACCCTCACATATTTCAGTCGACAGGGCATCATTTCACTGTATAGGTCCAGTGGTCTAGGCCTACCATGCTCTATCAGGTCCAGTCTTTTAAAAAAAAATTGGGAAAAAATGGCGAATTAAAATTATGTAAAAAGGCATGGTCAGCGCAAAACGCCAGTATATAACGGTGGTCTGTCGGTGAAGCTGCCAGCAGGATCCAAGGTCACGAGGTCAGGGCCTTTAGGGGCGCTTCGAGCCTTTGCCCCTCAAAGCTGAAACGCTTGTAAAAGTTGTAATTATTGGACGTTTAATAAAAGTGGCAAATCTGCCCCCTTTTCTGAAATTTGGACACGCAAAAAACACATTTGCACTGTATTCGCAAATGAACCATCGCACCATGTCGTCCTCATATAAGCCTACGCTAATATGCCACTAGTCATGTGCATCTTAACCCCCCTCTATGCATTGTCCTTAGGCCAATAAACAACATCAAACTTTAGCAAAATTTTACACCAACAATGAAACATCCCATTCCAAACGTGTCGAAAAGTTTCAGTGAAATCCATGAAGAAAAACAATAATTACAGCGGGTTTTGTGAGGTCACCCGATTACGCAAAGTGTCCAGTACTAGGCAACCGCACAGCCACGTGACCCCCAAACTGTAGGTCTGTGCAAATAACAAACACACACTTACGGTCAGTGGTCAAAATGTCTTCCTGGTGCCCGACTGCAAGCTCAGACGCGTCACCATGCGTGGGCTCCGCTGCTTGACTGCTTCATCGAAGAACGATCTCACTCTTCGATCAGGAGCAACTTCAGCTGGTCGAGTCGTAAATCCGGGTGCAGTAGTCACGCTTATGTAGCTTTTCCCAAATAATATAGTCAACACCTGGTCGAGGTCAGGAGTCGCGACTGTTCATGTTGCCTCGCTACACAGCTGGATTGATAAAGTTGTGGTTTATCAACTTATCCGTTGGCCCCTACACGGTCTCTTACGCCGGTGGGCAGGTGCGTTGTTCTGATGAAAAGTAAAGTCGCAGCTGTCCAGACAGTGTCCATGCGCTGCTTGCTGAGAATTTCTGTGATCAACTTTTAGCACCATATTCAACGGTCCCTTAATACAAGAAAAGCCCAGCTAACGCAAAGGAAACGCGTGACAGCGGTGCATGTTTGATGGCCCGGTGCGAACAGAATCTAAGCTCGCCGATCCTAGCAACGATGTTTACTTGTTTTTACTCGCCAGAGGGCGCGACCGATCTCGCGCAGCCGTATTGGCTAAAAACGCAATTTTTTTACCCCCCCTCTCGTCTAGCGCCCTCGCTTGGGGTGATCTTTTTCTAATTTATGGAAAATGTTTACCGATCCAAAAACTAGAGTCTTCCAGGCAACCGACGGTGAAGATTTGGTGATCTTAGCTTGCACCGTTTTTGACTGATCCACCCGTGTGACGGACAGACAGACAGAATTGCGATGGCTAAGACGCGCTAAATCAGTAGCTGCTTTCGCGCTTAAATACTATATTCTGCAGAAAACGTCAAGTGTAGCCTATTGTGTAGCCTATTGTGCGTTAATGATTGCTTACGATGGCTACATTATTAGGCCTATAAAGTCACTTTGATAATCTTTATTCACACAAAAGCAGTGTAGAATGAAACAGAGACAGACAGAAAGTAAGACAAACAAGATGCACATGACTAGTGGCATATTAGGCGCTGAGACTGAGCCAACCACTTGACAATAAATATTCAGCTGCGCATAATGAAAAACAACTATGCATGCAGCCACTGCAGCGAAACGTCCGTCCGTCTGTCTGTCCGTCGGCGCCCTTCTGCGAGGCATGGCGTGTGTTACGAGGCTATAGCTGCCGCGCCGCCGACACCGGGAAAGTATGAGCAATGATCTCGGTGTCAAAGGGTGACCGCAAGCGGGCCGCAACTAGTCACGCCCACTTCCCGACTCTCGACCACTATTACTACGAGCTTTGGCCGCACCGTGAACTTTAACTTCTGCAAGGAGAAACCTCCTGCTGTCTGTTCGCTGCTGCATGCGAACTTCTCCATATGCACACCGATACTCTCGATTGACGTAGCTTACATCGCATGTACCGTATAATTGTATATGCCCTACGCCTACTATAGTATCTCTCTATACGGACCTGTAACAGTTGGTCGGCAATTCGCATTGCAAAAAGCGGCAGCTTCGGGTTGACCCCACGTAGCCCTCGGATGTTGAACAAAATGGTCTAGCATCAAAAACACCAAGAACACGTGTTTTTCAGTGTCTGGCTGTTTTTCTTTCGTGTTAAGAGTTGGAGACCACAGGTTTAACTGTTATTGATTTGTAGGCGACATAATAAGAGAGACCTTCAAGGTCATCCAATATCGATGATTTTTCGATGATTTTCATTTAATCTGAAAGGACGTATATGCCATTTCCTATAAGAGAAAGCGGACATATAAGAGAAGACCACTGTCCACTGCAGGCCATTTTTTGGTAAAGTGGTTAGTTTTGATCGATTACAATTTATAAGACTTATCAGTGAATTTGAGCCTTGAGAAATGTTATCTATGCACACTGATGCGGTGACTGAAAACCTATCTGTGACTAAAAGATATACAGTACGGTATAGCTGTCACACATCGTTTACAGACCGTTTGTCAGATTTTCATCGATCACCAGTGGCGTAGTCAAGATCTGACATAAAAACACATAAATGGTGGATGTGCAGGGGTGACCCTTCCCCTTTCCAGAAAGTTTACCGTTTTTACGCGCGACATCATTCGCTCGTCTTAGCCATCGTCGAGGTGTCTGTCCATTCGTCTGTCTGTCTGTCTGTCTGTCACACCCTTGAGCCCTATCAAAACGGTGCAAGCTAGGATCACGAAATCTTTATTGTACTGTATATGCTACAAGGATTATAGTTTTTTGTGAAAAAATTTTGAGCCATTGGGTGAAGGGGTTTTTCTCGAATGAGAGCGAGAAAACTCAGAAAAGGGGTACTTCCCTCTTTAAAAGTTTTTATTTTACTGTTATTGGCTCGTCTAGCGTAAAAACGGTTGCAAATAGGCACAGACATGCTGCTTATTATCATCATTTTTTACGCCAGCAAGGCAGCACAAAACATACGTTTACGGTTAAACACACACACACGTGCAAACAAAATTCTAAAGTTAAAATAAACCTAAAAACGTACACTAAGATATACATTATAAATTGAAAATAAAAGTTAAAATCAAAATCAAAATATAACAGTACGCGCACAACAAGCACTGGTGACGAGCTTTTTAGAGTTCTCAACATCGATGACTCTGAACTAGGCCTACCTTGAATCCCAAAACAAAATAAAGGGTTTTTGTGATTTTTTCGCGATTTTGGGCTGCGACACACATTTTAAGAGTGATTTGCTCCAAAATGGTTGAAGATAGACCAAGACAACCTGCGTATGAAATTTTCAGCATTAAGCGTAGGCCTATATTTTAGCAGTTCAAGTCCTTACCCCCTAAATTCAAAAAAGTTTGTGCACGCAGGCGTTAAAAGAGGGTATTCACTAAAAGTGTTTATTTTATGATATGATATGATGATATGATGTTGAATTTGCACTCAAAAACTGACAGACAGGCTGTTAGTTCAATCTAGCACATGAACTAAAAAAACTGAAATGTATCAAATAAAAGTAAAAACATAAAAAGAAAAAAGTAGAAATAGGAATACAGTTATGACATAAAACATAGTAAACAAAAACTGACTGAAATCCGAGCAACTATAAATGAAAAAGAAATAAAAACAAAAACCGTAACTAAAACTGATATAAACTAAAAGCAGAAAAATAAAAACCGTTAAGCGAGTCCCGATAGTCGTAAAAATCAGTCCGAGGATGGTGCCAGATGTCTATGGAGGGTAAGATTTGAGAAAAAGAAAAGTTTTGAGATGAGAATGAAAGAATGATAGGGCGATAGATGACAAGAGTGGTGATGGTGACCCTGATGAGGTGAAATGATCATGGAAGTATGGTGACTCAAGAAGAGTTAGATCAAGACGTGGTTGACGAAATGAGTGAGGGAGTTGATTAGAGAGATGATGTGATGCATAACGAAAAGAACGACTGGTAATTTTTAAAGAGGAGTGAGTACATGGACGCTATTGACTCGTGTAGCATGAAAACGGTTGTAGATAGGTACAGACATGCTGCTTATTATAACAAACACTGATGACTAGCTTTCAGGGGTGTCAACATCGATGACCTTGAATGATCTTGGATTTTCAAAATGGGATTTTTAGGTTTTTTTTTTAATTTTCGGCTGCGGCGAACATTTCAAGAATGAATTGCACCGAAATTACTAGAGATAAAAGCGAACTACCTGCCTATGATTTTTTTTGCACAGAACGTACATTTTAATCATTTGAGTTTCGATTGCCCAGGTTCAAAGAGTCTTTCGTACGGAGGTACGGAAGCCTCAAATTTGCGTACTTTTTTCAAGACGCATTATTTGTTTATTGCACGCTGTACACCGATTGCCCAGATGGCAGGTCCGATGCTGTCGCGCGTCACCGTCTCGTGCGCTTTGCTCAAATTACTCGTTTTTGTGTAAAAAAATGATGTGTTTTGGTGCTTTTTGGCATTATTTTAAATAAGTGAGTAAGCTTTTACGGGAGAAGGGGCATGTGCCTTTAGTGCTTCCCAACGGCTACGCCAGTGAAGACGCTATGCAGCAGCACTGATTCTATAGCTACCAATATACCTGAAATAATATACCTGAAACCAAAAGTCTTGACTAAACGTAGGCCTGACTGGAAATTAATTATTTAGTTATGAATATACTCGGCGCGTGATAATCACGGCTTTTGCAAACAGCAACAACACAAATCTCTGCGACTGAAGGGTCGATGACGGAGTGCATACGTCGTTCTGCTGAGGAGAAACCATTTCCGGTCGGGAACTTCAAAGTTCCGACAGCGGCGCGTTGGTTAATAACGAGGCTGGACTGAGGGCTGCTGCTGCTGCTGCTGTTGCTGTTGCTGCGACAACTTGTTCCGTGTTGCATCGCGCGCCGCCAAGTGTACTGCGTCGTGCTGACGTGCGTAGGCTACGTATGTCCATTCATCTTCCCGTTAGCGAGCGCGTTGCGTCGACGATTGACATGCCTGCCAACAACGGGCGCGTTCCCATAACCTTCGGATGTCACCTTTCAATTACAACGTACGCCTACCGGTACTACTAGTTTCCACCGACTGTTGCCGTCCGTCGGCGTCGTGCGTTGTACCTACGTATACTGACTGCCTGCGCTTCATTGGTCGCAGCCGGATTTAGTTCGAACTACTCAATCTTGTTTGTTTCTGTGCGCGGGATAACCGTTTGCGTGCCTGCAGGAATGCGCAAACTCGCGTAGTTATAATGAAGTGTGAACTTGGAGCAAGGTTGACGCTGTCAGCAATGAAGCTAGGCATTTGCTTTGATATTGCGAGTACACAATTAAAAGTAGCCTACAGTATGTAAGTGTATTAGCTTACATAGTGAAAAAAACAACAGGAATGTAGGGTAAAAATAATTTAATAATTAATATTAACAAGAACAGTCGCAGACAAACGGGACGATCCTTCGAATTCGATATATTTAGAACTGTCGACATGCATACAAATCCACACTGAAAGTTGCCGAAAATGTAATTGTACAAATATATAAAATGTACAAACAGTCAATATGGGTTTTACATACTAACTGTTGAACTATTATATATTTTTTTTGTATTTTAGTAAGCTTGTACTAAAGGTTGTAGACTGTAGAGTGTAGACTCGTAGAGAGTCAGTCATCAACAAAGACCAATATACCAAACTGTCGTTCAGGCTGTCTTCGTTAATTATTTATGGCTGATTTCCTAAAAAAAATATTTACTATTACCCTCCAGAGAAAATTTGCAATAAAGCGGTTATTACATATCCCATCTCGCCTCAAAGAAATCGTCACAATATCTTGTGGCATATTAGTTTCCATAACTCGCGCCGACTGAAAGCACAATAGCGACAGACCGAGCGTGCATGTTGCTGAAAATTGGAATGTAAGTTGTAACCACAGTATGCCTGAGTGAGTAAGTGAGTGAGTGAGTGAGTGAGTACGAGTACTTAGGATCGGCGCACTTAAATAAAGTCACAATGCGCCGCAGCCTAAACGAACAGATATGCCTTAAGTAGCCGCATAATGTTCAAAAGTTATGTCTTTCTATCGGATTTCAATCGGCAGGCTGTTTGATAGCCGCAGTCCAGCTGCCGTGAAACTCCTGTCACCAATCTGTAATCGTGTCTGCGGCGCGGTCGGCCCTGCGTGTGAACGTTCTATGACCTGAGGTGCCGACGGAGTTAACAATAGTCCGACATGTACGGCGGAACGAGCCCGTGCAGAAACTTGTAGACCAGCACCGCCAGTTTGAAGTCGATTCTCTGCTTCACACTTCACAGGCAGCCAACGAAGCTGTCTCAGCACTGGTGATGTGGTCACGTCGACGAGCTCCAGTGACTGACGAGCCGTGCTGCCGCATTCTGTACCGACTGCAACCGTTGAATCTGACCGCCAGAGATGCCATACAGTAGTGCGTTGCAGTAGTACGAACGACGTACATTTAGTTAATCGCCGCAACAGTCTGAGTCCGTCATTTTCCAGTCCTGCATTTCAGGCGACCAAAATTATTGTACATGCCGCGTTAGCACACAAAACACACAATGTAGCTTTCGAAGAGTAATAATTGCAGTGTGGAACTAGGCCTAATGTATTGTGTAGCGACGCGCTTAAGACGTGAAAAAACGTTTAATAAATGTTTTATTTTGCATTTTTTTCTAGACATTGTGTTAGTGAAAGAATTTTGAAAATTGGTCAATATCCTATGGAGTAGAGTTTGGCGCCTTGGTAATCGTGTTACGTTTCCCGGCGGTCCCAGCGGCTAAGCGCGGTTTCTGTTGTTGAAACCAGCCAATAAGAAACGCTTTAAACACGGTGGAAGTGCAAAAAGCTGTGATCGACAGATTTTCACTGCTCTTCTCTCACTTTGCGTGCATTAGTTAACAATTTGAAGCTGCCCGTTTCAGACGACTTAGGCCCTATTCCATTATCTGCGGCAAAACATTATCCGAGAACAAGCAGGCTTTTTTTCACTGGAGCACGTTGAGCAAGCAGTGATGGATGGAGATGGCAGTTCACTGATTGGTAGTTGTATAGGTAAGCTTCACGTGGTTGGCTGCATCCAGCGCGCCGACTGGTGGTCACGTGACACTGGCACTGCAAGGTGCCCGTATTTCATGGAAGCTACAGGTAGGGCCTGTATAGGTAGACTTCGTTCATTCGTCAAACAGGTGTTCGCTCAGCCTCCCGCAACTTCGCTCTATTGCGTCACGGCTTTTTATGTGTCTTTGTAACCTTGAAGGGTAGGTATAAGCTACCTTGGATTATAGCGTTTTAATGTATAAACGTAATTCAGATAAAACTACGTGTATCTGAACATGTCTTAATGAACAAATCAGAATTAATGTATTACAGCCGTACTGGACTGCTGATGGGATTTTCAAAGCAGATTAACCTTGTTGTTGATTATTTTTTGGTTGATTTTTTTTTGATTAAGAGCAACAGTTTAGCAGACAAATATGCCAGTTTTAAAGTGAACGTTAAAATTTTCTCATCGTAGGCCCTTAGGCTGTCTTAAGGATAACAGTACGAAAACCAGAATGATAAACGCCGTTGTCGTTAACTTCATAATGATCTATTTATCGAAATAATTGCAAATTTCAATTTATTTTTAATCTATTTATGAT
>Ga0056128_1001660_pt1 | contig 25334 bp, 16 predicted proteins | sample WorMetLIZISLAND2_FD_71113 | JGI IMG/M metagenome (GOLD analysis project Ga0056128, IMG submission 71113) | Marine gutless worms symbiont microbial communities from Max Planck institute for Marine Microbiology, Germany - Olavius geniculatus... ... | reverse complement strand
ATCGCGGACCTTGTTTGACCGGGCGACGTCCGAGCCGGCATGTTCTTTCATTCGGTTGTATTGGCATCAGATTTCATTCGCGTTGTTACTTTATGGTCAGCGCATCGACACTCATCTGACTGACCCTCCTTTAGGGACTGACAGAGGCTTCCCGCTGGTGTTCAAGCATCGCACCAACGAGGCGCAGTTCATCCGCCTTTTTCGAAGAACAAGCCGTTGACCGCCACCTTTATGCCTGGATGAGGACTAATGAAGGACTAGCGCCCCGCCGGTTTTCAAGCCAGAATTTCTATGTTCCCGGGGTTAAGCTCCGCTACACTTCCCCGAGCGAGTGAGGGGAGCTCGGAGTAGAAGGCCTAGTCAATCGTGTTTTTCCTGGTCACCCACTGGCCACGTGACCACGTGACTGTCCTGAGGCCTGGCAATTTTTGAGGGGTCCGTCCAGGAATCGAACCCAGGACCTCTCGCTCTGGTGAAGTTGACCTGTGTCCAACACTCTAACCACTCGGCCACCGAGCTCCAGATGTCTCTGTGGTTGACATAATAATGTGAATATTGTTATGATGGCATGCTGTTGTGCACAGATACGCAGAGACAAGCATATTCGATGAACACATAATCTCCACCATTTATTACATTTACCTGGTGGAGATAACAACCATTATGAATAAATTTTGATAATTGTTTGCAGGGCATTGCTTGGCGACAATGATGAAGAGGTGACTGAAGTGGAGCAGCATCACAGCGTTAGTCAAAAACAGCGTGATGAGAGCTACACACGACTTAAGAAGCTGCTTGAAGACGGGTTTGAGATGGTGACCAACATTCGCGTGGCTGGAGATGCTCGGGAAATATCACGAAGAATCGAAGAAGAAGAAGCTCGTCGACAGAGGTGAGTTGTGTGCGTGCATTATTGTGTAATGTGCATGGGCTATTGTATTTGATAAACTGTAAGAACTGACAACTTCAACAAGTGTGCAGCTGATACTGCAGAGATAGTAAAAATTGTGGGGACATAGTCACATCTTCACAGTTTTTTGACTGCAGATAGTCAGATTGTATGTATCTGGGTATTACTGATTTGTTTTTATGTTTCCAGAGTGGGGTTTTTTAAAGAAAAGTAAGTGCAGTCCTGCACACACCCAGTAGTGCATGTTGTCTTCATCATGTGATAGAGGGTGTGGGGACATGTGTTAATGTTGTGGGGATTTATATATTCTTTGGGTTCTCACAGTTGACATTTCTACTGTTGGTCAAACTTTTAGAGTCTTTGCAGTCTTACAGAAACAGGCATGTGTGCATGCATGCATATAATGTGTTAAATCACAATCTGAAGAAGTATACATGAGTTTTTTAAATGAACTTGTATTTTCCAGACAGTGATCTTGCCCACTTTTGCCATGGCTGTTGATGCTCGATTTAACTGGTAACACATGAATGCGCGCACAGTTTTGTTATGCAGCTGAAGTCATCATCCTAGAAATAGGCAGTACAAGTACAACTGTCGTATAACAGAATTTAAACTTTACCGATTTTTGTTCTTGTTTACCTTCACCAAGCACATTATGTGACACCCAACATTTGTTTTTTTTTTGTTGAGTGTTGATTTGTTAGCAGGATTACACAAAAACTTACACACAGATTTGGTTAAAATGTTCAGGTAGTTAGACTTAATAAACTAAGAGATGATTAGGTTTTGATGGTGATTCGGATCAGCATCTGGGGCTGTATGCATAACAACGTTGTAACTTTAGTCTTGGACTAAATCCAAGTTACGACGGACTAACTGTTAAGTTGGTATACATAATGGCGACTTATCACTAGTTTGGGCGTAAATGAGGGACCAGATATAACTGGTTTAGTTCGGTGTAAATAAAGTTGTTAATGACAAAATTATGCATCATACTATACTTATGACTAATCAGTATACATTACTGACACAATTTTTGTTTAAAAACTTGAAGAACAGAACATTTGTTGCTTGATTTTGTTCACACATTTTTTCGTCACGCATTTCTACTGCCCATGTTGCTGTAATTAGCTTAACATATAGGCCATAGGCACCATGAATATTAATGTGCGGCCTGTGGCTGCGGAAGAGTTAGCAGATGACAACTTTGCTGGCATTAACATGCGTCGACGTGAGAATGGGCAACTTCATATTAGGAAATTCTAAAATGAAATTACCCGACATCAACTATGCTGGGACTTGCTAGTCTGATTGCTATGCCGTCTTTTTTGCATACCGACTATCTTCATCGATTTTTTTGTTAGTTTCGACATAGCTGCTAGTCACAGTGAAAACTAAGGCGTTCTTATGCATACGGCCTCTGGATCAAGGATGGGATTGAAGGATTCTTTATCATTGCCATATAGGGCAAACTTCTGCTGAATATAGTGCAAACACAGTGGGAAAAAATAGTTATAACTTTGGTGGAGATTTAAGTTTCGTAGTGCTCTTTTGGTGGTAACTTACAAAAGGTTAATTTTGGCTAATGCATTTGCGGTAATTGCACATTCAGACTACATTCTTCAGTAATTTGAATGCTTGGAAAACATCAAATTTATGCTTTTGTTTCTTTTTTAATTTTTTGAAACTGCAAAATGTATGTCCAATAATTGCGGTATTATCAACCTTAGAAGATGAACATCTAGTACAAAGTTAGCAGTGTTCTTAGGTTATCGGAACCGGCACCGAAACCATAGTTTTAGGTTCTCTATTCATGGTTTTTCTGTTTTGGAACAGTACAGCTCTAAAATCTTCACTGCACGGTGAACGTTAATAGCACGCGTACGCCGCAGTGCCGCAACTTGTTTCACTTGCGCCGCGGGTGTTATCAGCAGTGATCAAAGCTGAAATCGCCAGTGGTACTGTACCCGCAAGTGAGGGGGAAGGGGAGGCTTGGGACATTTGAATAAATGGAAGAGTGTGAGGACTGGTGAAGGCAGATGGTGGTTATTATCCTTCAGTTTAATTCCCACTGTTCCATAAAGTAATAAAACTATTGACTTGCTATGCTCAGCGTTCTGATAGTTTCTATCTCTGTCTCTAGTGAACCTAGCAGTAGTTTATGTTACTTAGACCACTTTAAGAATCCAGGATTGATTGATTGATTGATTGAGTCAATAACACCTACGAATGGTTTTTCTGGGTCTTCGCTTGCTGACTTTCCGACCACCTTGGCATCTTTCTGCATTTGTCACCCTTTCCCTTTCTCCCTCCCTCTCCCTCCTCGTTTTTTGTCCATCTCTGTCTTCCGTCTGCCACCCACCGCATGTTGGAATTAGGACGTTTTTCTTCTCAGACGTTTCGCCCCTGGATATTGACCATTATAAAATTGTGCACGACAATGAAAACAGACAGACCAAGAATATGACGTCCAGGGGCAAAACATCTTAGTGGGTGAAGCGTCCAGGCTAGTGGTGAAATGTGATGCCGCTCGTCGTTCCGTGTAATTTCGCGCCTTGCCGTCTTCGTCGTATAGCAAGTTACAGGCACAAAAGGTCAGTCGTTATCACCCACACATGCATGCTGTCATGCTTTGCCAACTGGTTCATCTGCTCTCTCTTTTGTTCTCTCGCTGTTTTTTTTTCAGCAATCCATCGCCAGCCCACCGGTTTGCATTTAGCAGGCGGCCAGCGCAGGCATTTGTCGTGAGCGATGAAGCACCCTTGTGAGCTCGTTATCGTTGGATGTCTGCACTGGTTTTGGTGCTGGTCAGAAAACTGAACCATACAAAATTGAAACCGCAGTTTTTTCCCCAAAACTGAACCGAAACCAACCGACCTCGGCCATTGTGAAACCGTAACAACACTAGAAGTTAGCATGTTTTAGTGTGTAGGTCTAGTTGCTTATTTGATTATAAATGCAGTTAATGTAAATTTGAAGGAAAGAAAAATTAGAAGCAGAAGCAAAAGCTGGTGCTGAAAGGTTTGAAGAGGTATGTAGCAGATTTTTATTTGTAATCATTTTTAGGTATGTTACATTTGTGCCATATCTGTTTTCTGTGGTCTTTTTGCTGGATAAATTAATTATAGGATAAATAAAAGGCATTCTAGAGTGCCGATGCGCCGTTGCTATGCCATACTTACTGCAAACATATTATCTTGATAACGAACGTAGTAATTAACAAATATCTATTGGAACACAAAATGCGTATCTTTGGAACTTTGTCAATGCAAGTGTTGAGGCGAAAATCACGTAGTAACTTCGGCGAAACTTCAAATTCGAACAAATTACGGCCACTCTGTACAGGACTGTTTCGTAGGCATATTGCGTGTGACTGTGACGTCATTGTAGTTGGCCCATAGGCTGAGCGTGGTTGACCAATCAGCGTCGTCCATGGTATAACCACGGCCGTTCAACTGAACGGGATCAGCTGATCCGAGTTCAACTTGGTACAACATAATTCAGTGTGAACTTGGTTCAACTTTTGATCTAGGTTCAGCTGAACCGAGATCATAAACGACGTTGGTGCAATGCGCTCTTAGTGTTGTAGTTACTGTGTTGGCTGTTGTCAAGTTAACAGCGTTCATAAAGATTCATATATTGTTCAAAGCTTAACTAAATCATTTGCATCTTGCAGATTACAAAGAAATGGGAATTAGCACTTCAGAAGGATATTCCACAGGAGCTGCATGAGGTTATTTGTGCTGTTTTCTGTTGTGCTGTACTTTATGACGTACTTAATACTCAGTAGAGCTGAGGTTTTATTGCATCAAAACTGATTTAATTTATTGTGTTACTGACTGACTGCTTGATTACTTGCTGGCATTTTTTTTTTGTATAATGGTATCTTAAAAGTACAGTAGGTTTGAAGTTCAAACTGTGGTGTTGATAGACTGTGGAGAAATGCTATCTTTTGTTTAACTTGGATTTATATGACCATTACATACTTGACTAGAAGGCGATTGTAAAGTGCATATCTCCACCAAGTAAAGTAATTTAAACATTAGTACTACTACTACTACACCTACCACTATTACTACATCTACAACTACACCTGCAACAAGGAAAGGGGAGGGAGAAGGAAAAGGTGCTTCGTGGTAGGAGAAAGGGAGGGAAAAGTAATAGCCGGCATTGCTTCTTGTGCAGCTGTTGATGCAATGACGTCATTGCTATTATGAGTCATCATGTACACACACGGAACGATGGACAGAAGGACAGAACGACCAATCTTTTAATCTCCTCCTATGTTTACTACGTTCACCTTTGCAGAGATAAATATTGGCATGGTCTGTTATTTGACGTGGTAAAATTTTGGACTTACAAGGGCATGGGTTTGACTCTCAGTCAGGTCCCTGTCAAGTGGTTACTACCTGGATGAGCAATAAACTCCTTAAACCATGCTTATTTAAAAATGAATTTAAAATACCTATTTGCTGCAATTGGCAGGACGTGCAAGCGGTTGCCATTGGGGACAGATATTGCAGTGAGCAGTCGTGCCCTGTGACACGGATCAGTATAGCATAGGCTAGGTGGGTTTGGCTTAGTTGCTGGTTGGCTTGGCAACATTATTGGTTGCATCAACAGTCATTCAACAATGGGCCAGTTAGTACTTGGATGGATGATTGTCTGCAGGCTAGTAAACCATTTCGATATGTAACCATCCACCCAGGTCAGCTCAGCCTACCAGCAAAAACTGTGGCGTGAACAGGCACATTGTGCAATGCATTAGCCCCATATCCGTTGTCTTGTAAGTTGGTGTCTGGCTGAGGGCTAAGTAAATGGAGATCAGCGCTGCCCAATGGGCCTTAAGGCTCGGAAATGACTTTATGTTATCTTACGCCATATCATTGATTACAGAGTGATGCTATGTGTGGTGCAGATGTTGATTCAGCAGAAGACTGCATGTGATGCAATGCTAGATGAAAAGAACAAACTCATCACCGAGTATCAGACAGTATGTAGATTGATATATTCAGAGTTTAACAAAGGGAAGGCCATGGGGTCTAAGGGTCTGAAGCTTAGGCTCTTTTTAGCTGATGCATACATTTTAATGTTTTAGGAAGCAAAATGGTGGATGCAAACTTTCTAGAAGGCAAAGTTTTTTTGTTGACTTGTTCGTGTTTCAGGAACTACACTGTGTCTCAAAAAAACATCCCCGACATTTTCGAATGTAACTTGAAAACCAATTATCAGATTTTGATAATTTTTGGTACGAATATTCTTGACACAACTTGCAATCAAATCAATAATCAGTTTTCCACCAAACATTTGTTTCTGCACTACCTGGGGAAAACACAACCAGCAAAATATCACTTTTTTATCCACTGCGGTATGATTGCTTAATTAACATAATGTATAGAAACACATTTTGTTCACGTTTCTGACATTTTGGCTAACATATCATCCAGTTGTTCATTTTTCAACTGCCTGCAGTAAAATTGCTTGAAATGTTGGCCCACTATGTAAACACAGGCAATCAGACGCTTTCTCCATTCATTGACAGCAGTATCGATAATGTTTTGCTCCAGACCAATGCGGGCCATACCAGTCACTTTTGGACTTCATACACAGTCCTAAACTTCGTCTGGTAGACACACTGCTGCATGACAGTCAAACCTTGTTTTACCAGCTGTTGGGGCTCACAGATTAGGATATTTTGGATATTAGCAATTTCCGAGCCCGCATCGTAACCATTCCAGACGTAATTTCTGTAGTTTAATATTTCAGCCCTCGGCAGTTGAGTAATGTGGGCTTTTTAAAAAATAAGAAATAAATGAATGAATCAATGAATCAATAAACATTTGTAATATTTAAGATATGGTCTAAAGTAGATAGTACATGTGGCTTTTTGTTTGGCTTCAGTTTGACTCCGAATTAGGTCATTATCGAGTGATTATTACTTGGAATGGACGGGTGACTGTCTGTGCACATTTAAGGTTAATCGTCTTGGTATATAACTAAAGTCAGCTCAGCCTTCCATTTCTGAGGACAGATAAATCAAGTGCCAGCCTGTTTGGCTGTGGCATTCACCTGTATAAGGTGGCAGGTAACACTGTGTATCTCGTATGGCAGGTGATGCTCCGTGATTCTGCTGTGGGTTTACCATTAAAAGCTGTACATACCTTTAACTTTTTTCTGCAGGAGTTGAAGGCGAAAGATGACCAGTACGTGAGAGATCTGAAAAAGCAAGCAGAAGACATTGATCTGTTGACTGAGAGGATGGACAGTCAGGTCAAGGAGCTTGCAAAGGCTTATCGACATGAGCTTGAGGAAATTGAGGTACCATACACAGCAGAATGGTGTGTGAAGCATTTGAGAGTATTAAATTGTTTTGCACTATACTCGGTGGTTTAATAGTTAGGGTGCTGGGCTTACGATCAGAAGGTCATGGGTTTGGCTCTCAGTTGGGTCACTCACGCTGTCAAGTGGTTACTCCTTGGATGGGTGACTGTCAGTGGGCAGGTAAACCATTTAGTAATATAACCAACACTAAGATCAACTCAGCCTTCCATCCTTTCAGGTAGGTAAATCAAGTACCAGTTTGTCTGGCTGGGGTTAAGATGGGGTACATTTACCTGTGTCGAGTGGCAGCTAACACTGTGTGATCCCATATGGCAGGTGATGCTTCGTAGCTCAGTGATGGATTTTCTGTTAAGAGCTATACACTACCTTTACTTTTTTTGTTCTGACGACTAGGTGTAATCGTGCAGTTGTAGTTGTTTGTGGTGTGTAGAAAGCATGCGTGATGGAGAGGTCGGAGCTGCTGGAGAAGCACCAGAAGATCTGGGATCAGATGATGGTTGACCGACGTCAGAAGGAAGTGGATTACATGATGGCGCGTGAACAGCACGTTGAGGAGTTTGAACGACAGCTGCAAGACATGCGAATACAGGACGCTGAGGAATACAACCAGGTCAAGATCAAGCTGGAGACTGACGTCCAGGTACATTGTTGTATACAGCTTCTACACAGCTGCAGCGTTATTACAAAATTCCTAGATTGTTTCTAGGAAAAACCTCCGAAATGTTTGATGTAGAAATATCTTAGGAATTAAATGCAATTTACAGAAATTTCTACAAAAAGCGAAGTGATAACATACGCAAAAAAATCAAGGACAGTTTCTGAGATGACTTACAAGAAACGTTCCGAAATCACTTCTTGGGAAATAGTTAAGAAATCGTAAAATGTTGGACTTATGATAAACCTAGGACAATGTTACACAAACTGCTAGGAAGTTTTGTAAATTAGGCCGCTGCTTTGTGGTTATTTCTAAAGGTGAGTACAGAGCAAAGGAACTAAACTGAAACTGGACTAAACTCACTGTGAAACTGAACTGAAGTGAGTTGTCAGTTTGTTCACTTTTTACAGTTCATGCAATGTAACTGAACTGGCATGTGTTTCAGAGAGTTCGTTTTATACAGTCCATACAGTGCGCCGGGCACTGAACTAAGATTTCAGTCCAATTTATTTCAGTTTATTTCTGTGGCCTTTAGCTGTGTTAATTGCTTGATTAATTATTTCAGTTGCACATTAGTTAGTTTTAGTGCATATCTTGGTTTGAGTTGCAGGTAAATCAAATGGCTGAAGGTTGGCCTGTGTAATTAGTGCGGGCCATGCAACAGAAGTTTGATTTTTGTGGTTTTATTTTGAACGAGAGCTTTTTTGTTTTCTGGTGCTTTTTGATTATACTTCTGGTAATGTTCAAGCACAGTGAGAATGCCATGCAATGTATTTTTCTTAATGCATAAACATTTTAACAGTGTTTGTTTATTCTTTTCATTTTAATTTGTTAACAGTTATAATTTTTAAAAATTGAAATCAGTTTATTAACGCTTTGTAATGGCATTAATTTGAGAACTTGAAATGTTAAAGGGTGTGTAGAAACCCACATCAGACCCGCAGAGAGTCACCTGCCATATGGGATCACACAGTATGGTCTGCTTACTTGACACAGGTGAACGACACAGGGACGGAAAGAGTTTACCTCATTGGTTGGTTATGTACAGAGATGGTTCACCTGTTTGCAGGCAGTTACCCATTTAACTAGAAGGCGCTCGTGAGAGTGCATATCTCCGCCAAGTGAAGTGATTTAAACACAAGGAAAGGGGAGGGAGAAGGAAGGGCCGCTTCGCTACAGGGGAGGGAAAGAAATGTAACAGCCGACGTTACTGCTTGCACTGTTGGTGCAATGACATCATTGCTATTATTAGTCGTCATGTACACACACACAGAAGGACGGAACAATGGACAGAATGACGGCCAGAACGACTAATCTCTTAATCTCCTCCAATGTTCTCTACGTTCACTTGGTGAAGAAGATAATTACTATTCGCTTGACAGTGACCAGACTGGGAGTTGAACTTATGATCTTTTAATCCAACGTCCAACGTGCTACTATTACATTACCAAGTCACCAATCTTACATTGAATTATGGTGTGCCGTGTCAAATGCTGTGGACAGATCCTACAGCAGCAGCTGCAGCAGATGAAGGCGACCTATCAGCTCAACCAGGAGAAGCTAGAGTACAACTTCCAGGTGCTTCGTAAGCGCGACGAGGAAAACACCATCACAAAGTCACAGCAGAAACGCAAAATCACTCGGTAGTCAATGTTGCAGACTGCTTGCCTTTAGTTTGTGTTCGTTTTTTTAACGATTCTGCTATGCGTGAGATAGGCCAGTTAATGTTCCACTTACTTAACTTTGTGATAAATTATTTACTTACTGGCTGACTGACTGACATATTCAAGCTCTTCAGATGAATTGCTTAGCCTAGGTTCCCATTACAGTTTGCTAGATACCTAAAATAATGTTTTGCTTGCTTACTTGCAGAGTTATAAAACCCATTGTTAAAAGCCCAACCCAGTGGGTTTTGTTGGATTTTCGGGTGAAACCTGGGATTTTTAAAAAGGCCCAACTTGACTGATTTCAGGAGTTTTCAGGAGTTTTTAGCTGACCGTACTTAAGTAACGGTAAGCTTATGGTACGATTGTCATCTGCCTGTCATTATCCATCCATTGTTGTCTTTAACAGATTTATTGTGGCTAAACAGTGCGACTAAAACTGGATGAAATTTAAGGTGGTTTTTGGAGTGGCTGTTTTGGTTACATTCCTTGGTGTCTGAACTCCGCTTGCTTACTTACTTTCTCACTTGCTTACTTATGGACCTACCGGTATTTACTTCCTGACTGACTGACTAGAACAGTGATGTTGTGTGGTGAAGGCTGCATGATGTTCTGACAAATCTGAACCGCAAGTACGGCAAACAGGAGAAGGCGTATCGAGATGACAATCAGCAACTGACAGCTGATTACAAGCACCAGCTCGACCAGTTCCGAGACGTTCAGAAGAAGGCTCAGTGAGTATTGTCTCTCTGTCACTTTGTCTGCTTCTCTGTCTGTCTGCCTGTCTGCTTGACTGTCTCTCTATCTTTTCCAACTAGTTTGCTAGAAGAAAGCGTCCGTCTGTCTAACTGTTGTAATTCTCTTTTTACTGTTGACAGTTCTGTGCAGAATATATCCAGTCATATGAAACGTGAGTTGGCTTTTAAGAAAGGAAAAAAATAAGGGTGCATATAGATCTTCATGGCAGAACAGCACCACTAGTATATTATTGGTAGGTGGTCTTTAGAAGTTGGTGGTAGCTGTTTTTTGATGCTCATTATCTGAACGGGTTGTCATCAATTATGCAAATAATAAATACATATGTGTCTGTATAACAAGACTGATTATTGTTAGGAGTAGCAATAACAGCAATATGAGTAATAGTATTTCATTTGCATTTTTGCATATTAAATAAGTAAATGTGTGAGTTGTTGGCTCGTTTGTCAGGAGGCGCAGGTAAAGTGCGTGTGACATGAACGATTTCATGTCAGCTTGTTATTGCACTGTGCTTCAGTCGTGCCATGCTAAAACACCACCAAATAACTCAGCTCTAACATCTGAGGGTTATGGGGTTTTCACATATGCAATAAAACTACAATAACCCTGCAGTGAAATAACTACAAGCGGTCACTATAGCAGTGTAACTGCAATATTTAAAGATGTAAATGCAAATTTTTTCCCAAGCCATAATGCTCATACTGTGGCTTTGAATTCTGATTCCTTTTATAATCTTCAGTCAGACACCAGTTAACATTGCAAGACCATAGGTGCAGTAGCATAGTAGTGCAGCAGTGCATCACGTGGTGTGCCTTTTTATGCCCCAGCTTTCACTAGTATTCGTTGCACCTGTCCATGGAAGGATGACCAGGCTGAGTTGATTTGGGTGGCTGGTTACATGTCGAGATTGTTTACCCATCTGCCGACAATCGCTCGTCAAGTCATAACTGGGTCTGGCGTCGACTAACTTGGTTGATGTGACCAGCGACGTTACTGACTAAGCCAATCTGCCGCAAAGTGCAGTAGCCAGTCTTCATTGCAGCTTTGTTGTAGTTTACTTGCATGGGTACCATTATGCTGTGCTTGCAAGTGGCTGCTATTTTGTGTCGTCAGTTGCAGTGTTGTGTTTTTGTATCTGTGCCAAACATTTCTTCATTCTATGCTTTGATACTGTCACTGTCAGTTGACTTACTGAAACGTCAGTGTCAGTCTAAATTTATTTTGTGAGGGATTATTGTCTGGAAGCAAATTGGTATAGACTTATTCACATGGGTGTCTGAGGCCCAAAAAGCCAAAAATTGAGACCATAGACTGAAAGCGGCGGTGGGGTTCTTGGGAAGGGGCAACAAGCCCACTTTTAGCAGCTGTGTGGTCTGAGGAAGTGCTGTAGCGTTCCGTAGCAAAGCCCCAGCTGCAGACGCATAGAAGAGCCCGGAAAATGGCTAAAACTTTGACGAGGTGACAAGATACTCTCATCCAGGTATTTTTATTGCGTGGGGTGATCGCCCGCTTGCTTCATTGCCAGAATCGATTCAACTGCCCTGAGAGATGTCTGCCTGTGAAAATAACGTTGTGGAATTTTTGTGGAGTTTTCTTGGATACTTATAGTATGATCACTGGCTAGTCCAGGTAAAAGTAGAAAATGGCGATTGAAGTGTGTCGACGTTGTAGCTCTACAGTGTAGTGCTGTTAAAACTTAAGAATATTGAAAGTAGAATTTAGTGCAAGTGTTTTGCATTTAATTCTAATTTCGATACTTTTGTCTTGAAAACAGTCAGAGGTTTCAAGAAAATCATTGAATGTCATATGATGAATGATCTGAGATTAGTGCAAACATTCCTGTGCTTTTTTTCTCTCACTTCTTAATGATCTGTGAAGTTTAAGTTTAAGTTTGATTCATGGAGTGTATTTGCAATCTGATTTTGTCCATGCACTTGCGAGCATGTTTTGCAGTTGCACTTATTACCTCTGCCAAGGAGGTTATGTTTTTGCCGTTTTTTGTTTGTTTGTCTGTTTGTTTGTTTGTCTGTGTGTTAGCAAGGTAACTCAAAAAGTTATGGACGGATCTTTCTGAAATTTTGAGGGAATGTCAAGCATGGCATAAGCTACAAGTGGTTCAATTTTGGGGGTGATCCGGCAGGAATCCTGGATTCTGGATCACTTTGAAATTTTCGTTACCATTGCATTTAAGGGGGCATAAGCAAAACTGCTGGCAAAGCGAATATGGTGACGCCACCTGGCGAATAGCGTTGCCTTGGCGGAGGTACCTGCAAGCTATGATTGCTTTCTAGTTTTATTTTGTGTTATGATGCACATTGAGTTATTGCAATAACACTGAGATACATCAGAGAATAGAAAGCTTCACAGAACAGTCATTGGTCGTTTAGACTGTGTGTGAACTACGGAATTAGCGTTGTTACAAATTGAAATTTGAATTGGTTGAATCTTGCTCAGATAGGGCTATTTTGCCGTCACTGTTGAGATATTCTATTTTGAAAGTCGTTTTTGTAATCAAGCATCTTATTTCTTGATCTATTTTACCCACTTTTCTCTATTATTTACACAGACCGAGATGAAACATATTATACTTATTGTTTTCAGTCATTTCTCATCTTCGAAATAAATAAGATACTACATGCTGAAGAAGATGTTCAAATTCAGTCATTCGTGTTTTTTTGGTTTCAACACTGCTTCCAGCTGTGCATAGAATTATGGGAAACGTATCGATGTGTTTTTCTTTCAGAATTTTTATGGGATCAGATTCGAAGAAGTTCAATCACATCTGGGAGATGAATGAGGATGAATGTAAGAAGCTGGCAAGATTGATTCTGGAGGCTGATCGAATCATTCATGAGCAGCAACTTGGCATGCCATGGACATCGCCAGCACTGTATCTAAGCTTTCGCTTCTCGGCATTTCATTATTTTTCACTTTAAAGTTGTAATAAATAGGCCTATTGCTGTTCATTTATGCGTGTGTATGTTCTGCTGTGTAAAATAATTTTGTGAAGTGATTAAAATGCAGATGGTTCATCGTTATGTCTTCTATGAATGCTTTTACTAGACAGGTGATGTTGACCCAGTGCTGGCATGGTATGCGGTTATCTCAGGGTTGAAAAACGGTTTTTTGAAAAGCCAACCCAGTTAGTTTTTGTGCGTTTCATTTGATTTGGGGATTTGCATCAAACTCAGGTTTTTGAAAAGGCTGAACTTGATGGCTTTTGGGGTTTTCATGAGTTTTATTTAAGTTATCAGAATGAGCACTGCTAGATATAAATAATGTCCACATCAATTTGAATATGAAAAAATAATTGCAAATTTATATGTTCAATGTTTTAAAAACTTAACTGTGTGGAAACATTTCACTATTAGTTGAACAAGAAACTAAAATTGGATTAATTTTGGGGTTGATTTTTGGTGGGTTTTTACGACAGTTAAGTCCTTCCAATGCAATGCAAGGCCTGCCTGCATACTTATTTGACAAAGCTGGTGCAGGTGATGCAAGAAAAGTATGCAAAAAACGCAGCGGACACAACGGTTAACAAGAAAGCCTAGCTAACGCAAAGGGGAACACGTGACAGTGGTGCATGTTTGAAGGCCCACTGCAAACAAAATCTATAAGCTCACCGATCCCAGCAACTGACATTGGGTACGATGCATTCATATACGCCAGATGGCGCCGCCATCTCGCATGGCTGCTGCCATAATCGGTCACAATGCACAAAGATAGGTGAACAAATATCAGACTTACTTCCAGTTACTGCAAGCATCGTACAAGGCTCTGTCCTTGGTCCACCTTCATTCTTAGTTACCGCCTCTGACCTTTAACCACTTAGTTCTTCTAATGTCATTGTTAAGTATGCTGACGATACGTACGTTATTATCCCGGCTTCCAATCACTCCACATGCAACAGTGAAATCCAACATGTTGAAAGTTGGGCCGACAAGCATAACCTCAAACTTAATTACAAAAAATCATGTGAAATACCTTTCGTTAGACCGAGGTGCAACCGACACATTGATGTTCCTACACCGGCTGCAAGGGTGCAGCATATAACAGCTTTGGATGTCGCATTATCTCATAACTTCTCCATGACTAAACACATTGATATCGTCATGGCAGGCTGTGCAGTGTGCACGTACTCTCTATGGTCTTCGAACACTACGGGCTCATGGTATGCCTCAGGCCTGTCTGCAGATAGTCTTCCGATCATCTGCTCTCGCTAAATTGCTCTATGCCTCCCCCGCTTGGTGGGGCTTTGCTGATGCCAGCGAGAAGAATAGATTAGAGGCTTTCTTGAGGCGAGCTGGCAAATCAGGCTATTATACCGATGATTCTTTGCCCAATGTTGCTGCACTCTGTGAGCAGGCCAATGGACAGCTGTTTCGCTCGATCAAATACAAACCTACTCATCCTCTTTGACCACTCTTACCACCCAAGCGCAGTACACCCTATTGCACACGTCCATCACCACATAACAACAAACTTCCCTCTAAAATAAATAATATTGATGAGTGCAATTTTATGTACCGTACGTGTATTGTACAAAGACTGCTTTAGTTGTTTTTTTAGCATGTCAGTATGTTCTGCATTGTGTTTTGCAGTGGTGTGTCTGTTGATTGCTTAAATAAAGACTGTCATCGCCGTTCGAGTGGCCGAATGTGAATATTCTCAAGGGGATACCCAATTTTGACCCCCATACAGAGAATTTTTTGAATGCATAGGGCAAAATTTAAACTAGTGAAAACTACATTTAATGCTGAAAGTTTTTTATGCCGGTTGTCCCAGTCTATCTCTAGCGATTTCAGCATAATTCGCTCTTGAAATGTGTGTGATAGTCAAAAATCGCAAAAAAGTATAAAAATCTTTATTTTGGTATTCAAGGTCATCCAAGGTCATTGCTTTCGGTGCCAATCAAAAGCCAGTGTAGGACTTTCTATTAGTGATTAATAATAACCTAGGTCGTATCTCGCACCATTTCTGAGATACAGCGGCTTATTGACAGAAAATCGCCAATTTTTTCCACCCCCCTCTCATTTAGCACTTTTGCTCGGGGTGACCCAAGTAGAATTTATGGAAAAGCTTTACGGATCCAGAAACTAGAGTCTTTCAGGCAGCCAGCGGTGAAGATTTGGTGATCCTATCTTGCACCATTTTTGACTGATGCACCCGTGTGATGGACGGACAGACAGATGGACGAACGGACAGACGGACAGAATTGCGATGGCTAAGATGCGCTACAGCAGTAGCTGCTGTCCCGCATAAAAACACAAGGATAAAAGCAGTGTTTATTCTGGTATTGCATTTGTTGCATTTACTGCATTGCATGTTTGCATTGCATTGAGTGAAATTTGGGTTTTGTTTTGGTATTCAGAAGCTAACATGATTAACTTGAGGTGACTAACCTGTGTATTGTTGTTAATGCTGCCGCAGGGACTTCATGAACAATATTGGGCCTATTGTGACTCGGGACGACAAAGAAAGGTCCATGTCAAAAACCAGGAAACTAGCCGAGAAAGTTGTCTCTAAAAGAACAGTTGCAAGTAATATGCACATTATCTCATATAGGCCTACAGTTGTTACTGTGTGTTACCGTAATGCATAATATCTTCTAAAAGTTTTTGACGCATACTGGTTGCCACCTTATGTGGCCGCACTACATTAGCAAAAAGCCAAAAAATTAGTAGAAAGGAGGTTGAATAATGAAAATCAGAAACTGATGGTGTCAGAATGCTGAAGGTTCTGCACTTGCTACGAGTATGGCACTGCTTACACGAGTTCAGAAGCACTTTACAACCTTGAAACTAGCACCTGGTTGGTGCTTGTTTACAGTTTGACTTGCGGTGCTGCCAGCAAGCATACCACCACCTCAGTCAGCTACACTAGACCTTTACCCTGCAGTCCATAAGCTACTCCTTGCTGAGGGTAGGAGGCTGAGTTGACCTGAGCACACAATGGGTTAGTAGCTTGCTCAAGATTGCTTGCAAATGACCTTCTTGTGAGTTGAGTAATGATACAATATGAATGAGACAGGATATACCTAGGTTAGCCTGTTGCAGGGAAATTCGTTAGATAGACAGACAAACTTGAAAAAAAACAATACAGCTAAAGAGAATCCAGTGTCTAGCTGTGGTTTACCTGTCACTGTTCAGCATGTTGTATTAAGATAGGCTAACCATGAAGTGCAGTCTTCAAGCTTGAAATGCATTAGAATGCATTTTCGCAGCTAGTGCTTTGCCCGAGTTTGCCCCAGACCTCAATTGAAAAGTTTTGCACTCTTCTCTAGATCCCTTAACTGGATGAATGGAGGGCCACTTCATGGTGGAGTCAAAGCCCCCTCTTTTGGAAAAGTCAGGCTACAAGCTTACTGAATATTGTGTGTCAAGTACAGCGAGTGCAGCAGTGTCAAGGATGTCGGGTGATTGGGACAACACCGAGGCGGGTTCGGTGTCCGCGAGCAATGTGGAAGGGACAGCAGCATCGATGACAGCAGGACAACCCAAGATCACAGCCTCTACAGCCGTGTCAGCTCTAGCACAGACTGCGATGCACCAGTTCTCACCCGAACTCACGACAAAGATCTTAGACCTGCTCTGCGATGAGTCGGTCAGTTGTTGACTTTGCTGCTAAGGGTTGAAGGTTGTTTATAGCTTTTCTTGGGAAACGCGTCTCGAAGCCGCGGACCATCACCTGCCGCATGGGATCACCCAGTGTTACCTTCTACCAGACACAGGTGAATGTGCTCCGCCTTAACCCCAACCAGACAATCCAGTTGACCTGAGTTGACCTTGGTGTTGGTTATATAGGCCAACCGAGATGGTTTACCTGTCATTATCAGTCGCCCATCCAAGTAGTAACCAAAAGTAAGTAAGTTCAATGCTTTGCCATTACTCCACCAAGCCACTGATGTTGTTTTTTTTGTTGAAGTCATCGACTCTGTTGTTTTTTATACTTGTGTAGGTACTTTTTTACTTGCACAATATTGTGATTTTGATTTATTAGTCAATAGGCTTTAACTGTTGTTTTCAAGAAAAAGCTACCAATACTGGACGTAGCTACTAGCTATGCTATTATGGGTGGAGTCATACAAGGCACTATCATACAGGGATGCCATTTCAAAGGGCAATATCGTTGTAAGTGGTAAATAATATTGCCCTATGAGTGAATGGAGCTATAATGTACGTCATGTGACGTAATTTGGGCCAATCACATCCACGCATTTCGCAGTAACGTATTGTGTTATTTTTTGCTACTTTTTGTTGCAGGGTTTTCTCATTGAATCAAAGTTTCAGATGTTGCTGGCACCCCTGCAGCCTTGTGACCAGACCATGATGAAACTTGATGCCATATTTATGGTAATTAAAGCATCAGTTTTATTTTTTACATCTTTAAAACTTTTGTAATACTCATTACTCAGGTACTGTTGGTAATGTGAAATGTTGTCACTAGGGAATGCTGACCATACTCTGCCTGTCGCCGTATGCCTGTTGCTACATTTATTTTTTTTACTTATTTAATATCAACATTGTACTACTTTCAGTATCAGTTTATCAGTAAGAAACTGTTTCCATGAACGTGGATGCAGGCAGACACTTTTGTGTTGAAAATTGTGGCCAAACCATTACAGAGAATGACACAGTTGCTTTTGATAGTCTATAGAAACTTACCAGCACTTTATCCAAAAATGCCCCTTACAGTGTACCGTTTATTCACAGTAGACTACAAAACAATACAGACCTCTGGACATATGGCATGGACAACAGACATATGGATAACACCGCATCATTAGCATGACCATTAATTAACATGTGCTATCCAGTATAAATTCATTACCTGTTGTAAATGGCTAAACTACGACTTCTGCATTTCACAAGGTAAGGTAGCAACATATTAAGGTGAAGTGGGCAAAGTTATAGATGTATACTTCGAGTTTCTTATCGACGTTGCAATTTTGCATGCCAAAAATTATTAAAATCAGTCAATTTTTCACGCAGCTATTTCAAAAATAAAAGTGGCTTCCTTTTTGGGCCGATCGTTAAGCTGTAAGCTTAAAGGTCTTTTGCTACAGTTGTCGTCAGCCCGTCTGTCTGTCTGTCACGGATGCACTGTGGCTAAATGGTGTAAGATAGGGCTTAGATTTCTATTGATCACTAATATGAAATCGCATACTGGCTTTCAAATAACTTATCAACCATTGACCCTTGGATGACCTTGAAGGCCGCCGTGCACTGTTGCGGCTAAACAGTGCGAGATATGGCCTAGGTTACTATTAATCACTAATAGGAAGTGGCATACACCCTTTCAGATGACAATCATCGATCTTGGATGACCTTCAAGGTCAGTGACAACCAGTACAGTCAGCTCCACTCTAGCGATAGCTGGGCTTTTTGTTTGATACATGTGTAGTAACAGTGGTAACAGCAGCAGTAGTAATACTGTAGTAATGGTAGTAGTCATCGTCATTGTTGTTGTTATAGGCGATGGGCATCGAGACGGAAGAAGACGTTCAGCTGCTAGCAACCTACTTCCTCAAGCATCGTGCTGCTTCGCGCCTAACTGACGATGGCAGCAGTACAGTGCGTCTGTTTAAATGCTATACATTTCTGTAGCACATTAGCAGATTGTGTGTAGTGTTGTCTGCTTCCTTACGCTGTTGTCTGCCAGTCGGTGAATAATATCTGCACTCAATCAGGAGGGCTTAATTTGTACTGGTACTGCCTGACTGGTTGTACCAGCATTTATTTTTTGAGGCGTTACACAGTTCTTGTGGTGAAACTGCTGATACACTGTCAGATTTAGAACATCAGAAAATTACCAATTTGCTGTGCTTGCGACGCCCCTCGGACTTCCTAGTCCAGTGATTTTTAACCGGGGTTCCGCGGAACCCAAGGGTTCCACGAGCATCTGCCAAGGGTTCCACAGCTGGCCAGTAAAAATAACCCAGCATGCGAAATCAAGCTAGAAAATGTCATAGAAATACTCAGCGTCCATGTTTTTTTGTTTGAAATGTCGTTTCTGCGGATTGTTTTGCATAGACTTACTGTGTTGAGTCATTTTTGTTGTTAGTATAATTTTTGGCAATTTGCATTTTAGGCCTATATTATAACGTAGGCCTAAGCTTCCTATGCACGACATTATTTAACTCAAATTAAGCATTATTGGAAAATGGAAATGAAGAAGAAAAGAAGTACATATTGATAAAGGTTATGGTTATGAATACGAAATCGTTTGGCCATTTACTTAGTTAATTCAATTCTTTAAAAACTGAGCTAAGGAGAGTTAAAAAAACGCGTAGGCCTGTCTTTTCCCAGGCGTCCATGTGATAAATTTTCTGGGTTGGTGGCGGGGCTAAGCGGCCGTCGACGACTGCCTCACCCATCGTGTTTGGTTAAATACAATAACATACTGTTGCCTACTAATGCGGTCATATTTCACATTATAATTGTTTATTTTTGTCTGCTTTGTCGTCCTTACGACGGCTCTGCCGTCAGTGCCCTGCTAGGCAAATGAGTCCGTAGACACCCTATAGTTTCATCCTGGCCTACGTCACTGGACTCACGGACAATGCATAGGGTTCCGTGAGTGACCTTCACGCTTGTGTAGGGTTCCGCAGCAGCAAAAAGGTTGAAAAACACTGTCCTAGTCAGCTGCAGAAGGAAAACCCTGTACCCATTCCTCGGCCTCGGCCTTGGGTTTACGTATTTGGACTCGGCCTGGCAACAGCCTTAGTGTCTTGGCCTTGTTAAAACCATAAATCTTTTAGCTTATGTTGTCATTGTCACTTTTATAATTTTCTGTTTGGCCTCAGCCTTTAAGAATTGGCCTTGATCTTGATCTTGGCGTCATACTTCTGGCCTTGATCTTGTCTTTTACCTCGTGGGTTTGGCTTTGGCCTCATATTTGGCCTTGAGAGTCTGGCCTCGTTTAACATCATTGGTTATACTGAACTGAACCGAACTTATCTTCATTATCTGCTCAGATCACAGGAATGATCACAGGAAATAGTCAGTCGACTATGGTCTTCACAAACTTCTTAACTTTATTCTGTACGAACCGAAAAATTTCGAAAATCTTTTATACTGTTTTCCGTTAACTATCGGTAGCATTTTATCTAGCATTTTATGTAGTGATCGATTACCAACGGCATTTTATCTGACATGTTATCTGATGTTTTATGACCATTGCGTTGTATTGCATGTATTGTCGCAATCCAGTTTTTTTTGGCTGCAGCACAAATAAACATTCATTCAGCTGAACTGATGTGCGGTGTCATTCAGCCGTCGTCGGAGCGGTCGCACCCTGATGATGAGCCGGCGGACCTGGCGGAAATGGACACTGTAGATCAGCTAAGCAGGGACAATGTGAGTACCACAGGACCACCAGCGCCCAGCACGGACCCACCTGCAGACCAACGAGCAGTGTCCATTGCAGATGATCCTGTGCCAGAGCACGAACTTATTGACCCGAATGATGCGCTGAAGGCACTCAAAGCGTTCGTCGAAGAAAACAACAAGCACCGCGTCAGGCATGTCAGACTTTCTCTGCCATATGCTACACCTTAGTGATGCAGTCGTTGAGACCAGTCCTGGTTTCGAGGCACCTCGTGGACGAAAGATAGTCTTGGTTTCTTGGTCTTCGAAAAAAATCTTGGTTTTGATGTTTAGACTTGAGACAAAGGTATTTGTGAGCCATGTGAGGCATGTTGCATTCTCTGTTTTAAATTTTTTACTGCTTGACTTCAGTGACGTAGTCTTTGAGACAACGGTTTTGGTTTCAACTTCAAGGCAACTCGAGGACAGAAGGGTAGACTTGGTCTTATCTTGGTCTTGAGAAAAAGTCTTGGTTTCGTTCTTGATCTGTAGATCTTGATCACAGACGTTGTACAGGGTGCGGCAGAAAAAGTTAAATTTTTTTGCTGTTTTCTTAGCAGTCGTTTGGGATTTTAATGTGAAATTTTACAGCTTTATTTAATGAAACCTTTTACAATTAATTGTCAAGTAAAATGTGATTCTGTTGAAAAACAATGAAGTTTCAGATTTTTGTAACATGACCTCCTACCGATTTTTTGCATTAAAAATGTTCAAGCTAAAAATGCTATTTTTCAAAAACCGGTTACCATGTTACTGTTGATAACGTCACAGTGACATTTTGACACACAGTAATTTATTTTTTTAAAATTATTACTTAATTGTTGTTCTTTTAAAGCAAGTGCCGGCTGCCCACCGGGTTCATCTTTCAGCAGGACGGTGCGCCAGCACACACAGTGCACAGCGCACGAAACGGGCGGCAGGCCAACTGTCCAGATTTCATCACTAATGACCAGTGGCCTTCAAATTTGCCAAATATAAACCCAGTGGACTATCGCATGTGGGGTGCAATGTTGGAGTCTTACTGCAAGCTTAAAACAAAGCCGAAAACAATTGCCAAGGTCAAGGAAGTGCTTCAGGTTATCTGGGGCAACCTGCCACAAGGACCGATCGACAAGGCTGTGAAAGACTTATTAAAGTAAGCGACTGAAGGCTTGTGTTGAAGCTGGCAGTGGACACGTCGAACATTCACAGTGACAATGAAATTCTGGCATCTGATCATTAATTAACTGTGTTGTTTCAACGATGTTTTTGTATTGGTATAGTAGCTTGAACATTTTTTAATGCTGAGAAATCGGTAGGCGGTCATGTTAGAAGTCTGTAACTTTGTCTTTTTTTCAACAGAATCAACTTTTCTTAGATGTAGAAGGTTTCAGGAAATAAAGCTGTAAAATTTTACGTTAAAATTCCAAATGTTTGCTGAGAAAAAGAGTGAAAAACTTTAGGGGGCTACTTTTTTGCTGCACCCTGTATATTTGCTGTGCTGCTTATTTCTACTGCTACTTTTTAAAGATTTTTTGTCTTACTGGTTTATAGCTCCATAAATTCTTCATGAGTTTACCTAGTGGCATTTGGAGTACAACTTTTTATAATCCCAATGATTTTCATGTTACCTGGTCATCAGTATATCAGCCAGAGTTGCTTTAATTGCAGAGATTCTGTCATGGTACTACAAAGTTAATAGTAGAATATTCAGGTTTATTTATGTGCTGGCATCCACGTCGGCTGTGAGTTTTTGAAGAGCACTAATCAGTACTTTTTACATTTAGGGCTATGTGTATTTTTAGGATTATTTTCACATTTTGTGTTAATTCGTTGAGCTGACTGACAGGGACTGACTGTTTCATCTGTTGTGTAGCCTTTCAGCCATTGGCAGTTGCATGGCAATAAATGTTTTATCTTTTAATAATAACATATTGACCTTGTAAGTCCGTCATCTTGCAACTTTCTGTTTCATTATTGTAAAAGTTAAACTTTCTGTTCTGCTATTATGTGTTTATGTGTGCATTGCTAAAGGCTGTCCCCAAAATGACCTGCCTACTGTGTTAAACCCTACTCACTCACTGTCTGCCTAACATAGAGATTGCCGTGGTAATGTTATCGTGAACGATGACGTCATGGTGGCATAGAGAAGAGAGTGAAGCGTTACTGGAACACGTGGCGGAAGAAGACACCCACGAGCCTTTGCCTGCGGCGGCCGAAGGCACTTCTCCCCCCACTCCCACCGACACCGGTAGAAAATCTACTTCAGCCAAATCCCAGTCGCCGGGAAAGAGGAAGTCCTCTGCGGTCAGTGAACCGGCGGCTGCGGTCGCTGCAACGTCGCGTGACCCGAGACCTCTGACTGCCATGCAGGAGCTACTCTAGTACGTGTGTCCATCTGCCCCTGCATTTGACGTCCGTCCAACGTAACGCAACCGACGCAACAAAACGTACGCAACACAATGGATGCAACAAAACAGACGCCACAAATGCAGTAAACATAATACAGTGATCACCACAAACACAATGCAAGAGGACACCTAGTGGATCGTGGACCGAAGGCAAGGGGACGTGCAATTTATCACCCCAAGGGGATGTGCAATTCCCCCCAATTTTGGGCTGTCAGAAAATCTTCTTGTCCGATAATTTTCATCCACAACTGTGAAACTTGGGACTGAGATAAAACCGTATTTTAGGAAAATTTAGGGCCAACATTGAAATTTTTAGCACCTTTATTTTTCTCTGTTGGAAATTTTGCAGTGTGTTTGTCGGAAGATTGCAACGTCTTGTCCCAGTGTATTTCTACCCACAACGCTGCTGTAGGCCTAGATAAATACTGCCTATATTTTTGCTTTTTGGCTGTTGCATCGCTTGAATCAGCTGCATCCATTGCGTTAAAAAATGTGCGTTGTGTTGGATGAACGGCCACGATGTGTCATCGGATGTTGCCTATCAACGTTCAAGTTCCAAGTTACGTCGGCAGCAAGTTAACCTTTCTGTTCACTAAACCTGTATGTCACCGTGTTGGACTCCTGTAACTGTTAACTGAAGACTGCTAACACAGTATGACCATCTTTAACTGATATAGGTTTTTACTAATTTGATGCTTATCATATAGATAATGTTCATACGAGCATGGAGTCTGTCCAAATCATTTCGATAGTTTACACTATATGTCCGTATAAATACAATCAGTGTGCTGTTAAGACCGGTAGAAAAAAAATCAAACAGTTTAATTTTAAATTGTACAGCAGAAATGATCCCTTCATCCTTCTCTATTATTTTAACTAAACAATAGACATTGTAAGTCACGAGACCGCTCGATTCACTATAAATGGTGTGCTATTGAAGGGCTCATTGAAAGGGCAAGGGAAAGGGAAAGGGAAAGGGGAAGGAGAAGGGGAAGGTAAAGGGAAGGTGGAAGGAAGATAGCTTAAGAAATGTAGGACGCACGGACACAAAGTTGATTTTATACTCTGTCCAATGCTATGCATTGCACTGGACAGACAAAAATAAACATAAGTCTCACATCAAAAATTCAATTACCAGTACTCTAGTTTTGTTTGGCTTGCATTCCTTTCCTTATAAACTAATACGGAAAAAGTTTTAGGCTACACATTGAAGGGGCTCACTGCGCCTTCCCAAATGTGCAGAATATGTCTGAGGCAAAATAAAGCAGAGTGCAGGGTTGTAAAAGAATCAGGCCTACACTTGTTGTCTACCAGGGTGGCATGTGGAAAATGTCCCAAAATTAGTGGCACCCCTGTTTCAAACACGCCTAATTCAGTTTGTAATTCATGGATTTCAATGAAATGTCGCACACTGCACTATCTTGACATTAGTTACGGTCACACCCATTGTGACATATGCACCTTACTGTGCATGCTCAGTGTAACGTCATTATTATGTCAGAGTTTGTTTGCATTACGACACGTTCAGTGTACCCGTCTTAGACTAAGAGCTTGCGTCGAGGCCAAAGGTGGTCATTTTAAGCTAAAACTTTACCTTACAACGTGTTAAGTTATTGTTGTTTTAACTGTTATATGAAATGTTGTAACTTCCATTGTAACGTTTTGCTGATGATGACTCACAGGTTTACTGTTGTGGGTTTACTGTTTGTGTGTGTTTATCCCAGTTTGAAGATGACTTACTCACTTACAGGGTGTTCCAAAAAAACGGATACCCAGTTTTATTTTGGGGATAACTTCGGTAATTCAGCACCAATTTTAATTATTCTTTCACTGTTACAAGCAGAAATTTATGGCGCGTAAACGTAAAGTTCTTCCACCCACCGCACCTTTATTGTGTGACCAGATTACCTAGCAAAACAAACACTGTCAAAGCTACAGTGGTCTCGGAGAAAAGGCAGCACATAAAGATATCAATTTCGTAGCATAAAAAAAGCTTACTTACTTATTCGCAGTAGTGCCTTGTGACGTCATTGTTACATCATATTGTGTTTATTTACTTTGTTTACCAGTAATAATTTTTAAAATAAATCGTTTGATATGGGCAGAATAAACACCGATATTAGCAGTAGTGTTTGTTTTGCTAGATAATGTGGTCACACAATAAAGGTGCGGTGGGCGGAAGAACTTCACGTTTACGCGCCATAAATTTCTGCTTGTAACAGTGAAAGAATGGTTAAAATCGGTGCT
>Ga0056128_1001659_pt1 | contig 25338 bp, 17 predicted proteins | sample WorMetLIZISLAND2_FD_71113 | JGI IMG/M metagenome (GOLD analysis project Ga0056128, IMG submission 71113) | Marine gutless worms symbiont microbial communities from Max Planck institute for Marine Microbiology, Germany - Olavius geniculatus... ... | reverse complement strand
TAGATCTAGCCACGTTGAAGAACTTCGAGAGTGAGACAGCAGACAGTCCATGGACCATTTTAAAAACTTCTATTAGATCAGCTCTGTGTCTCCTTTCTTCTAAAGACCATAGCTTCAAAGCTTCCAACCGCTCGTGATAATCTAGACATCTCAATTCCTCAAACATTCGAGTAAAACGTCGCTGCTCTTTTTCCAGAAGAAACTTGTCCTTGACGTAATGAGGATTCCACACAGGAGTAGAATATTCCAAGTGTGGCCTAACCAAACTCTTATATAACCTTACCAGTATGTCGACGTTCCTATGCCTAATGGATCTGGAAACTAGCCCAAGCATTTGGTTGGCCCTGGCATAAGCCGCATTACAGTTGTCTGCCGGTTATTAATTGATAATACTTGCAAAAATGCAGATTGAAACTTTTATAAGCCTATCTTATTACGTAAATTAGTTCGTTTAAAGTAGCGTTCAGGCTAATGTGCATTATTATCTTATTTTTGTGTTTTTCTTTGTTTTTGCTACCGCTTTAGCGAGTATAGTTCCCTACATTTTGTCAGCGGGAGACGGCTGAGCAGTGAAGAAGCTGATGAGAAAGAGATCTGACTAAACCGCGGGTCGGCTTGGTGTAAACTCAATGATTTCGTCATTAGTCGGATCGCGCAGGGCGGAAGTGTCTGTTGGACATGCGCAGTGGTCGTTCCGGTCTGATTTATGTTCACGGGGCGTGACGTGTCCAAGTCGTCTCGCTCGTGCTAAATGGCGACGGTTAATGTCTTAATGACGCGGTCCTCACCAGCGGTCATCGTTGTCGATGTAATTGATGACGATGACAGACGAGCTGTAAATCGCAAGCTTCAATTTGTTGCGCGTCGCTACTGCAGGCGTCACAAGCATCTGACTTCGGTCTAAAAACATAGGCCTACAAATTTTACTTTTGAGGAAGCAACGTAACGGCGTTTAATTGCGTAGATAAAAATTTTATCTAATTTCGAAGTAAATATATTAAGGTCATTTCGAGGTCAGAATAACGCCATACAAAGACAAACGTTCGCCTGCCATGTGCCTAACTCACGCCGAAGTCTGTCTCAGAACTTAACCTCGGTGTGTAAAAACGTCCGCGATGTGTGTTATCGTTTTTAGTCAATCAGTGACGACAAACACCATCACTGCTACAAGTCACGTCACGTCTGCTGAAGCTGCCTGCGTTATAGCCATAGCCTACTTTCCCCCAAGACGGGTTTAGGACATTTTCCCCCGGACATGTTCTCTCGGACGTTTCTCCCCTTCCCTATACTGTCACAGGAGCATAATTTTCAGTGTCGGCAGCAAACATCGAAATACTCTTGTGTTATTATTAATAGACGGTTATTGTCAGTAGGCCTAAATAATGCGTGAAACAAAACGCAAGTCTTAAGAAGTCTTAAGTCTCAACTTCGCAAGAAACAGCCGAGAACGGCGAAGTCAGAGTTCCACTCAAAGCGCAGTGTGTTTGCCAAAGCAAGAACATGTGTTTGCAATCTATCGAATTTTGCTTTCTTTACATATGCAGAAAATAGATGCGCGTTAACTAGGCCTATAATACTCTCCTGGTTCAGTCTGTATCAAGTCGAGTTCAGTTGTCTCGTAGACGCGTAGGGCCCTACATCCATAATTGCTGTTAACTGTCGCGCCTACTAAGACTCATTGTGTTTGACAACTACTCAACGGGGACAAAACTTCGAAGGCGGAGTCATTTTTGGCGTTGTAAAGAATGTCTGCTCAGGCTTGGCGCTGATTCTGATAATAATGTTGTTACTGACCTACGGGGAAAAAGTCCTAGGCATCCGAAAAGCAGAGGGAAACGTTCGAGCAGGGGAAATGTTCGACGGGGGGAAACGTCTGCGGTTGACAGGCTCAGGAGGGGAAATGTACGGCTTCCTCCAGGACAAAGCCCCTCGCTGACAAATCTCTCACTGCTGATAAAGCCCCTGCTGTTGAAAGAAGTTCAGATCAGTACATGGCAGTTTGAACTAACCCGCTTTCACACATAATTTATATAAAAAGTTGATTTGTGAAATTGCTTGCATGCATGAATACGTAGCTCAAGGTTTATCCGCTGCTAGCTTTAAGCGAAATGAGGACAAATTTTGTTCTTATCGAAACATTTAGTCTATTTTGATTAAAAGGCTACCGTTACAGGAACTGCATGGTAATACCAGTAATTACCAGTATTATCATGTAATATACGAGTGTTGTAACGTAACACACAAAAATTGTGAAGGTGATGTCACCAAGATGTGTACACAGAAGCGTCATGCTGAGTCAACGATACAATACGATTTTGCACATCGCACCTTCATTTCACGTTCACTGGCACGGTAGATTAGTCAGAGTTTTGTCGAAGGGGGGGGGTGATTGTCACATGGGTTTTTATTATGAGGGTTTTTGGTGAGGAGTTTTCACTGTGACCCGGTCCACTCAGGAAGGAGGGACACAAAGGGGCGGAGCGTAAAGTGATTAACAGACACACAATGACTAGAAGCGATGCTAATGTTCCAATGTCGACGTAAAGAATGATATCACAATCATCAGACTCTACTCCAGTACCAACAGATGACATCGTATAGGCCTGGCTACTGCACTTCCTACAAGCGAACAAACGAACTGACATTAATTCAGAATTAAACCGCTGAAGCCTACCCTTGCAGCGCTGCATTAATGGAGCAGCCGCGCCATTGATTTGAAAGACACAGGCGAGGCAGACACATCGGCTGAGCACGCGGACCGAATGATAAGGATCTTTGTTTAGCACCAGTTGTAGCTAGAAGAAATAAATACAAGCAAATAAATGTAAAATAATAAAACGCGGCACGCATGCCTACACACTGGTGTGAAGTAATTTAAATGACGGGCAGTAAAAAACACATAGGACCTAAAAGAAATTTAAAAAAAAACAGAATATTGTGTGGACTTGCAACTGTTTGATATCTCGCGGCGAATGAAGATTAGCATAAAATAGTTAACAAAAATATTATACATTAGAAAACATTTAAACACTAAAGAAACGTTTATTTTTGAAAGTTTTACGCACGTTTTCGCATCTGTATGTCTGTCTGTTTATCTTTCTGTTGGTCTTGGTTTTTGTTTTGCCGTTTTTTTGTTCGCGCAATTAAATTATAACAAATTAGTAGTAACCGAAATTTTTCTTAGGCTAATTTTAATATTTTATTGCATAACGCCAAAATTTAATGCAGATATTACCACACAATTTTAGACTTAATTATTAAAATAGGAAAACTTTTGGCCTTAAATTTTGCATTTTTAGAAAAAAAACTTAAAATAAGGAAAACATTTTGTAAAAAGCTAAAATTGGAACCCTTGCCTCTTTTTGTCACTATGCTACGTGCTACTGGACTCTGACTACAGCTGTATTTTCAATAGCAAATAATATTGAAGAATTCACTTAAATTGCTATCAGTGAATAAACAGTTGTCTAATTGGTGATTACAGTGACATTTACAAGCTGTGGCTGGCAAATACATAATGCGTGGCGTGACAATTAGCTTAGAATGCTGCCGTGTGCTGCTGACACATTGCGCATGCCAGAGATGACATAATTTGCTTCAGTTTTAGCTAATCTGCCACTAAACGTTAATCTTATCACACATGAACAGTTCTTCACGCATTTATAAATATAAGTCTTGTCGTTGTATAATAGGCCCACAACCGAACGCAATCCCGGTTAGAAGTCTTAAACCTATAGGTCGATAAATATTTGCTTGCAGTCTGACCCTGGAATTTCTGAATAACAGACATTGTTAATTTACTGTCTCTTGTTCCAGTGAAAAACTGTAAAAATCGGTCATTATTTTTTTAGTTAGAAAAAAATCGTGCTGTATTTTGTGATCACTGGCGGTACATTTTGCATAAATAAATGTATCAAACATTGTGTAAAAAGAGGCTGAATACTTCCCTTCAGCAAGAAAATACTTCTTGCCGTAAATAAGGCTTAAAACGAAGACAGAAAAATGAGAAAATGTATTATACAAACTTTTGCAAAAAGGACATTGTTTTCGAATCATAAACGAACAAACTTTTTTTCGGTATAAAAAAGTACAAGTTTGTAAACAGAAACTACGCATCCGTAATATTTGCGCGTTCTTATTATACGTCAAATGACGAAATCACTGGAATTCGTTCAGTTTTGTTGCGTGGACGCATGATTGTGTATTGTTGGATGATTATTTTGTTACCGGACGTTACGGCGATGGACCAAGCTGGATGTGATGTGTTGACAGTTAAAGTGAAATCGTTGTTTCGAAAGGATTTTAATGACAACTAATTGACGGGACACCGGCCGTGCGATGGCCAGCAGTAAAGTGAGGGAGGGTTAGGGACGGAATATCCCACAATGGTCTGTGCGTGGGACGTTATGGCACAAGTCACGATATATCAACATCATCGTCATCATCATGCTTGTGTATTTTAAGAAATATGCACTCAAATAAACTGTTCAGAATAGCTAATCGGTTGCTGGTATTGTATGAAAAGTATTCTCAAAGGTCGTTTAGTGCTGGATGAACTTTGTCAATTCTGATCTGATTTTTGTAGTTCGTCCCCGTGTATAATTATGGGCATTCTGCGGAAAATTTGCAATATTACAAGTCAGTAATGATTCCACTCCTACTTTTTTGAGACAGTGTATACATTATACGTACAAGTATTGTTTTTATAGCACCTTGTACTACTTTTTTATTGTAACTTATGCCGTCTTGGCGCAATAAATGGTTAATTAATATATTTTTATAATTTATTTCTTCTCGACACCGTGATGTCCAGTTCCGCGCCAGTGACTCGCTACCAGAGTGCATCCCGTACAATGCGTCAGTGCGGTGCCTGGATGGATAATCGTTGGCGACCGAGTGTGTCCGTGGTCGGTGGCCCGTGGTGGGGGGTGGTGCGATGTGGGTGGCATTTAGCAGCGATGTCCGGCTGCATGGTACACTGTAGTCCCACGGCGAGGAGTTGACGCTGTCACGCTGACATGTATGCTCTCCGTGCGCTGTAATGGAATGGATTGATGTCCATATTGGCCACCGGCGATTCACCGTCTCGCCCCCCACGCACTAATTCACACCCGCTCGCCCGCCTGCCTGGCTTAGTTACGTAACCGTGCCACTAAGTCGATCGACTGCCTGGCTCCGGTTACCCACGGCATCAAGGTCCTCTCTCTCCCTCCCTCCATTCCACAATCACTCCGCGTGCCTTCCCTTGGCCGGCATATATAGGCCTACCTGTAGCATCTGACAGGTAAATCATTTGAGCTGATGTGAACGGATGTTTTTGTCGCCTACCTGTGTCTTTCTATAATCGGTCTGAGTCTATCTGGTCCAAAGATCTCGACTATCGATCAGCAAACTCAAGCGTCTTCAGTTTATCGAAAGGTGATTATAACTGCACTTTTAATTACATGCGACGTGCATGTTTGAGTTGTCTGTTTTTAACGTTTTTAGTCTGTTGTAAGCACTAGTTTTCATTAGTTTTCGTTAGTCGTGTTCATCTTCCGTACACACAATGAACGATTTTCGTAAATGTTTGTATGTTGTTTACATATTTCATGTTTGCGTTGTCAGAAGTTGCGTATGTCAACTGTCATTAAACGAATATATGATGATATGATGATGATGATGATGATGTTACGTTTTTGCATAAAAGTAGTTAACGCCGGCTATATTCTAAACGATGCTGCATTTAATTACGTTGTATTAATTATTAGTCTAAATTTACATTTGGCTAGCCGGCTAGCCGCTTAGTTAACTCGGTAGCCAGCCACCAAAATCTATTAGCCATGGCTATGAGATCTAAACAAAAGTATACGTTAGTACATTAACAATTAATAAATACTTTTGTGGCTATCTGCAATGGTATATATAACGTAGAGTAACATTTTTAGTCTATAGAGCCCATGTTCGTAATTATTTCAAAATATTGCTATTTAACTCGAGCTTAAAGTCGCCATAAGAATGTCGTCTTCACATAAATGCTGTGTATAGTTTCAGCGTAACTTTCAGCATTTTTAGCTTTGTGATTTGTGCTCATGGAAAATTTTTGCACAGGCTTTGAGCGACACGGAGCTAACATAACCTATTTTGCAGTAACCACTGCGATATTACAAACTTACTCGTAGTGTTAATTGCGGAGTCGTATTAATTCACTTACTATCATCAGAACTTAAACTGGGCCTGAATTGGACGAGCAGTGACTGCTGACGGAATGTGTTTCATCTGGTTTCTACTCTGAATGGTTTTGTCGTAACCGTCAATGATTCTTGTCTCGACTTGTTCCGTTCTACCGCCCACAAAGACGGGCATCGCAGCTCTACTGACCCCCTTCTTCCCCTTCTCTTCTCTCATCTTCTCTCTATTGGCAGTGGCTAAGATGTCGGGGAACGAATTTGTTGAAATGGGCGTCCCGCGATGTTGCTTACAGATCTATTTAGTTGAACAGTCTGCGGCATAGCGCATTCTTGTCAGCCGTGTGTCCGTAGTCCAGGCAGCAGCCAGGTAGGCGCGGCTCAAACTCTGCGATGCAATTAGGTACGGTCCGTTGGTATGTCGAATAATGTCTTCATTGTTGTCGGCGAGCTGCCCATATACACGGAAGCCAGAAAGCGACAGCCCGTTAAAACCAAACTCCACTAGTTCAGTCTGTGTGGACTTGTTGAACGACGAGTCGTGCAACAAGCTATACGTAGAAGAAAACTTAACGTTGCTGTCGGTTTTAATTGAGTTTTTTGGGGTATTTTTTTGATTTTCCCCAAACGTTACCGTTAATACAAATCTGTTACCAACCAATCAAGACAGCAACTTCAAAATAGGTTGCACAAGAGTCCATGTTGGAAAAAAGCCTTGGTTCACTACAAATTCGCAACATCTTATAATGCGAAGACGTTGTACAGCTTGTTCTATGACGAATCTACAGCAAGTGTAGCTCTACAGAGCTTATGATTCTTAGTTAACATTGTGATAATAGCGCTATAGTATTTTTTTAGTTGAGTTTAGTATTAGTTTTACAGCAAGCATCGTGTCGTAAGCAATTATTGCATTTATTAGCCATAATCATTCATTAACATTTAGTTTTAGCTACATTTTATACATAACAAAGTCTAAAGGTCAACTCTACAGCTAGTAGCACAACTTGTTGCATACTCACAACAGGTCCTGCACCAGAAATCGAAGTAGTGCAAATTGCACCTAAGTGTAGTCTGGTCTTTAGCATGTGCGTGATTGATCGAAGCTTGAAAGGAAGGGTCGGGTTGCGTTTGATTGACACTAATGACGGCGGAACTAACTAAACTCTTAACTGATGTCTACATCTGCGTGTGTGTTTCCTAACATCTGTTGCAGCTGTAGCAACTGGCGGTAAAGAATGGACGTCACGTGTGAAACTGCGCAGCCAATCAACGCTCATCTCTCACCTGGTTACCATGACGACGTCGATGACATCAACAGTTCTCAGGTGCGATAAAGTTATATATAATTACTGTAAAATTTGAGAAGTGCACTTAGTTATATATTACTTTTCTACCATGCCAACTAAAACTGTCTAATATATAGCTGTTAAAACTTCATTAAGAAAACTGTTTGCTAGCTTTTCTACTTTTCTACCACATTCGGAAGAGTAGTGCCGTTAAGTGAAAAATAAGTTATAAGTTTCTGTTGGCGTTTGTTCGAAAATTGATATCTAATATTAAAAACTTTTAGTTCGTTAATGGTTAATTTAGTTTACATTTGTGTCTGTACATTTTTATTGTTTGTTTTCCTTTATTTTGTCGCACCGACTATTTGACCGGCAGCCGGTCAAACTATCTGACTGGTCAAAACAAAAAAAAATCGCAGTTGACATGGGCTTACGAACTGAGAACTGTTTTGCTAGGTAATGTGATCACACAATAAAAGTGCGGTGGTGGAAGAACTTCACGTTTACGCGCCATAAATTTCTGCTTGTAACAGTGAAAAAATGGTTAAAATCGGTGCTGAATCACCAAAGTTATCACAAAAATAAAACTGGGTATCCGTTTTTTTGGAACACCCTGTATATTTTTAGATAGTTTGCATATTTTGATTCTATCTTTTCGTCATTATTATTACGTTTAACCTTTTGTACTTTAACTAAAATCATTGACCGAAGCCTATAATTTTTCAAGATGTTTTGTTTTATTTGACTTAATTGCAATAATATTTTTTGACTGTCGCAGTAAATATTATGCTTAAAAACTGTTGTGTTTTAAAAAAATTTCAGTAGTCTACAACCGTAATTATTATTCGTTCGTCACATAACCATACACAGTTTAATTTTAAACAGTTTTTACGCGCGAGAGCTAGCGCGTATTAGCTATGGTAATTCTGTCTGTCTGTCCCTCTGTCCTGGTGTCACGGCTCGGTACCGTTTCAAAACCAGGTGAGATAGAGTCTCGTTATGCGATTGAGATTGGAAATTTTGGTATTTAAACATTGACTTATCGTGAACATCCCGATTTTTAGCTAAACTACTAAACGGATTTGGAAACGGTTTAAACCGCTGGAATCCTTATTCAATACGCTTTCCAACGGTACCGCATTCGCATATTCAGTGGAAAATGTTTCCCACTGTCCTCCAATAATCAGCATCACAATGATGTCTGTCTGGAGGATAACAGGGAAGATTATTAGAACTACCATTCTGTTAATTACCTATGCACGCGTACAATGGAGTTCTTACAATTTTAGTGGAAAATGTGAATTTTGAGGTCAAAAAGGTGTACAATAGCATTCTTGCTTTACACAGGCCCTATGCATGTCTGTGCGTTAATTTTTTACGGCGTTAATTTTTTTATTGTGATTAATTGCATAACGCGTTCATCAACGCGTTAATTCGACTGCTCAGTGATTAGATTCTGTTGCAAATTTTTCGTTGGAAATTTTTCGACGAATGTATGCAATGCAAACATTGTTGTTTATAATATTTGTCAACTTTTGGGGGGGAATGTTAAACATAATTTTGTGTTTTGAAATTTTTGCCATTTCGGTTAAATTTTTAATCTGTAAACGTTTAATTCACTGGTCATTTGATGCTTAAGTGGTTGATTATTTGACCGAAATCTTACCGCACTAGAGGTTAGTTTAACGTTATGCGCTATATAAATTCACTTTTTTAATACTTTCTTTATTTACTTACCTAACTTATCTTGCTTTCGACTCACGTACGTACTGGTTCGGTGTAAATTTCGAAATGTAGTTGCTTTTGCTGCCAGTTGTTATTTCAAGAATATTCCTGAAGAATAATTGGAGGTGACTGTGACGATTGTGCATGCGTGTAGATGCGCTGTAACTCGGTGGTGGAAGTAGTTCAACAACCTTACGTCTGCGCGACGTGCGGCAAGTCGTTCGGCTCGTCAAGCGCTCTGAAGCAGCACGCTCACGTTCACGCCATGCCCAGCAGACCGTACGCCTGTAACCGCTGCGACCGCGCCTACACCCAGTTCAGCAACCTCTGCCGACACCGACGCACCCACTGCAACTCCGCCGCCCCACAGTCCCCCACCGCAGCCGACGACAAACTCAGATCCACCGACTTCCGGTCCGCCGATCAACTTCCGGTTTCTCCTCGCGGCGATGACCTCACGGCGGCGGCGCCATTCTTGTTCCCGCATCCCGGCAGCATTCAGCAGCAGCAGCAGCAGCAGCGCGACCTGCTTCAGTTTTCGTTTCCGTTCCTGCTGTCCCAGCAGTTGCTCGGCATGTGTCGATATCTTCCGTCGTTTCCGCTGACCCATGCGTGGTCTGACGCCCGAAGAATGCTCCCAAGCGACATTCCCGCAGCGTTGTCGTCGACGTTTGACGCCTCGCTGCGTCAGTACGGCGGCGGTATGTCGGCGCCTGGACCGAGTTCACCCGTCGAAAAGCGTTCCAGACAGCGGCCAGCCGTTAGCCGTAGCGAGTCCTTCAGCCAACACCAGAACGAACAGTACTTAGACGAGGAGCCCGATCAGCCCATGGATCTCCGCGTCAGAAGAAAGAGCAACGGCCTCAATGACGTCACCTTCGCAGCGGGGAATCTCTTCGAAATGACATCCCCGGCGGGGAAACCCGTTGATGACGTCATCAGGAGAAAAAACGCCGCCACGAGTTTGAAAAACTACGAGTCGAGAACGACGGTAGAAATCAACGGCGGGGGCGGCGGTTTCTATTCACCGATCGCGTTTTCTACGCCGGCAGTGTGCGACCGAGACAACTTCCGGTTGGATCGTCGAAGTGGAGGTAACAACGTGTTAGAAGGGCACTGGAGACGTCACGCGGCGGGGTCTGGGGTCCGATCATCCAAGTCGTGGAAGGCACTGTACGAGCCTCAACCGGACGGCAGGTTTCGCTGCTCGTTCTGTCGCAAGCTGTTCCCACGCTCGGCTAACTTGACGCGTCATCTGCGTTCTCATACGGGCGAGCGTCCGTTCACGTGCGTCGTCTGTCAGCGCAGCTTCAGCATCTCGTCCAACATGCAGCGACATCTGCGACAAGTTCACCGATCAATCAACGCCACCGCCCCCGCGGTAATTATCTGTTGTATATGTTTCCCAAGAAGTAAAGCGGGAGTGGTTAAAATATGATGACCGCTTACCAGGCCCGTCGAAAAGGAGGGTAGGGGTAATTTACCCCAGGGCCCGCGACGTTTGGGGGTCCCGCCGTCGCTCAAAAATATAAAGTACACCAGAATCGGTGGCGTAGCCAGGATCTAGTTGTAGTGGGAGCATTTGTGGAGTGGTGTTTGGGGAAGGGTGTCCCCTCCCCACGAGAAATGGGTTTGGGGAGATGGCTGTGCTCCCTCCCGAGAAAATTTTCGGATTTTTTGGTGTGAAAATGACGTGTTTTGGTGCATTTTTGGCACTATTTTGAGTAACTGAGTAGTCTCCTAGGGGACACGTACCCGCAGTGCCCCCTATGGCTACGCCAGTGACCAGAGTGCGCCATTTTAATAAGACAAATTCAAAACATTTTCTCCTCAGACGGACCCAATTAGAATGTTTCCTAGGGCCCCGCTGTGGCTCTCAACGTCCCTGCCTTCTTTTTTTATTTTGCTACAGTGTACAGTTCTTTTTAGCCACGTAACGGATTTTAATCGAATAGCAATAAGTACATTAATATTATTCGCCAGATGCCACCACGTCGTTCGTTTTTACAGGCATTTACTGTAGCTGTGATGAAAGAGTATACGTACGTGGCTTGCCTGAGTGACGGTAGGGCGTCCGGCTTACGATCAAGCCGTTGTGGGTTCATTTTTCGCCATAGTTAGTTACTGCTTGGATGGGTGACTGTCTGGGTCCAGGAAAACCATTTGGGTGTATAACCAACCACCAAATTCAACTCAGCTTTTCATCCATCCGAGGTAGAGGTAAACAAATCGAGTACCGGCCTGCTCTGCTTGGCTGGGGTTAAGGCGTGGCGCGTTTACCTGTGTCGAGTGGCAGGTAACACTGTGTGATCCCATCTGGCAGGTGACGCTCCATTGCAATAAAATGTTATAAAGAGCTATTTATACATCTTGAATATTCTTAACGTTTGTAGCATAGATTGGCTAGTTTTTTTTCAAAATGTTGTATGTGTGTGCAGTCACGTGACGTGTCGCCTGTGATGCTCGACAGTCAATTAGCGGCTGTGGCGTCGTCACGTGATACAGCACAGCGGATTCTTCAGCATCAGCAGCCGGAGTCAACCCGCCATGATGACGACGACGATGACGTTAGCGACGACGCAAACGTCGCCTCCGATGAGTAGAATCAACAATGTAATCATTTCGACACGTTGTGATTTTTTTGGCATGCGTCGAAATCTGCCGTATAATTTAGTAACTTTGTCGAAAATGTGTCAATTTTTTGCGACAGCGTTTGTCTGTTTGTTCCTATGAAACATTAACGCAAAAATATGAAACTTATGACCGGACTTTGATGACATTTTGATAAGGATTGGACATGGCCCAAGACGGAATTGGAAGTGATTGTATTTTTATGGTAATGCGGATTTTTTTTATGAATTTTTAATCATTCGGGTCAAGTCATGTTGTCATTGGGAAATAAGGCGTAAACTGAGGCAGCACTATCCTCGGTGGATGTTTAAGATCTGTGCTCGCTTTTAGTTATTATGTGAATTATTGGTATATGGTTCTTGCTGTTTGCCGTTGCATTTTTTTCCGTATAGTTTGCATTAATCAGCGACAGTGCTTGCTGCATCGAACCATGCAACTTAGATGCGATTTTTTGAGTTTCGTCGCGTTCAGTAACACTTCTTCTTCGTCGTGCGTATGTGCGCTAACTGCTATAAGTTTGCCGTATTATAACGAACTTATGTGCTATATATGAGCATCTGTGATTATGTATATTTTTTCAACTGTGATATGCATCTGTCGTTTGTACGCTATTATGATACTCATTATAAATTTTGCATGACGACATTATTTTTGTAGGCTTATATGGCAGCCTTTAAATAGACTGTGATCTCTCTATTTCAATGCGTGTATATTTTGCATAGCTGTTTTTGTATGTTTGTATTCTTGAATTTGTTGTACTTGTGACATAAACAAAAAGCGGCTTTTAAAATACGGAATTGATTTACGTTGCCTGTTCATAAACAAATAACGCAAATATCACAATGAATTAGACGTTCATTAGCTTAGTGCAGAGAGTCACTAGAAGCGAAGTCTTGTTATTGCTTTTCATCGGCATCGTCAGAGGAGATAAGATGTTGCAGATTTTCAACAGATTAAATTGTGCGTACAATTTGGTTCCTAAATCCTCTTAATGAGTGATTTTTAGCACGACATTTAGCATTTTTGAAAAAAATTTTCTCCTATAAAAATAAATTTTTGAGAGGTTAAAATTTAGGGGCGAGCGGGGAAAATTGTCAATGTCGTCACGACGCCACTGTCGCTTCCTGTCTGTTCTGGTTAGATGCACTGCGATTTCCACGTCATAATATGCACTGGCCGCTAACTGCGTGCCAGTGCGTGGCCAAAATCAAGTACCAACTGTACGGCAAGGGATGTGAGTGAGATCGGTACAATGCAGGTCTTGCGGAAGTCGACCAGTCACTCAAAACCTATCCCGGCGCCATGTTAACCCTTCATACGCACAGACAGCTCAGTGCACGAGTGACCAAGCAGATTTATTGAAATGTAAGAAATAATGGACATGCACACAGATGTGAGCGATATTATAATTCAACTCGATTTTTAATTAACTGTACAAGAATACTGATTCGTATCACAATATGTAGGCCTATGCTAATGCGTTAACAAATCGAAAGATACACCAGTTATTTATACATCTCACCATAAACGGTAGTACAATTGATGAGCTACTTAACTGAACTTAACTAATGATACTAACGATCGAGATATCAGACAACATAATCACCACATTTTTATGACACAAAAGTAAGCTATTAGTTAATAAAGCACAATATTTGGTATATCACTGAACCAAAGCTATAAAAATAATGGATACGATGTTACTGCCCAGCAAAAAGCGGAAATATAACGAAGTCTGTTAAAACGGGTTAACTATGCATTGCTGACATGCGTTGATGGCTTAAGTGGAATATCTCTGATAGGCCCGGGCGGGCGCCGGATGTCAACCAACAGACGGAAGCGGCGAGACGAAGCTGGTACCAGGGGCGACAAAAAGAAACAGACAGACATCGCAACAACAATAACAACAACGCTGGACAACGTGCGACAGGAAACAGTTGCATGCGACGTCTCTGTCTGTGAACACCGTGTATATATGATAGGTTTACTCCCGTCATGCATTGCGCGCTTTCCTCCGCTCATTCACCCCTCCCCTCCACGCTCTACTGACATTGAGTGCGCTTGTGCGACCGGAAATGACGTCATGAACGCGGACGTTCACACGATTGGTCAGTTCATTGTTGAGGACGTGACATCGACCGTTATTTGACAGCATCCACGCACGTGACACGATCAATACCGGAAACAGATTCTATGACGTCATCAGCTGAATGGCGACAAAAGCCTCATGAGTTTCCGACACTTCATATTTGTTTCTATTAGGCTGAAAATTTGTTGTTGAGTGTATCCACGGTGAAATCGTCACACCAACTGACACACAACTCATTTCGTGACCTACGTTAGTCCCATATAGGGCCTATCTCTCATTACAGTGATTAGAGTGTTATGACTGCCCGTAATTTCACTCCAGTTACGCGTGACGGTTGAAACACACCTCTCGTCTGTTGACACAAGCACGCCAGGCAGAACTCACCGTCGATCACAGTATGTTTCAACACAATCTACACTGTGTATTATGCCTCCTCGTTGCACTTGCATAACACCCACTAGACCGTGTTGAAGCGACATATTATTGTCGTCTCTGTCGTTTCACGTGTCATTCTGTTATTGCGTAACCGTCCTGTGAAGTTGACCCTTCACAACAGATTCACGCGACAGTAGAGTACACGTTAAGTGACGCGTTTCTGACGTCATGATGACGTGAGTGCTCTGACGTCATTGTGACGCAATCACCCGGCCGGCGTGCGATTGGCTGCTAGAGATGATGATACGGTTAGATTGGCCAATAAGTGCACCTACAGGCCCGTGACATCATCGGCGTTGATTCAAGTCATTCTATCCATTGTTAATCGTTCTATTCTACCTGGCAAAGCTGCAGATGAGCAGTTACGAGGGACAACAGACATAGCTCCCTCAACTGTTGCTTTTAGCAGGTCTACTACACAGTTTTTTGTATAATGTGATTGTTTCAGAAAAAAATCTTTTTTTTTCGCTGTACAATGGCATATGATACAATAATAAAACAAAATAAGTTTTAAAAAATGCCATAAATAGCAAAGAAATCGACAGTGCAACAGCGAGGGCGAAATTCGAATAGGCCTAACTCTAACGAATAGGCTTACTCTGTATTTCTGTCATGGGGGCTTTCGTCCTATATACACGTGCCAGTTGGGTGTGACTTACATCTCACAAGGTAGATTTGGTAAGAACTTGGAGGGGGGTATTTTATCAGGGGTAGCTATAGACCGGGGGACTTATGTTCGCGGCACCGGTTTTGGAGATTACGGTGACAACGCCTGTTGATGATGGCATTGTGTTGTTGTGTACGTCTGCTAATCGGTGTATTGATCACAGCTGGTGAAGATGTTGTCATTGACAACACGCTTATAGACTGGCTCTGACTGCTCGCCATGCACTGTGTAGCCACTCAACACAGAGCGTCGTTGATGACGTAAAATGTCCAAATACTGCTCGAGCTATCTTCGAGAACTAATGTCGTAATCGGTTAGGATGGAACTATATATAAGGACTGTGAAGCCAACGGGCTTCAGCGAGCTAGATAACAAAGAATTATTGAAATCTGAGTCGTGCGTAAGTAAGCAAAAGTGAATGTATTCCGCTGTGAGGTGACGGTTTGGCCCAAAGTTGTAATATCGTTAGTCGCATGACCGAAGTTGTCTTACGTCGAACCGGTGCCCGACACCGGCTTATGGTGACAGTGACCGTTTGCGGGTACACCGTGTTGCTAACTCAGCTTGGACAACTGTCCGCGGGTAATGGCGGGCATGCATAATAAGCACAAACGGCAATAGACTTAACGGCCTATAGTCTGCAATTACTCCGGTGTTCGGACCTTGTGATTAAAACAAATCGAATAAAAAAACTTGGACAAAACAGAAGGCAGGCAGCATCAAGAGATGTCTAATTGACTAAACCGTAGTAGCCTTTAAGACAATGAGGGAAGGCCACGGTGCCGCCGGCGTGTCAAACAAACGTCGTGTATATAAACACGGAGGCGGTACAGCGACGACGTGCATGTGACTGAAAACGGCACCGCCGCGAAATGAAAGAATCTAAATTGGCAATTAACTATACGGACTGACTGACTATACAGTGCAAGGAGCATTCTGCGATGACGACGAGTTGCGTCGCTTCGGGCACCGATTTCACGATCCCGAACACACACGCGAGCAAATTCTCTCTTTCATTTGTGCAGGGACTATGAACAACGAACGTGTATCTTGCCTACAGCGCATAAACCTATGATGAGAGAAATCTTGCACATCGACTACAGTAATTTTCATTCGCCGTCGTACGGCAGAATAATTAGCGCCTATATCCCATTAGCATAAACTCTTTTTCTTTTCCCTTTTCTCCTTTCTTCTCCACTCCATTGCATTCCGCTCGAGTAAGTAACAGTTTACCACCTGCGACGAGAGCCGCTAACTAACTGTTGCAGTTTCGGCGATAGACAACAGCACATCCTTTTCTCCGATTGTTCCTGGACTAATTCGTCAACTGCCGCTGACAATCCGACATTTAGTGCAAACAACTCGTCTAGTTTAATTTCGTTTAGTGCCCCTGCAACTTCTCTGATGTGACACCTGCGAAAAAGTTGCGAAAAAGTTGCGAAAAAAACTTGTGCATAACGTAGTTGAAAAGATTTTTTTAAAATCTTCGAAAAACTCTTATAAAGTTATGTAAATCAGAAGGCTCATGGAACTGGTGGCCATCGGTGCCACAAGGCGATGGTTGCCTCGGCGTATTATGCTGGTATACCAGGAGTCCATGACATAGGGCCTATACGTGCATGTAGACTACATAGACAGACCACATCAGTGAAGTGTAAACACGCAACGTCGAAACGTCACCCGAGGCAATTGAGAGCTGCGCGGAACAGAATATGGAGACTGAGACGAGGCAGCATGCTTGTGGTGTAGTTGATAATTACTGAACAGCTTTCATGTCGTAATGAGAGCTTGCTTGCGGGGACACGAACTGTGCGGCTAGCGTTTAATGAAGCCACAACACGCGGAACTCAGGACGGTCACTGACAGACGTCACATCTCACAAACACACGGATTACGGTACTGATGCCTATACATACTACACTTACGAACTTTGTCGTCTCGGAAAACGAACTTCGTGAACCGATCGCAGTTCCAGGAGTCAGTGTGGTCGTGGCAGCGAGGGACAGAAGGAGACATTGTCCCCTTCCCTAAATTTTTGATTGTCGGAAAATTGTCGGAAAGTTTAATTTTTTTGCTGAAACATTTTTCTCCAAGAAATGTTATATTTAAGTAAGTAAGTAAGTAAGTAAGTAAATAATTTATAAAGCGCCAAAGTCTCAGAAAGAATCAGGGCGCAGAGCTATAAACTCAATTTTAGGAAAAATTTAAAAGCAGAATTAACACTTTGCGCACCCATAATCTTTTCTATCAAGAATTTCCAACGTTTGTCCTGTTTATTTTTTTTTATTCACGACGCCCCTGTATTGCGTAGTTTATGGTGCTGGCGGAGCGTTGTCCAGAGCGCAGTGTGACTGTGCGGCGACCGTACTGACCAACTCGCTGAGGTAAGGTGACGACTGTCCGTGGTGGATTGCATACATTATCGTGCAGAGATTGTACTAGACGCGACAACGAACAGGTAGCCAGTGTAAATCACATAGAGAAGATGAGACGTGATTACGTGACTTCAGTAGGGCATATTACTCGAGCTGATGCGTTTTGAACTCTCTGCAGAACGTCCAGTGTTGTTTAACATAAAGCGGCAATATAGTAACCAGCGAGTTGAATAATAAGCTGCTTAACGTAAATGTGATTCAGATTTGTTTACGATATGAAACTTTTACTAGCAGTCATAAACGGTACTGTTATTGCAATGACGAAGCGACTCGTAGATATGATATCGTGTTGTAGGTGTGAAGACGACTTTAACTGCCTCGAGTTGTCGTCGAAACTGCGACTTAGCACTGCGTGGCTGTAAGCTAACTGTACAGTGATGACTTTAACCACGTCATTATCAGAGTCAATAGCCATGAAGTCATCCGATACACCTTGGTATCCACGTCGTATGTTTCTCTGTATTTTGTTTATACATCGTGTTGGACATCACAAACACTCTTGCTTGTAATATTGACAGTGACGTCGTATTGCGACATTTGTTCTTAGTTTTGCTACCAAAAGTAGGTATAATTCAGAATAATTTTGAAGTAGTTTTGAGACAATCAGCACTCAGCATGCGGACTTGCGTTTGTTTCTACACTCTGCTTACAAAATTATTTAAAGAATTCTGTCAAAAAGCTTATTTTGGTCACAAAAAACTTGCATAATATTTTTGTTGGTGTGTGATATGTCATTCGATGCAGACAACTGACTTGAGTGACACCGAAAGCTATACATGGCTGATAGCGGAACATAATCGTGTGTGGCTAAAAGCAGAGCGAGAATAGAAACAGAGCACAGACAGGAAGGCGTCATTCGCCCCGCGTGTGATTGATTGGGCGCGGTATATCCGAATCAGTTGCGTCAGTTTATCGGGACAGTAACCATACATTACAGCGCTGTAACCGACAACGTTTCAGTGTTTAATGTATGAACTGTGTATATGCTGTACGACCTGAGAAGATAGGTCTAGGCCTATCGCTGTGATTGACATTAACCGAAATTACCGGCGAGCACTTGTGTCTGTGCAATGATTTTTTTCAGAACATGGAAAACCCGACACTTTAGTCGGCTAAGTGAATAAGTAAGTAAGCAAGTACAGTACATACCATTGAAAAAAAACGTTAATGTGCTAAAACTTTTATATAACGTATTGGTTTAGGTTTTAAGCGTGAAACTAAATTTTGTTGTAAAAAGTATACCGTGTATATTATAACTCGATAACTTTCTAACTTCTTAAGCAGCCGTACTAAACACTTTGCAGTACTGCATATGCAGCGTGCTAAAGGTTTTCACACTGATGCACCATTTAAATTTACGTTTTACTAAGTTACTTGCTTACTTATTTTTGTCGGGACTTACAACGGCACGCGATGTAAGCTACAAAATGTTCTGAGATCAAAAATAGCATTTTTGTGAAATAAAACAGATCAATAAATTCGTGGACCAGGAGAGAAGAATGTTTATTGCTTTCATGCGTACACGTTTTATGGACGCGGTGTTATAAGCCTAAACTAATAGACAGAATGGAAATGGCGCTTGCAACTATTTTGCTGTTTCGCCAGAACATGGCGCCGCTGCAGCCTCATGCAGTCTGCACCACGGAAACTTTAGGCCTACCGTCTACATCAATACTGGTCACTGTCACTGTCAAAGTGACAGCGGCAGCACTTTTTCAAGCACGATGAAAAATGTTTTATCTAATCTTCGCGCTGCAGCAGCAACCGAGCAACAGTGGAGACTCGAGAGACTCTTGCACTGTTTATCAGCGCAGATTCTGCACAACGTCAAGCCAACGTTCACTTAGAAATAGCTCCCTCTCTCACATGCAGAACTTTGTGTCTGACAATAGCACCTCGAACAATCTGCCACGTAAGATTATTAGTACAGACGTTTCTGTAGTACTAGGAGCAAATTTTTAGAAAAAAAATCTTTATTCACCATAGCAAAAATGAAATAAAAACACGCTGGGGAAAATCGTAAGATAAGAACTAGAATACCGACAACACTTTCTACGCTTTGTAGTGCAACTTGCGTAAAGGTACGTCCTTGCTGGCTGTTTGTACTGCTACGTTTGTCAACAGTCATGCTGTTTTCAACAAATAAATGAAGCAAAATATTATGATGATGTCTCACAGCAATGTTAACTGACACTGCAGACAAACACGGCAAAACAAATTCTCGAACGATTTAAATGTTCACATTAACACACGTGCTTCAGATAAAAAAATTGAGCGGTTTTTCTCGTACCTATCAGAATTTGATAAAAAGCACTGTTTGTTGTAATTATTCAGCTAGTAAGTCAAAGATCCAATAAATGATGAATTATAAGCTGCAGGCGAAAGCCTTTCATTTATAGTCACAGCGTTTTATCAGCATCATTTTTATGTACGAAGACACCTGTCTATCGCAGCCATTGAAAATACATATTGCGTCTTTTATACATAAAAGAGTTGTGCTGTGATTTTTAAACGTAGCGATGACAAGCTATTTATCCAAAACAGCAAAAAGCTGAAAAAACTAAATACGTATAACGGACCACACGCAGTGTGATGCTTTTGTGTTTTAAAACGTCAGAAACAAACCGTTTAAGAAAGATGAGATGTTTACACTGTGGCCATAAAAAACATGCCACTTTACTGTTGTCTCTTATATCTTCGCCAATTATTGACCGCTTTTCAAACTTCTTTTGTTGTCACATACTGTGAACAATTAGCAATAAAGTTGTTGTTAAATATCCTCCCACACTTTAACTGTGTCGCTACACTACCATGTGAAACATAAATTTTCAAAAATCACCAAAATCACTATAATACATATGCAAAAAATCATATTTTGAAACAATTTTTACTAATTTCTATACATAAATTAAATTATGTTTAGTTTTATGTACATTTCTGATGTTTAAAGCAGATGATATTGTCGTAAATAATAACTTTTAACGCACTAAAGATATACAGGTGATGTAATGTGCCATTTAGCAGTGGAGACAAGGCTCTGATTAAAAACTTGTACCGCTTCAGAAAAATACAGTTTTCGGAAAATAATGGCAGAATTTTTGAAGATAAATTACAACAGATAAAGCGTAGGAATGTCATTAAAACTGATATTGGAAACATGGAGCACCGACCAACGGCATGAGACCGGCAGACTGAAGCATACACGTTACACGTGTACTGAAAAGAACGTGATCACTGTGGATGAAATAGTAGGCTTGCTAAACCGCAAAGGCCAGAAACAAACATATCGTTCAATACGTCAGATATCCAAAGAAATGGATCTAACCAAATTTATCATCGTAGAGATCATTTACTGTATTTTTAATCGAAAGTGTATTTTGTTTATCAACACGCTTGCTGTCTATTATTGCTAGTTTTTCTTGCATTTGTATTTCACAAGGTAGTGTAATGACACAGTTAACGTGTGGCGAGATATTCAATAATTACTTTATTGCTAACTGTCCACAGAATGCACCAGTAAAAGAATTTTTTTAAAAATTGGTTGATTTTTAACGAAAACATGGACAAAAGTAAAGTGGCACGTTTTTATGGCCCACCCTGTACAATGTACATGCGAGTAAAAGTAACCAGAAGCATGCATGTGCACAAAAACTGAAGCGATAAATTCATATCGATCGTCGCCAATTAAAAGCTGCAGCAATTCAACACAAAGTGATTTATCAAGCCTCAACGAAACCACGGACAGACCGTATTAACAGGAAGAAAATAATATTATATACGAATAAAAAAGCTGTTGAAAGACGGAAAATGATCATTGATTTTCAATTTGTCACGTCACGCGGCTTGGGTTATATTTTTATGCGGCCAGGCCAGGCCGCATTGCGAGCCGTGTTCGAACGTCTGTGCACGTCTGTCTGTCTATCTGTCTGTATTGTACGAGCCCCTAAATCGGAAACAAATTACGAGCAAAAAAATGGAAACGATGGAAATATTTTGCACAGTAGACCAACCGTTAAGCCGTCTCGTGTGCGTTGTTCACAAACGGCCGGTTCAGGAGCGTCGGACGGCTTCAACGCCCACTGCAAACTGCTTATTGTTAGGCTTAGTTAGCTGTCGGTTTTAAAGACCATTGACAATGGACAGACATCCTCATATATGTCGGCACGATGCGTTCACTTCTTTGCTAGTTTTTTCGCTATATCTTTTGGACGTTGGCTATTGCAAGTGCTGATATTTGTAAATAAAACGTGCACGCAAATTTAAGAAAAAAATTACGCTCTAGTATCTTTATCTAAATACGTATATTGTCATTATAAATTTTATTGAGGCCTATTATTTTGCATATTTGTTATTAGTTCTTTCCACTTTACGCCTTTAATTTTCCACCACTAAAAGCAAACAAAGATTTTCAATAAAGTTGTTGCCCCAAGTCGAAAGTGGATAGTGCTTCCAGCGCCTGGCACGCGTGTGAAATCACAACGCTAGGCTATATCGTCACGGCGGCGATCGTGTCAGCGTTTTATCAATTGACCGCGCGGCCAACTGCAGGTTCGAATACGATCGGCCGTCGCCCCGGAAGTGCGTGGCCACCAGTGCTGCAGTGCGCATGATCGATGAGCGACCGGAAGTAGTAATGGCGGTGTCATCGTGCGTTCGCGTGTCGTCGGTGCGGCACATCCGATGAGCTGCATTAACAATGTCAACCACATGCACGAAGGAGGCCGCCCCACAGTATAATGCGCACCCAACGACACATTGTCACTCAGTGCTTGGTGCATGGTCATTTATGGTCATCGCACATTGTTCCACGCTGCCACTCCACTCGTGCATAAAAAAGTCCAAACAAAAAGTGGACCTGCCATATAATAAGTACAACGGAAAAGTAGAAAAAGTTTTTCTAAAAAACTTATTATTACGGAATTAGATCACTTTTTCATTTTATATACCTTTCAACAAGATAATGTTCAAACGAACACGGAACCGTGTCCAATGCATCTCGATAGCTTACAGTATGTCCGTATAATTACAAGTAATTTGAGAAAAGCTCACGTGACGCGCGATAGCAGCTGTTCTTCCACATTGGCAATCAGTGTACAGCAATAAAATTTTAATGCATCTTGAAAGAGTTCTCAAGTTTAAAGTCTCCGTACGGAAAACTCCTTAAATTTAAGAAATCGAAAACACTTTTTAAAAATGTACGTTCTATGCTAAAAATGTCATACGCAAGTTGTCTAGGTCCTTCTCCAGCCATTTCGGCGCAATTCACGCTTAAAATGTGTGTCGCAGTCAGAAATCGCAAAAAAATCACTAAAAGCCCTTATTTTGAGGGTTCAAGGTCATTCAAAATCATCGACATTGACAACAATAAAAAAACTTGTCACTATTGCTTGTTACGATAAGCAGCATGTCGGTGCCTATTTGCAACCGTTTTTACGCTACACGAGATAACTGCGGTAAAATAACCACTTTTTAGGGGAGTAGCTGTATTCGACACCAGCCTGCGCCGGCCTACTTGAACCTAGGAAGTCGAAACTTGGACTGCTAAAATTTACGTTTAATGCTAAAAATTTCATAAGCAGGTTGTCTTGGTCTATCTCCAGCCATTTCGTCTCAATTCATTGTTAAAGTGTGCGCTGCATCCAAAACTCGCGAAAAATTCAATAACCCCCCTTTTGGAGGAGGGTTCAAGGTCGTTCAAGATTATCGATGTTAACAAATCTAAAAGACCTGTCTTTAGTGCTTGTTATGATAAGCAGCATGTCTGTACTTATCTGCAACCGTTTTAACACTATACAAGCCAATAACAGCAAAATAACGTTTTTTAGGGGGTACCCCTTTTTGACGCCCTCGTTCGACGAGAACCCTCGCATCCACGGGCACGAAATTTTGTTGCGATAAACTAGAGTCAGTGTGACAGCCCACAGTAAAAATTTCGTGATTCTAGCTATCACCGTTTTGACACAATAGAGCAGTGTGACAGACAGACGGACAGAGAGACGGACAGACGCCCAGGCCATGGCTATTTTGCTATCGCGCGTAAAAATCAGTGAGCTGTGTAGACTATTGGTAAAAATTAAAAAGTTCAATTTCAAGTCGTAGAGCAGAAATGTTATTGTCATCTTTCGCAATTGCTATAACTAAACAATTAACATCGTCAGTCACGTGACCATTCGATTCGTTACCAGCGGTTTACAATAAATGGTCCATTGTGACCATGCGTCGATCTTGCACCGTAATGGAGATATGGCGCCTCTAAAGTGTATTGCATTGGACAGACGAAAATGGAGTCCACTTTTCGTTTGGAACCTTCATATTCCATAATATCTGTATTAGATACCGCACTGCTGAAGTGGGTAAGCGAGTAGCCTACCACTCCAGACAGTGTGGTGTCGTACTTAAACCACGTTCAGATCCGACAGACTACATCGTCGTTTGCTTTGTGACGCACGACTGCAGCCGAATGTTACGAAAACCGTAGCAATGCAAGCTGAGTGTGGCTTAAACGGTGGAATAACGATTCGATAACTCAACGGGTGCAGTCAAGCGTGACTAAACGAACGACCGCGATCGTATAGGCCACTCGACCCACTGTTGGCCAGCGTGGAATAAGCTGTCGGTTAAACCACTGTCTGGAGTGGGACATATAAATGCGCTTTACTGCATTAGCGTCATGATTAAGAAACGCAGTAAAATATTTTCAGCACGTTAAGAGAACTGTTGCTATTAGTTCACGTGAATTAATATTTAGTTAGGTTTCTGTTTCCTTGTTTGTTGTTCACCAATCAACATCATGATTGTGACGGTTAAAAAGATTTTCAATACATTGATCTTTTGCTGTAGCATTACCGACGTTAATGTTGACTTTTTGAACGTCCGGAGTTTTTCTTCTTTTGATTTTTCGCGCTTTTTCTCGCTTTCACGGGTTTTTTGGGGGCCCGAAATATGACGTCAGGCAGTGGCGTAGCCAGAAATTTCAATTGGGGGCCTCGTCTTCCTTCCTCTCCCCTCCTTTCCTCTTTTCGTCCCTCCCCTTTTTTTCTTTTTACTCCTTTTATCCCTTCCCTGTCCTTAGAAGTAGGACCTCCTAAAATCCAGTTAGAGAATCTGGGGGAGTGCTGTAAGCTTCACCAGCGGGGTCTAAAACGGAGCCTTAGCCGAAATCGAATTTGGTGCATTTAGCTTTAAAAGATGACATCTGGTGGCAACAATTTTACTTATTTAAAAAAATAAACTGAACAAATTGGCAAATTTCATGCAGTTTAAACGTATGCTTATGTTTTGTCTGGAGGATTGGGGGGCTGGGCCTCTTGGATCCCCCCTTGTCTACGCCACTGACGTCAGGTCTACTGTTGTCGGCATATCTAAACGAAAGTTCTAAGTTATAATTTACACATACACGGCTGCTGTTTTTGTCAAATTCAGTGTCACGCAACATTTCGTCTATGGCTATTTTTTAACGTGGGAATCGCACATCACCTGTCTCGTGGAAAGCCACGACAGTATTGTTGTAGGCCTATTTGTGTCGAGATGATAAGTGAATCGGCTTATGATGACGATTGCTCGCTAGGAACGATCGGGTTAATAAATGGCGTCTTCAGAAGATGGATATGATTGACTGTCCGCCGATTAAAGACCATACGTAATGACAATGCCGACAAGGCGGGATGCTCTAATATCACAGATAATATTAATCGTCGCATTGCATGTCGGGATGATGCCGGGGCGAGGAGGGGAGAAACGACGAACGACCTTCTATTAGTAGCGAATTATGCGGATCGCTCGTGTCCGTGAGAGAACAACCGACCCTCACCATGCAGTGAATGCACTCGTTTCAGTTGCTCAACACTTGTTATTATTATTCTCTCCCCGGTGATAAAAGTCCCAGGGGTTAAACGTCTAATAT
>Ga0056128_1001658_pt1 | contig 25339 bp, 21 predicted proteins | sample WorMetLIZISLAND2_FD_71113 | JGI IMG/M metagenome (GOLD analysis project Ga0056128, IMG submission 71113) | Marine gutless worms symbiont microbial communities from Max Planck institute for Marine Microbiology, Germany - Olavius geniculatus... ... | reverse complement strand
GCACCTTGCATATATTTGGATCGTTTGCCATCTTTCTGCCAAAAATTATCAAAATCGGTGGAAATTTGATGCAGTTCTGACAAAAACAAATCTGCTTAGTTTTTTTTGGGACACAGTGTATAACTCAAGTCTGTCTGTCTGTATGTCATATCTTTCGAGATTTTGCTTTCTGTGTCGCGGGACGTGGATCCCGATTTTGGCATTTGAGTCCTTGGGTCTTAGGTACGTGTGCCCCCCTTGTTTCCAACATCCCCCCATGGGCAGCCTGAGGAGGGAGGGAGGTCGAGTGGCTGGGTAACGGAGTGGACCCACATGTAGGATAGGTACTTTTTTAGTATCCAAAGACCCTGTTAGTGTTAGTGTGCTAAGTGCAAAACCAGCTTGGTTGTGTGTGTGTAGAATTGGAACAACGAAGAAAGGAATTGGCCCGGTATACTCATGCAAGGTACACTGTGCTCTTTGCGTAAAAGTAGGGAATAATTTTTCCCTGTCAATTAATCAATATTCACTTGGCCACTGCTATGCTGTTGTATAATTGTCAATGTGTGGCTTATTAGTGTAGCGGTAGCGCGTCTGACTAGTGATCGTCATGTTGCTGGTTTGACTCTCACCCGATGCACTGCCAGTTAACAACTTTTGGGCAAGTTGTTCACACATATGTGCCTCTGTCACCAAGCAGTATAATTTGGTACTGGCCTCACCACCAGGAAGGTTACGGCAGTATATGGGAGAGGTGTGGCTGTCCGTCCATATAGCTGAGTTGTGTTTGCACTCACTGCCGGCTCAGGGCCTTGGACATGGAAATAAGCATCGACCTTACACTCACATCTGAAGACAGAGTGTTAGAGACTATTGGCAATTTTAGTTTAATTTAATTTCATTTTAATTGTCACTGTGCAGGCGAGTAGGAATGGCATTCGTGTCGGTGACCTTGTCAGTGACTTTGATATCTTCACTGAACAGTACGCATCATCAGCTTTCTTTCTTTCTCTAATTCTGAATTTAGACTGTACTGATAGTTTTGTGGTCGTATTCTTGAAATGTCTTACGAAGATCATATAAAAAGTTAGGAAACTGTATGCAATCTTGAGACGTCTTACTAAAAGATTAGGAAAGTGACTCGGGCTTTCCACTCATTGTATATAGAGCATCCAATCGACGTGGAATTTTTTTCGAGATTATTAGCAGGTGAAATAAAATAATTTCACAGTTGAATTAAGTTCTTTCAGTGTGTGACTTTTAATTGCTGCTACTGTTGTGTTAGTATTTTTTCAATGAACTTTTGGCTGATTTGGGATGGCATTCTAAATCGTCTATTTTTGTTCACGTTCATACTTTTCCAATTTCGGTTATATTTGCATCATAATTGTGATGTGCACACTTTGTGAATCATTGACAAACTACTGATTACAATGGGAGCAAGGTTAAAAGCTAGTTGTTGCTAATTGTTTTCCCTACAGTAAGTGAGTAGGCTACACTATAGGTGTAGAATTTTGCTAATGGCCAATGTGACTGCGTGATGTGGTTATTTTGACACACCATGATTCGTTGCTGTCATGCGCTGCCAGGTTTCAGAATTTGGCAAATGTTTATCTGAAGAGGTATCCTGGCCTGAAAGTCAACATCGATGCTGAGCTGGCTTGGTATAAGGTATGGATAACATTGGATTTTATGCTGTTGACTGCTGTCTCTACCTGCTTACAATACCATCCCATCTATCTGTCTGTTTGTCTGAATTAAATTTTATTGTCTAAATATCTGTCTTTTTGCATGCCTAGTCTGTCTTTATCTTTCTGTTTATTTTTGATATTTTTTTAGTGGTTGGATGATCATCCTGCTTCTATGCATTTGGGGTGGCAAGTAAATAAGTGGAGCATATCAAGGGTAGAATGGAAAATGTCATGTCTGCAGCTGATATGGTAAAACGTACTAATTACGAATTAGAGAGTTCTTCGTAATGCTATTTTAATATTTATTTCATCAAAACATGAAACATAGCAAGCAAAGCTGGGTGTTATTTATCAACAGACTTTTCAAACAACATTGAAAACACTGGGGGATATGTCCTAAAAAATATGTGGCACCATTGTTCAAGGCATTGTAATGACATTTCTCTGAGTGACGAATACTTAAATGATCATTTTGTTGCAAACGGTTTCTTGAATCAGTTGGTGAAGGAATTTTGCCAGTCGGTCAATATCGGTCATTGGAGTAGGATTTAGTGCCATGTTTTCCTTTGATTTGCCACGTATGTTTGCAGTTGCCTGTTCACAGGAAATTCGTGATCGTCTTCGGCCGTTGGTGCACGATACAGTCACATATCTTCACGGTGTTCTTACTGATCGCTCCACGAAGACAATCGTTGTTGAAGGCGCTCAGTCGACCATGCTGGACATCGACTTCGGTCTGTGCTGCTGCAGTTGTCCAGTGAACCTGTTCAGAAATATATGAGGAGTAAAATAATTAATGTCAGTAGAAATTGTAAAGGTGGCAACAAGTGTTTGCAGAACGTTGCTGTCTGACTCTGCTTCATATTGCCGAAAGCATCGAGAAAAGGCTCTGAAAATGAGCACAGTTATCGGTTCAGGTAAAAACCCCCAAAATCGAACTTAGAACTGTTGCATTACCTACACTATGTTCTTTAAGGCTGCAAATGCCAGGTTGCATGGAAAGTTGTGCATTTCCCAGATGTTCTAATATTTTCTTGCTAATAACTTCTTGACTCATTCAAATTTACTGCTGCTAGTAGTAAAGATTTATGGACCTTATCGCTTGGAAAGGGCTTTACTTAAAATGTCACTGATCTTCATCTCTTCATGCCTTTCTGTAGCCTTCAGCCAGACATCACATTGTGCCGGTTTGCATACCTGCTTTTGCTAACACTCATTGCATCCAACCTAGGAGGGATGGCCAGGCTGAGTTGTAGAACTTTGGTAAATTGTAGTTGCATAGTTTCACTACATCTTGGTACAGTTAAATCAATCGATTGAAATTTGGCATGATTTGTCAGTAATATTTGATTTTCATAGTAGTAATAATGATGGCGATGTTTTGCGTACAATGTTAGGCACTTACCCAATGGTGACATCATCCAACTGTTCGATCGGCGGAGTTTTCACGGGACTGGGAATTCCACCGCATGTTATTAGTGATATATACGGCGTTGTCAAGGCTTATTTGACTCGAGTCGGTGCTGGCTGCTTTCCAACTGAAATGGAACCGGTAGCTATTGTGATAATGAAACAGCTGTTTTTTTTGTAATGCATGAGTGAAACAAAGAGTTTTAAAAATTATCTTTGGTATAAATTGCTTAGCTTGGTTACTTTTTCTTCTGGATCTATGTTCAAGTAGTCTTTTTCTGTCTGTGCAAAATTTCTCAGAAAGCTTGGAACAGAATTTGTTTTACTATTTTGTATTTCTGTGATAGTGACATTTGTCATTTGGCTTTTGTAAAGGATTTTGTGGAACACTTTTGGTCTAGGATTGTTCACATGATATTTTTTACTATCTTCTTATCTTTTTACTATCTTCTGTATTTTTGTGTGTTTGTAGGTAGGTCACTATGCCTATTTGTATGTGCAAGACCTTGTAGAGCATACATGTTAGAGATTGTTTTCCTGAGTGAAGTAAACACCAGTCTTTCTCCATCTTTCTCCAAGCCTCTGTAGCTGTGTCTCTGTTGAAGTACTTGTACCTCCCACTTTCACTCCCACTTTGTTGAAAGAATTGCCATTGCGTTTCAGTGGATTTCTGGTCACTGCCGAATAGAGGGAAACGTGGGCTGATAGTATTGCGAAGGATGCTTCCACATTACCACAGTCAGCAGCACCAGTGGACTTTAGCACTGCTAAAATAGTCATCTGTCATCACTGTGCCCGCAAATGGAGTAGGATGGCCAAGCCAGCAGTACCCCATGCAACGCATGTGAACAGAGATCAAGAAAAGGACTTTACACCTTCACAAAGGACTCTGCTTTCACACCTCCATACAGGAGGACATACACCAGAGTTAGCATGGTACCGCAAGAGAATAACGAAAAAACCAAGACCAGCCTGAACCGGCCACATGTCAGCGATGTGGTCAGGCAGAGGAGACACTAGCACAGTTAATGACTGATTGTCCGGTATTGGAAGATGCGCGCAGCCACCATTTCAATGAGGATGATTCCATCACTTTTCTCTTCAACGAACTTGAAATAGCACTCAGTTACCTGAGGGATGCTGGCCTCACCGAGGCCAGTCGCGTATGATTTTTGATTGATTGCCAGAAGGAAACAACAACAAGCAGCTGTCTGTCTCTCTGTGTGTCCAAACCCCCTGTTCTCCAACAGACAGCGTCGTTCTTGAGATTGATGACTGTCTGGAGGATAACAGTGAAGATTATTAGAACTGCCAATATCGATACATATGCACAATTATAATCGGCATTTCTTACAATTTTAGCTTTACCTTGTTTTTGTGTTTTGTGTTTCATGATGGTTAAACTTTATTTAAATATTAAACTTTTTTGTTCTGATATTATGTGTATGTGCAATTTTGCCCAGCAAAGGCCATCCCCGAAGTGACCTATACTGTGTCGGGCGGGATGTTAAACCCTACTCACTCGCTCATTCTGTATGTCCAAGGTACTGGTGGAATGTGATTCTAAGTTTGGAGTTACAAACATTTGTCTCAATTACTGTGTGTCTCCCTGTACATTTGTTTGTCTTACTATTTATCTGCATCTGTTTAGGCGCTGGCGGAGCACGTGCGTACTCGTGGTGCAGAGTTCGGGGTAACAACCGGTCGTCCACGTCGTTGCGGTTGGATGGACACTGTCATGATACGCTATGGCAACATGATTAATGCTTACTCTGGGTCAGTCTGCCATTTTCTATTTCTCCAGCGAATCAGGCACACCGTGTGATGCACTAGTCTCGTATTCGTGGTCTTGAAGTGTAAACTGGTGTCTGGCTTAGGGCTAAGGAAATGGAGATCAGATTCGCCCTGTAGGTCTTGTGGCTTTTTGAAGGACTTCACATTTTTACGCTGCAGATCATTTATATCAATCGCTCAGTCAGTTGATGCTAAATAGAAACACGCTGAGATGTTTATAAGTCGAGTATGTGATAGTGTGACATATATTGGAATGCAGTTCTGTCCAGGCTTGCGGCACAGCAGTGGAGAAATACAAACTTATTAGGCTTTGTTGCTAAAACTTTATAGCATGATCAAATATTCTACAATCATTTTCTGAGTTTCTTAGCAGATGCTGCTTGCAGAGCATGAGTTTTAACCATCAGAAAGCTGACGTCTGTGAGATTTGAGCCTATTGTAAAATGTATTACCATTTGCCAGTGGTTGCAGTTAATTGAGAAATGACAATTCGAGGAAGAATTATCCACAGTGTAAATGAGGCATGGCAAAAGGGACATTTGGAGATACTGTAGAACTATATTTTACAAGTTTTTACTTATTGTCATACTGCGTAGGATTGCCTTGACAAAGCTGGATATTCTTGATGATCAGCCGATTGTCAAGATTGGAGTCGGTTACCTCATCAACGGACAGAAAATCGACTACTACCCCAGTATGTCTGTCTCAAGATCTGTCTCTTACTGCTGTCCCATAGTCTTAAATCTTAGACTTTTGGTCTGTGTTTTACAAAAAAATTTTTGTTGATTTTCGTATGTGTTCGTCTGTTATACATAATGACACTCGATAGCTGTAATTCTTGTTTTTTCCGTGTTTTGTATTTTTGCTTTTTAACTTTTCTTAAAAATTTGAGTAATAATTTATTTGATTTTCTAGACTTGATCTTGTGCTAGTTGCATGTGTCATTTTAACATAATGAAAACGATGATGTCAGTTCTTCTTTGCCTTCATGTCTTCGTCTATCTGTCTGGTTGTTTGTCTGTAGCGTGTCAAGAGGAGTTCACGAACATTGAGGTTGACTATTGCTGTATGCCGGGCTGGCAGTGTAGCACCGAACGTTGTCGTCAGTTCTCCGATCTGCCCGCTCAGGCTCAAGCGTACGTCAGGAAAGTCGAAGAGCAGACCGGGGTCCCCGGTTAGTAGCACGGTCATTATACAGCAAGGCCACAAACTCAGGGAATACTCGGGGAATTCTATGAATCTGGAAAATCTTTGGGATTGTTTGCGATTTCTGTGCAGCCAGCCGCCGGCAAAAAAATTAGCAAACTACGAGGTGCTCGTGAGAGTGCATATCTCCACAAAGTAAAGAAATTCAAAAAGAAATGATAGTAAAGTAGTGTCATCAGATGTGGTTACGGGGGTGCAAAAACTTTCTATAAATACGTTTGCGGCCAGGGTACTGTGCCAGACTCTGGTGGGGGAGCTTACAGTTCTTCTCCAGATTACCATTACTACAATTGCTTTTTGTTGCGATAATCTATGTAAGAGTAAGTTTTATGGCTGCGGAAAAGCGTGGAAATGGAGATGAGCACCTTAGGATCACTGGTCTGTGAGAGAGCGGTCTTAACTATGGATGATTTTTTTAACTCACTATGCTTCATCACTGGTTTTGCCATTATTATCAGTTTGTGTGAACCACGCCAGCAACCCACCAATGTGGTTGTCACATGTTGGCAGACGTATAATAATTGATGGAGTCGTAAGCCATAAAATAATTTAGTGATATTGCTGAACACTTAAAACATGCTCCACTCAAGTGTTTTGATTAGCTGGAGATAGGCATACGCTCGTTCATGCAACTTTGTGGTGCAACAACAGTCCATCCACACTGTCACCACTCAGCTGCTGGGTACGCCATTCATTCACATTCCAGCCAGCTGTGAAGAATGATCTCGCTGACCAAGTACTGGCTGCTGAGATACCAAGCAAACCTCAAGCAACTTGTCCCAGTTTCGTCCACTGCTGTGATTTGCTTTTTCATCTTTTTTTAGGATGCATGCGAGCGATCATCATTTCATAGCTCAGACTTCAGAGTTCAGACGTTTGCTACCGTGGTGTTACCGCAGACAAAAGCTCCATTACTGCTGTACTGCTGTAACCCCTCAACAGGTTACTCCATCCCTGTGGTATTACCGCAAGATTCACTGGGAAAATCCGTGATATAACCGTGGGTACCGCTTTATTACCGCCGTCCCCTTTACCGTGCAGCTCTCTAGAGTGAGGAGCACTGTTAATTAGATACTCTCCACATCAAATACATGCAAGTTACTGCAGTTCCATTGCTGTGGTAATTTATTATTGATTGCGTATTTGTAGGTTTAAATGCTTTGAAATATTAGCTCTAATAAACTATTTTGTTATCAGGAGAACAAAAAAAACTAAAATTTGATCCAGTGTGGATGGGTTTTTAGCGGTTTTTGGTGGGTTTTGCTAGGGTGTCTCGACTCTGTTCGAAATATACAACCATTATATAAAAATAAACGCTTTGTGGTGGTATGAGATTGTTGGTGATTTATTTGTGATTACCCATGATGACAATGATGATGATGATGTGTGGTTTTTCCAGTGAAGTTCATTGGAGTCGGCAGCGAACGCGATGCCGTCATTGTTCGAGACGTGTAGTTTTCTGACAGCTGCAGCGAAATCCCGCAATGATGTCTGGGAAAACCGTCTTATCGCATACAACTGATGCATAGTGTGGGTGTGGTATATTGAGAGTTTGTGTGTGACTGCGTGAGAGTCGTTATCTCGTAAAGTAAAAATCATACCTGGCGCTCAGGTGTGCCATTATTTGATAGCAGGCTCTTAAGAAGTACAATGTGTTTGGAAAAAAATAAATCCTTAGACATTGTACAATAGAAATGTCAGAGCTGAACGAATTTGAATAAAGTTTAATACACTTAAATCACTGATAAATTGCTGAAGTGATCACCAAATTTTGTTGAAAAATATTATCATTATTATTATTATTATTATTATTAGTGCAGTGTATGTATGTTTGTTTGTATTGTAATTTGCCATGAAACATGAAGTGTCTGAGGATTTTCTTTTTTTTCAGATACAGTGTAGTAATTTTTTACTCACTGAGCAAGTACTATCCTAGTTAATGAACCACAGCACTGTCTAATCCGTACAATAATTGTCAGATATCAAATTTCACTGATTATCTGAAACATGGTTACACCAGTCAGTGTCTTTTGTCATAGTTCTTAACAATTTTGTTTATTCGGAGCCTTTTTGTTAATGCATATGTTGCATTAATGAAAACGAACCCCCATAAAAAGTTTCTAGGTTAGCATTGGCAGCATGAATTGTTCCAGACTTTTGTAACCTTTTTCTTTCAAGACAGTGGACATAATTGCTTGTTTGCACTTTGAAATTCAGGCTAACTGTAACGTTTAAATTAAACCAAACGTTTCTGTGAAATTCACTGGATATGTGCCCCGAATCCTTTGCTGTAAGCCGAGAAAATTTGGGGGAAATTATCTGCCGCACTGCAGTACTGCAGTAGATGGAGAATTTTGCTGGAATGTTTTTTATTGGAGCGTCATTTGTCTCAGTTGATTGGCTGTCTGCGTTGACCGATTACTGTCTCTCCATCTGCTGCACAAATGTTATTTTTCTTGTGGTGGACTTGTGCAAAAATAAACTTTGCGATCATCGTAGATACAACACGAAGACTTCCGACTTTGTAGCGTTGCTTCTGTGATTTCTGCTGCATCTATTCACGTAGAATTATTATTACTAAATTATCATTGTTTATTGTTATTATTATCACATTACGTCTGCGAGAGAAAGAAATCAATTTTTCGTGTCCGTCCATCGTCTTCGTTTATCTCCAAAGTTTACAAGTATATTGTAATGAAATTTACATGGTCATTTGGGTTTGACGGTTATTTTGCCATTATTACTGTAATGAAATTTTATTGGGAAAGCAATGATTTGCTTATGCTAGATGACGACATTGTGGCGTGACTGGTTTTGGCCAAAGCTAAAACAATCTTGACCGAGTTTTGAGTGATTCTGGTTATCATTATTACTAGTGCTACAACTGTTATGGCTATTATTTTGTTGTTGCGATCATTGTGCTGAATTTATCAAGTTTGGGTGCTTTGTTTTGCATATCTTTAGTCGCCATCTATCTTTGGTTTTCTACTGTTGTGAGTGCTGTATACTTACTGATCCCAAGACACTGCTGTATTGTTGGCTTGGCCATGTAAACATTGGCATGACATGTGTCTGTCTGTCTGTCTGTCCATCTGTCTGTCTCTTTTTATGCCTCTGTCAATGGGCAAGGATGAACGCATGAAATTTGGGGGTCAAAAGGTCAATGGTCAAGATCATGGTGGGGTCAAATATGCCTCAAAATGCACTTTTTGGCCTAGTTAAAGGTTAAAGGATTTAGTCCTTAATGGGACGCCCATCTCAGAGCTACGGAGCACCACCTGCCATATGGGATCACACAGTGTTACCTGCCACCAGACACAGGTGAACGTGCCCTGCCATAACTCCAGCCAGATAGGTCGGTACTCGATTTACCTACCCCAAAGGAAAGAAAGGCTGAGTTGAACTAGGCGGTTGGTTACATACCAAGATGGTTACCTGCTCACAGGCAGTCACCCCTCGCAGTAATAACCGGGCCCGGCGTACAGTAACTTTGTTGATCGGATCAAACGCGTTGCCACTACACCACGCCACCAACGCACCAATGTGGTTGTCACATGTTGGTAGAGGCATAATAGTTGATAGAGTCGTAACCACCATCTAGTTTCTGTCTGTTTAAGTTCATTCAGTTTCTTTCTGATGTCGTTGTAGTGCAGTAAGTTTGTTTCTGAAGCCATTTTTCTGTTATGCACGAATTGTTTAATTGTTTCGTAGACATATGCTGATCATGTCTTGAATTCAAAGCTGCAGTACAAAATTTGTGTCATCGTTTTTTCTTAGGTTGGTGTGTACAAATAATTTTAACGGAATATTGTGTTTACTTGACTTTTGTTCTATTTCTTTGAACTTATTTTTGACTTTGTGAAACTGAAAACTGCACACAAATCTTAATTATTCACTGAAAGAAAGATTAAACATAATTTTTCATGACTTGTTGCAGCATTGGGCTATAATGTTTTTCTGTTTTAGTATTGAATTCATAAACGTACCATCCATATGTCCATGACTACATTGAGCTGATTGTAACCCCTGTCACTGTCTTGCTGGTATTCCATTGCCACCCACCTAACAAGAGTCCATTCTCTTATAACTGGGTTTCACATTTGTCCATACTTTGTGTCCATCTTCAGGGGGCGTTTACACCATGTGAATCTTGGGAAAATTGCTTAATCATAAGTGTAGGGGGTTAGATGTTTTGCCGTTCTGGAGGAGGGGTAGAAACGTTGCATTTCTCAAACATGTTTGTGCGTAATTCAGCCTTCCTCGCTCACTTGAAGATGCTTTTTAGGTGTAATGTTGAAAATGATGGCAGCTACATTCAGGGAGAGTCCCAGAGAAATGGACGAGTAGAGGGAGGGAAAATGGGGAAGCAGTGGTGGAGGGAGAAGGGACAGATGGGGGAACAGGTTGGTGACAGATGCCCCTGCCAGTATGTTAGAGTAGAGTTGTTGTATATTTTCCTAGCCATTCGTGTGTGGAGATTTATTAGTAGTATTTTTGTAGTGGCACCGTGGGACGTAGTGTTTTGTGATGTGAAAAACTGCTGAGTCACATTTACTTTCCTACTTACTTACTAACAATTTAGCATGGATGATGGTCTGCTACTGCTTTTTTTGTGCACCTTGCGCACAGCTGTCGTGATTATGGTTATTGATGATGATCGTAAAATACAAACAGGGTGACCACTTGTACGGAAAAAAAATCCGGAAATGTTTGGGAGCTCACATAAGCCTGGGTGTTGTCTGGGAAAATTTTTGTTGGCAGGGGTACATTTTGAAAAGTGGCCACGTAGTGCCAAAAGTTGTTGTGTGTTCATAGCCATTAGAGGAGGCAACGTTGTAGGTACATATGGTTGGGGTGGGCAGTGGACAGCTCAAATTTCGGACATAGGAGTTCATGTTTGCTTTCGGTTTTGTCTCTAAATGGCCTGAAGTGTGTTGGGTTTTCAGCCCTCGAATTTGCATTTAAGACTAAAGCTTTTTGACTAGGAGAAGGTTTTCTGAAAGGCTGAAATTTTGGGGGTTTTCCCCACCCTGGCATGACACCACTGGAGGAATGTGAGAAATGCCACAGTGTTAGCTGGAGAGGCTGGTGGTCACCTTGGGTACTGTGTTGTTAGTATGTTCGTTAGTGTTGCTGAGTTGTTCACTGTGAGTGCTTCTCTGTATCTCTCTATGTGTTTACGTCTAGTGCACATGTACAACGATGTTTGGTACAACAATGTTTGCTGAGCAGGATTGCGGTGTTAATTACATTTGCATCAAAATTTGTTGAACAGTTGTTATTATTTTATTCGCTTGACTCTGGTCTGCTGCTGTGAATACACAGGGTGATACTTGAAAACTGTCAACAAACTTCATAATCAGCATAAAATAATGACCAGTTTTTTGTAATTCTTTACTTATAAAACTTTACCTGTTTTGTCAGAGCTGAAACAGCTGAAAAACTATTGACTATATTGCACAAGAGTCTTTTAATTGTACGAGTATTACAGCTCATGTAGTAAACTTTCACTGTTAAAATAGTAAAGCTGTAGTGCTTCCTTCGTAACCACGAATGCTTTACAATCTCGGAAGTGGCAGCTGATTGGCATGCTGTGCATAATATACCTGTTGTATATCAAAATTTGCAACAACGTGGCATCATAAATATTTTAATTAGAAACAGTAACTGATGTAGACAAACTGCATACGATAGAACATAAAGAACTAGTTTGGGCATTTAGGCATTTGCATGCCGAAACAACATGTAAGCTACAAATGACAATGTCACAACTTGATAATACAAACTGAAGCTGCAAATGCAAACATGTTATGTTGACCTTGATGAAATATTATGACCATTTGAATTCGTTTAGTCTGAGTCACAAAAGTCCGGATCTGAGTCCATTTGGCGATTAAACATTTGAGAACGCCATGAGACGCAACAACACAATAGAATGACAGAAACTAGTCAGCGCTTGTGCATGTCGATGCTATCTTATCACAACAATTATTCATTAAAATACAAAAAAATGACACAACTTGCATTTCCTTTCAAGTCACACAGCACTTGAGTCGACTTATCGTGCAGTGGGTCTGAGTCTGAAAAATAAGGATTCTGGTCCATTGTTAGACACAAAATCGCATCACTGTTGAAGATGCAATGAATGACCAACCGTTTATAACATCCCTACGACTCTTCTCTGTTGATAACTTGGACTTTGCAGCAACCTTCTCATTATATATATTTATAATTATTTATTTATTTATTTATTATACAATTTTTATAGTACACGTTAAGTCATTTACACTAGTGAATTGCACGTTTCACGCGGTGTGACGAATTATTAGCTATTCCGGTCGATGCAGACGATTGGCTGTTGGCGTTGGAAATAGGCCTAGACCTGGTATGTTAACAGCCAAAGCCGAAACCGCAAAATAATACACTGAGTATTTGTTTCAATTAAGGGACCCGTGTACCTCAAGAAACTACAGATTGTTAAGTTAATAATTATTCGCTGATATACTGGTTGCGTTCGATAATGAGCCGTATTTTGCGGCTTGAGCCAGCTTCAGAGCAGAAAAATTACTTGAGCCGAGCCGGAAAAGCTTGAGCGAGCGACTGCCGAGTCTAACTGGAATCGTCGCTGCGACTGCTTCCAGACTTGGACCCCACAGACTTCTTCTCTCCAGGTTTCAGTGCGCGTGACTTTGCGGAGACGCCGCCAACAGGTGTCTTCAGTCTGGCTGCTGCTGCGACGACCGTACTTGCGGATTGTTGCACCGATGAATTTGCCGGTCGTGGAGATAGCGCTTGAGTGTCCGGTAGTCGGCCGACCTTCCCGCCGTTCGCTGACGCTGGCTTTGACAGCTTACATTAACACACAAGTAACACAGTATTTTCTTAGAATATACATTTGTTTATTCGCCAGGCAAGGCAACATGACAAAAACCGACTAATAGAGATACAGAAACAAAGTCAAACAGACAGACAGACTAACATACACTCGACAGACAGAATACTTAATATTAATGTAACAGACACCGTGCAAATTTCCGACGGAATTCCGACACACAGTTGCAAATTTCGGACAGCTGGGATTATGGGAGCTGAAAATTTTAATCCTGCTCCTAAATTTTCCCACATTGATTAAGTGCTTTCAGCCCCAAATTTTTTACATTATTATCTGACAGCGTAAAATTTAGGAGGCAGCTGCCCCCCCCCCGAGCCACGACGCTGCTACGCTATTTGTTATTTTATCACTGAAAATTGTAAACTTGCTCCCCCGCCCACTTTTTTAACCGACGATGCCCATGAAAATAGCCAACTAGGCCCTACTTGAATTACCTGTTGAGACGTAGCAGCAGCAGTGGCGGCAGTGGAGGTGCGAGCTCGATTGTGACGACCTGCATAGATGTACGAAAACGTTACAGAAATTTAAAGAAACCGTTAAATGAACAAAAACGTGACAGAACTGAAAACAATGCTCAAAACGTTGATAAAAACGTTAGCCAATTCGTTCAACTTCTTGCCTAAAAGCTAATGCTGTAGTGTAGGTGCAGTATAGCTATAACTAGAGAAAGAAAGAGATAGAACTTTACTCAATTTTAATCCAACCGTATGGTCATAAGACCAATCACTAGACTAAGTAAGTAAACTACCACCACCATAACCTATTAATTCGTTTCTGCGGCTTTAGTGCTTTGCGACGTTCTTGCTAGAATGTTCAACGAACGCTTTTATTTTAAAATTTAAAAAAAACGTTGAGAAAGAAAGTAAACAACGTTAAAAAATAGGAAGAATAAAAAACAAAACCAAAAATCCAGCTGTCGCTAAGATACCGCCACCATACCGGTTGTCAGTGACCTTCAAGGTCATCAAAGGTCGACTGTCATGTCATCGGAAAGCTAATATGCGACTTCCTATGAGTGATCAATAGCAACCTAGGCCCCATCTCGCACCGTTTAGCCACAATACATCCGCATCAGACGACGACGACGGACGGACCGACGACAACCGTAGCATAAGCTCGACGGTTACTTAAGTACGGTCGGCTAAAAATCTTCATTACATCTACGACGACCTGTACTCATAGCAGATGATGGTGTTGCGGACTGTTTCACGCCGGCGACCACTTTGCCGCCGCCGCTGTCTGCCACGGCGCGGGTCTTGCGAAGGCCGAATCGTCCCAGTCCGGCGAACAGTCGGAGTTTCCTGATGGCGTCGAATTCGCGGAAAAGTTTCTCGCTGTCTGCGGAGATGGAAGTCAAACTGTTACGATGCGTTTGCTGCTTGCCCGACGTGTTTGAACGCTCCGTTGCTACAGATACATATCGACGTATAAACGTTGAGAAAATTTAAAAAAAACGCTTACAAAACGTTTAAAAAAAGTTTGCGTTTGTAACGTATAAACCGTTACAAATCTTTTTACCTAAAAAGGTAAAACGTTTTAATAAACCTTTTTGGGTAAAGAGATTTGTAACGGTTTTTACGTATTTAGGCATCTATGCATAGATTTGCTCTGCGTGTTCTTCGTTAGAGCTACGTGCAGAAATCACGCGATTAATGGTTAACAAATTTTTAACGACTAATTAAAATGTTCACTGCAAAATTTTTGACTAAAGTCACGTCACTGATAATGCATTAAAAATAGATACAATGGCAAGCATTTGTGACAGTGTTAGACAAATAACTTGAAAAGTTGATAAAAAAACTCATTTTTCTTGCACAATAGATTGGTTTTGGGCTTCATCGAAATCAACAACTATTTAATCGTTAATTTTCGTGAAGTTAACCGTGGAAAATTTTTATTTTATGTTACCATATCTAAGTATATTATTAAATTGACCGATATTAAAATTGCAATCGTTAAATCGTGAAAAATGACGTCACTTTTTAAAAAAAAAAAAACAATATATAGGCCTACCCTAAAATGAACTCTTACTGACTGAACATATGGTACAATAATTTGTTAAGCGATTAGCATTTTCTTGAATTTGAACAGTTGCTATTGACCACATTTAATACAAGTAAACGATTAATTAATTAGTTAGTTGCGAAGAGTTAAATCGTTACCGTCTGTGGTCTTGGCGTTTGCTTTCTCTGGTCTGCCGCGTTGAGACGTTTCCTTGCGCGACGTGTGAACACCGCTTGACGTCTGCTGACTTCTAGTTTTAGCCATCAACGAACGTCTTTCAACTTTGTCCGATTTTCCTCCTGCTGCTGCTGCTTCTGATGATGACGATGATGATAAAGGCTTTGACCGGTTACCAGATAAGCTGGAACTTTTCGAATATTCCTCGGTGATGTTTTTCTCTCTAGATCCTTCACTAAGCTTACCTTTGCAGGTCGATAACTTCTCTCTCGAGTGAGTGTTCGATCCTGAATCCGTTCCAATGCCTTGGCTTCGCGTCTCTTCGTCCGCTGCCTTACTGTTATTCTGATAAGCAACATTTACTGGATTCCGCGCTAAATCATGTAGTTGCACTGCAAAATCAGACAAAATCAAACATTTTCATCAATATCAAGGTAAATGGTTCCCACTCGTTTTTAACAATCATTTGCATATTGGCTTTTACATTACACGAAAATCATTGACCTTGGACAAGGGTCATTACGCGCTCTGCTATGCCAATCGTGAGGTATTGTGACCAAATGTCATCAACGTCAGCAGACATCAAGCGGTGTTCACACGTCGCGCAAGGAAACGTCTCAACGCGGCAGACCAGATAAAGCAAACGCCAAAACCACGGCCGGTAACGATTTAACTCCTATTATTCGAGAAACATGCATCCAGATTTCAAAAACCATTTGTCAAAATCGATAAAGAACAAAAAGCCCAGCTGTCACTAGAAAGGGCCAACCGTTTCTGAGATACGGCGTGCATTGAAAATGGCGGCCAAACCGCTGCACATAGAGACATGGCTACTAATTACAGCTTATAGAAACTAGTCGTCGCCCTGTCCAACGGCACCATCGCAGACACCATATGACTTACTGTTTAGCCACAACACTGCACGATTAGCATAGCAGAGTGTGCAATGTCCCTTCAGGTCATCCAAGGTTAATGATTTTCGTGTCATGTAAAAGCCAATATGCAAATTCCTATTAATAATCAATAGCAACCTAGGTCTTATCTTGCACCGTTTAGCAACGTAGGCCTACATCCGTTACACACAAACGTGCGGACAAACAGACGGGGTCAGACCTTTAACTTTAAGCTTACCGCTTATCGGTCGGCCCAAAAAGTCAACGACTGAAAGCGGTTCTCTGTAGGCCTAAATGTGTGAAGAAAGCGAGTACTCTATGCGCGGGCCTGCATTTGTCAAGTACGCAGTTTATCTTTACCTTCAACGTGCTCTAGAAGGTCTCCAACGCTCTCCGATCTGTACTTTCCTGCCGCCGTGGAAGATGGACCGTCCAGGTAGCGATTTTTCTCACATGCTTCTTCGTTGTCATGACGACGTCCCAAGGAATCTACATGTACAGTATGAACCATAAAAATACATACCAGCTAAATTTTGTCTATCGTCTTATCCAAATAGGCCTACAGATCGATTTTAAACATTTTATTAGCGACACGCTTCGCAGTAAATTCGTGATAAAACTATCATTAAAGTAACGCGTAGCTACACTACCTTGGGAAATACGACATCAGTTGTATCGCAAATTTTCCACGGAGTGTGCGGATAAAAAATTCCAAAGACTGACCTATGTTTAGGCTGATTTAGCAAAGACATGGACAAAAGTTTCTAAGCATTATCACTGTCAACATCATTTTTTTTTATTTCAGTGGCCGAGTCATGTACAATTATTTAAGTCATAGTTAGGTATTGTAACAAAACGTCATCAACGTCAGCAGACATCAAGCGGTGTTCACACGTCGCGCAAGGAAATCCAGCGTTACGACAGAAACAAGTTGAACAACTATAAGCGGAGCAAACGATAACACAACATTGTAAGCACAAGACGGGGTGAAACAAAAAAACTGTCCTTAAAACACTAAAACAATGAAAATACACGCAACACAGAAAACGAATAACGGTTAGAATGATATCCAATAAGAATGGGCATGGTTTCTGACTCACACTGTACGTCAGTGGAAGGGCACGATGTAGTTTTAATCGTAAGATCGTCCAGAAGATCTCCGACGCTGCCAGACTTGTGTCTGACTGCCGCTGCGGTTGCTGTGGTTGATGGACCCACGTCCATGAAACGTTCATCCTCAGAGTGGTCATGGTAATGGTAGTGTTGATTGTGGTGGTCTGGAACTGATAAGAGTTGTCCGGTCGACGAACTGCTGCGAAGTTTGTTCGCCGACGCTCCTTGTGTCCTTTCCCTCGATCTGTAGCGGGGTTAGTAAAATGTTAGTAAATGTCAGCAGATATGGTATACAGTGGCTTCTATTCTTACACCTGATGAGCCTAGTGAAAAATAGAGAAAGAGTTGTTAAGGATATAGATCAAAACTTTTCCACTATTTTTCACTGGGCAATCTACACCGTTAACAAAACTTTCCCCCTAGAGAAAAAAAACAAAAAGGGAAGGGATGTGAGGAACTCGAGTTTGAAAGTGGGGGAAAAGTTGCACCCGATTTCGATTCCAGATTTGGAGGACAGAAGCTACTGACTGTACAAAGGACTAATCAGCTAAATTGTACTATGTATGGATTTTGTGGTCTACAATGCAGGCCCGTCGAAAGGATAAGGTAGGGGGTAAGCTATTCCGGGCTCCGCGACGTTTGGGAACCCTGCCCGTCGCTCAGAAATACAAAAGTACATCAAAATGCACTATTTTGAAAAAAAATTCAAATTTTTTCTCCCTAGAGGGGCCCACAAAAATGTTTGGGGCCCCGCGAGAATGTTTCTTCGAGCCCCGCTGTGACTTCCGACGAGCCTGCTACAATGCATTATGCAAGTTCAACGAGGCAACCGCGTAACACACTGTAAACTGTGATGAAACTTAAAACGTACTTATTTTATGGCCATGATCGACGGCGTATTCTGCCTGGACTTACGTGCGATATACAAACGTGAGACGCTATCAGTCGTCATGCTTGACGGCTTGAGTGCAGTAGGCCTACTCGATTTATCTGCCGCGGAGGGATAAAAGGCTGAGTTGACCTTGGTGTTGGTTATGTATAACGAGATAGTTTTTCCTGTCAGCAGACAGCCATCTATCCAAGTCGTAGGACTAACCATTTGATAGCGATCCGATCGGGAGGTGAACCAACGACCTCGCGATAGCAAGTGCAACGTCGTAACCGCTACAATCTCCCCGCAGACTGAGATGCGGGGACGACGAGTTGAAAAGCTCTGAGCCTCCCCTCCAGTGGCGTCATTTCAGTAAATCGTCGGGGGGTCTCAATCTACGCAACGTATTGATCTTGCAGCAGTAATGCTGTTTCACAAAGTACGATTTTCTTGAAAGAAAAAAAAATTAAAAATTAGAATTATAAATTTTTGGAGTCGTAAAATCTCTACAGCCTCCCCTTTTAAATGACGCCCCTGGTCCCTTCCCTTACCTTTCCTCCGCCTCCCCCTCTGTATCATGACGTCACACACCTGGGTGGTCTTCTGGTTCTGCTGCGCTGTCTGGTTGGCGTGTCGACCGTGGGAGAACTATCGTAAAGACTGGTACACGAAGTCGATGAATTGAAAGGTTCTGAGTCGGCTCTGGGCACTGATAAACTGCACGGTGACGGCGTCCGCTCTCTCTGTGTTAAGTGCGAGTCTACCACCAGGTTTCTGTACACAACACGCAACAATACTATGCTAAATAGGCCTGCTTGGTGTTTCATTAAAAGAACACCTTTTTCTTTTTTTATAACTCACTCAAATTATAATCAATTTACACTAAATTTTTAACAGTTGTAGCTGAAAAAACATTAATTCAAAATGTTTTAACACAATGTGATTAAATGTTTTTTGCTAGTCGTCACGTAACGCTGACTTCATAATGTGTCGTGAGTACAAGCTTGCCTGTCTCAACTGATGCTGTCATTTGCTACCCTGCTTCGATGATGAACTTAATCTGGTTGGCTGATGAAAAATGTTCAACGTTTCAGCACTAAGCAACATGGGGACATGAAATCAGGAGTCCCGCGATCCAAAAATGCAACCATTTTGTAAGCTCGGTGTGTTAGTGCACTGTCTTGAAGTCCAATTATCCCCACAGACATGTAAATGCGATCGCTCTGCACGTTTTTGTAGCTGCAACTGGAAAACTTCAATAATTTAGCATATATTTACCCATTATCTTTCCTTCTTTTTTAATTATAGGTCTATGCAAACATGTCAGGGGTAGCTTTATAGCTACTAGCCTGTCGATGTGGGTGATGTTTGCTGAGCGTTGTCTGCGATGTCTGGGTGGGGTGCAGCAAACGCTACGCATGTCATCAGACGTCATCAGGAACTGAAACAGATCATCCGCTACTGCAGGTGCCATCGACCTGACACCAGCAATTATTTCCATTTAAACACCTGCTTTGCCTTTACTGTTTACATAAATATATTTATTTTTTTCTTTATTTATTTATTTAGCATAAAAACTGCATAAAGTACACAATTAAAAACAAAAAGACATGGAAAGAAAATAAACATTAAATCATTAAGCAGTACATAACTATTCACGGAGACCATCAACCTGTAGGGCCAACTGTTAGACTTCATTCTGGTGAGACCTAGTCCGTTTACTTTCTTATCCTCCCTCTCTCCCTTCTCTGCTCTCCGCCGTTGTCTTGGTATAGGCCTATATAACCAACACCAAGTTCAACTCAGCCTTCCATCCATTCGGGGTAGATAAATCGAGTACCAGCCTGTCTGGCTGGCGTTATGGCGGGGCGCGTTCACCTGTGTCGATTGGTAGTTAACGGTGTGTAATTCCACATGGCAGGTTACGCTCCGTGGCTCTGATTTTCCTATAAAAAGCTATACCGTTTAATTATTAACCATTTAACTTGTGGCTTGGGAGTATTCTATGCTTACATTTTATGAGATCAGTGCTACTGATAATCCTATACGCCTACATACGTTGAAAGGTCTGTATCGACGGACATCGATCCGGTGGCGTGGTAGGCTCGCTGAAAGTTCGTGTGGATATGGGACGATGTCTGTGATCTGACGGCGGGGCTGGAAGTCTGACGTTCTGGTGCCGACGATCTTCGAAGTCCTGACGATAATGTTGTCGTCGGCAGCTGCAGCTGTTGATGTGATGCTAAGTCGTAGTTGGAACCGTTTGTCAACCCACAAGAACGACCGTCGATTGATGCAACCCCGCGTTGTGCTGCGCACGAACAAACAAATAAGAAAGCCCAGCTGTCGCTAGGGAAGACGCGCTACAGCCTATCGGTCCTACAGTTCCTGTTGCACTGCTGATTTTCAAGGTAATCCAAGGTAAATGATTTTTCTGTCATGTGAAAACCAATATGTGACTTCCTATTAGTGATCAATAGCAATCTAGGCCTTATCTTGCACCGTCTAGCCACAATACATTCGTTACAAGCAAACGGATGACAGACAGATACGTCGTGCCATCGATTGTATTTTGGGATAAGGTAACTGAAAGAACGCCCATTAGCTAACTTGAACCGTTTAAAAGGCTGCCGAAAACATTTTTGTTTGGGTGGTGACTGGTGAGATGGCGACACATTTTGACAAAACTTATTTGAGCCTTTTAAATTTTTTTCTCATTTAATTGCTTTGCTATTAATTAATTAATTAACTAACTAATTAATTAACTAATCACATAATTAATTATTTATGTTAATTTTATTAACTCTTTTAGTTAATCAGAGTTAGTGTTATGATAATTGTTAGTTTATTACCGGATCTGGCTCGTCTCATTGTTTGTTGCTGTTCTCGTTGGTGTCGTCGTCTTTCCGTCTGTTCGTCCATCTCCGCGCGTTTCTGATTCTCCTGCGAATGACGACATTATAGACCGTAGAACAATTAAAGATTGCAGGGCAAAAGTACGGCTATACCCGTACCGTGCACAGCGACACGGGTTAGGTGGCGCGGTAGCCTACTGGCTGGTCGTCTAACCTCACAATATTGCAGTAAACATATTTATACGTATTAAATATACAAAAGTAGAAAGCAGTCATAGCCCACAGGTACCTCCGCCAAGGCAATGTTATTCGCCAGGTGGCGTCACCATATTCGCTTTGCCAGCGGTTTCGCTTATGCCTCCTTTAACGCAATGGTAACGAAAATTTCAAAGTGATCCAGAATCCAGGATTCCTGCCAGATCACCCCCAAAATTGAATCACTGGTAGATTGTGCTATTCCCGACATACCCTCAAAATTTCAGAAAGATCCGTCCATAACTTTTTGAGTTATCTTGCACACAGATAAACAGACAGACAAACAAAAACCGGCAAAACAACCTCCTTGGCGGAGGTAAAAACTGACGACAGTTTACGCGGTCAAGCTGAGATTTCTGCATTTCACAAAGTAATGTATAGCAACAGTATTAATGTAAGTTGGCCAAAATTATAGTCACTTAGGCCTACGTCAAGCTTTTTCATGATGTTGCGGGCCGAAAATTACCAAAGTCGGCGAACGTTTCATGGAGTTATTCAAAAAATGAAAAGTGGCACGATTTGCAAAAACACGGTGTAATTAAACGTACATCGGCGGCTTTGAAGAACTGCTGCGTGAACGTGTTCAGCGTCGAGATGCACTCGTCGAGCTGAAACGTGGCGAGGTCTTCGCAGAAATAGTCGGCCAGCTGACGTCGCAGCTCCTCCAGTTCTGACTGGTCCAACTCCAACTGCTTCAGTTCACTCTCTGCCGACTGATTAACACACATTATTATTGCTAGCAAAGTTCCCGCTCTAAAAGCGGGTCCATTCTGTTACCTGGCAACTCACCATCCTTTCACCCCTCAGGCTGCCCGAAGAGAGAGGTAAGGGCAATGTGAGGGCGAACGTAGCTATGGGGTATTTACACCATTCAGCAAACATCCAGCAAACTTTTAGCAAATGTATTCAGAATACACGTGCTAATGCTGGACGTTTACTGAATCGTGCAAACACCCTATAAGGCCCAAGGACTCAAACGCCGCGGTTGGGGTCTACGACCGTGCAACACAGAAGGCACCAGAATGGTATGACATACATTACAGACAGACTGACAAACAAACTTTCCGGCATTAGGCCTATAGTAAGATAGACTTGTAGGCTACGCTGTCGGATAGTCATATAGTATAGGAAAAGACAGCATGAGATTTAGTGAACAAAATTTGCAATGCATTTGCATAAATTTGCATATCACCGGTAGAAAAGGAGTCCTCATTGCAAGGACTGACTTCGACCGTGATGACAGCTTGACGACAAAAAATCGTGATTCTGGCCTTGGCCTTCGAATCGGAGGTCGCTGGTCTTGGTCTTTGTCTTAAAACGCTGCGTCAAACCCATTTCTAATCACCAGAGGTGTAGACCCCTTAAAAGAATTGCGGATGCCTGAAACTCAGAGGCGTAAGGCAAAATCCTGCTTGATGCTTTTGCACGACACGCCAAAAGTATTCTTCAACAAACGTAGGTCTACAAAATAAGTTCTTTTACAAAAAATTGCCTTGGCTTGTGCACAAACCCGGACGAAACTGTTCATCTTGTGACGAAACGGTTCCTGTGTGTCATTGACTTGATCTGCGACGAGTTTGACATTGTCTTTCAGTGATTTTATGTCGCCCATCACAGATTTTATTGCGTATCTGCGCTCAACACGGCATTGGTTATTCACGGTACAACGCCATAAACAGAGTGCATTATGTGGCCCAGTAAAAAGCATAAAGGCACTATTTTTGTCATAACCGCATCAAAATTGATCTATTTCTAAATTTTACCGATATACTCTGCAGTACATTTGCATTCCATCGTAAAACAAAAATGTCCTTACAATACCCTCTGAAATCATAGTCAGCTTTAAAATAAGTGAATTACAAAATTACTTTTCAGATCTAGATTTTAGTACATTATATTATGCTAATTTCTAACGCTGACTGCATTTCGCGACGCGTTTATTTGTGGTGGAACTTTACCACAGCCTATCTTTGTTTCGTTGAAGAATCTTGAAAATCGTTTTATATTTGATAAAGCTCTGAACACGTCAAATGTTAGGCCTATTCATACGGTGCAGTCAAACGAACCCAAGTTCTTCGTGCAATCTGAATAATTAGGCGTAGGCCTATAGGCTAGGCCTACTGGTTGTTTTAGCGCCCGTTCGCGAATACATTATTCCGACTTTTGTGCGCATTAAATAGTCTATCGCGACCGAACTTCGTTTAAATCAAGTTCAGCGGACGTATGGACAGGAATAAATAATTTATTCAACCCGACAAACGATTCGTTTCGCTTCGATTACACCGGAGCTGAAGGTCTGTTGCCATTTCCACCGTGAAGAAATAAATATCATCCGAACTTTTTTCACAACTTATTCGACATTCAATTCCCGACACGAAATTCGTAAGACCATAACGCTATAGCCTACATAAGGTTGCACCAACTTTTATCTCACAGTTGGTCAATTTGCGTCACACAGAGACATGACAATAACGGTCTCAGATAATGAAGGTGCCCGTAATTTATGCGTTAGGCCCACGCACATGATGAAAATTTGGTGTCACTATAATCCGTGCAATCTATATTATCATAATGTAGCCTACACATTATAGTATTAGGTGATTTGGCTTAGTTGGGAACATCGTTTGTCGCATCAACAAAGTTAATCAACGCCAAGCCCGGTTAGTACTTGGATGGGTGACGATCCCGGTATATAACCAGCCACCCAGGTTAGCTCAGCCTGGCCGCCCCTCCGTGGGTAGGCGCAAGGAGTACCAGCAAAACAGGCACACCGCGGGATGCGCTAGCCACGTCTCCGTGGTCTCGTAGTGTAAACTGGTGTCTGGCTGAGGGCTAAGGAAACGGAGATCATCGCAGCACAATGCGACTTAAGGCTCGGGAAAAACTTTACTCTACTTTTACGCATTATAGATACAAACAGACATATAGATAGACAGGGAAAAGACCAAACACAGAAAAAGGGAGACTGACTGCGAAGCATCCGAGAGATATTTCAGCTGACGCAGATCATTCACCACGTGACTATTACGTTTTTCCGCCTCCTGTATATTATATGCATACCAATTAACTCCATATAACAAATCCGAATTCTCATTCGTAGCCTTATAATTGTACTTGTACATGTCAGAAAAAAGTATAAATAACCACGTGTCACCCAAATAAAGAACAGTAATTAGGCAGCATCGAAGCTGCTTTTTAAAGCTGCTCATAGACCCCCTACTTATTTTTTAAACAGATTAAGCACTGCACAGGCCTACCTAAAACTTGCATAAAGTAGTGATGCATGTCTGATTCTTAATGACATAATAGACAAAAACCACTAGAATATTATAAATTAAGATAATAATGTAAAAGCGTCGGTTAATTTAATCACCATGGCGACGAAGTGCATGAGATTGAGGCGTGGTTTGTTAGCTCGAATGTCTTGAAGTTTCAGAAGAGAGCTCAGTCTAAAGCCGGCAGCCTCGCCGCCGTAACTGCCCTATATACCGCATACAACATCTAAATATAGCCTAATATAATACTGTAGTATTTTAAGTATTATTCACTCTTAATGACAGTACAAATTAATACTGAAAAATGGAGATAGTTTCAGCAGAAAACTCCCGGTAGCTTCGCTAACGAAGCTCATAAACCGCACGCAACATTAGGGCCTATTTATTGTTGTTCGATCTACCCCAGAAGCTAAAAAAACGTGCCAGCAAACTTTTGTCTATATTTTTGATAAATATGCAATAATTGACTGATTTTTAAAATTCTTTCACTGTCGCAATTCCCGATAGATGTAGAAATACGAAAGACGAATTGCAATAATTACGTACCTACTTTTGTCAGAGTATTGCAATATCCGAGAACCTGATAACTTCGTGGCCAAAAAAAACGTACACCGGCAGGAAGAAGGCCCAAGTAAAGTAACTTCAATTGCAAAAGAAAATCTACAATAAATGCCTTGGTGGTGTAACGGTTTAAACGTTGGACTTGCAATCGTGAGGTCGTTGGTTCGACTCCCGGTCACATCGCTAAGATAAAGTGGTTACTACTGCAGACAGGTAAGTTCCATCTTGGTATATAACCAACACCAAGGTCAACTCAGCCTTCCATCCCGTAGGGGTAAGTAAATCGAGTACCGGCCTGTTTAGCTGGGGTTAAAGCGGGGCGTGTTCACCTTTGTCAGGTCATGGGTGCAACGTATGAATAGC
>Ga0056128_1001656_pt1 | contig 25341 bp, 11 predicted proteins | sample WorMetLIZISLAND2_FD_71113 | JGI IMG/M metagenome (GOLD analysis project Ga0056128, IMG submission 71113) | Marine gutless worms symbiont microbial communities from Max Planck institute for Marine Microbiology, Germany - Olavius geniculatus... ... | reverse complement strand
AGCTTATGCAGAATTTATTTTTTTTTGTTTAACTGAGCAGTTGTGCAATAATAAACAGTCATTTTAGCAGCATTTAGTTTTATGCTTGATATTTGCATCAGTAGCTGAAGATCAAATGAAAAAGTGAAAACAGACCTATACCTCCCCCCCTGTACAACAGTGTCATACTTACTTACTGACTTACTTACTTACTACCCGACGGGTACCCGGGTACCCGCTAAGCTAACCGGTCGGGTACCCGGGTAACGAATTACCCAATAACGGCAGCCCTAGTCACGAAACAGGATCCGCGTCAGTCCGCGTCCGCAAATTTCGTCACGGAACAAGATCCGTGTCCGTCCGTGTATGCAGAAAATCCTGCGGATCTAGATCCGCGGACTGACGCGTCCGCACATCTCTGAAATACACACACGTCATAAGCGGTACGCAACATGTCAAAAAATTGAATGTCAGTATTACTGACCGGCTTAAGAGGCTGCGATGCCTTGACAACGAAAGGAAACTTCGAAAACATTTATGCAACACAGAACACGAAATGTAATATAAAATACGACAACAAAAAAACAACCAAAAAGCCCCAATTTGCCTCGACCTTGGCTGCCTTTGGAAAATATCAACACCAAGTAAGTAAAGTTTTTGATATACAAATAGTGACTGGCTTCGAGGTCATCATTGAAAATTTTTGACCCGAAGTTCGTAAAATGTTGTCCGAGATCGAAGACAACATTTTACGAACTACGGGGGAAAATTTACAGTGATGATCGACATGCCAGTCACTATTTGTTTTGTTATACTTCAAACCCAAACAATTGACAAAAAGATGTGATGACTTCAATGTTGCCTGGTCAACAGCGCGTATTTGTTAACCTCACGTGACGCGATTTGGATTAATCGCGTTCAGGTATTTGCATTGAGGTAACAACACTTTCTTACTAACTTATCACATGTTGTATATGACGCGGTTGTATTTCAGTTTTTCTGCGCGACAGTTTCATAAAAAAACCATGAACGCTTGGTCTCTCGATCTGCAGTCTGCACAGAAAGAACATGTTGATGTCGTAAGGCTAAGACTTTGAAAAAAGTGGAAAAAGTTGTCCAGTAAATTGGTGAAGTAGGGTTCAATTAAAATCACAAGCATAAATAAAACCTGTTGGAAAAAGTAAATCGTGCTCATGGATCCTTTTCATCAACTTAGTCCAAAGCAGCATTTAAATTTGTTCATTACTTATGGTTCTGTGTCACATTTTGCATCTTAAATGTAATGCCATCTCTCACATATTTACATAAGAGACGAGAAAATTAGATAAGAGCAAATGACATTTGGTATTTTATTGGCTTTTTCACTCAGCACTCAACTCACAAAACTACTACACTTCCTTCATGATACCCCTAGAACTGAATTAATTTTAACTGGACTCAAACTAACACAATACAGAACTCTTCGTTCAACCCCACTTGATCAGCTACTAACAATGAAGCAAACAGCATTTGAAATTTTTATCTTGGTGAACTTTGCTGTATTCATCCATGTTCACACTGATTTCTATTATTTAGTCCAAAACTGACATCTCGCCATATGCTACAAATCAAATAATCAATTACAAATCTAGTGGCCAAATATGCAAAGCATCATAAATCATCTTACATTTTCACATCTACTATAATCATAGACAATAAGGTAATTCACAGAACACCTGTGGCTTATCTTAAAAGATATCCTAAAATAGAATCTTATGATCATTTCTTACAATTCGTAATTGAAACAATTGCTCGTCAAGCCAATGCCTTGTTACATTTGTTACGAAAAGACAGCATAAAGCTAAGCAAGTACTGGAATTGCAGATAACAGCATTCAGCACAAATTCAGAAGTTCACTTATTGTTTGTGAAAGACACTAACAGAATAAACCAAGTGCAACAAACTGCACATTACACCTCAAGTAGGGCAATGTAACAGTAAAATGTTATTAATACTTGCACACAATTATTGCCTCAGCTCAGTATATTCATATTCATATTCAGATTCAACAATTTGGTTGTATGGTAGTTGTTTTTGCCAGGCAAATTCTAGGACCATACCCTTGTGCCACATTAAAATTTGCTACACTGCTATCAATAGTTGTTAGCTCACTAACATGACAATGACAGATAAAACAGAATGAGAAATGTACAAAAAGCACAAAGCATGATAACATAGCAGAACACAAATTACAATAACGACACGACAATTATCACTAATGCCAACAATGCAAAGTTCTTCAATAACTTTCCCAGCCAATACAAATACACAACTATGAACACTTATTTTTGACTGCTATGCTGCTTTTCAATGAACCTTCTCGCTGTTAAATGCACCACTCCTAACATTATGCTACTCACCTAAAGCACATAATGGACATCCGTAATGCATTGCAACAATAATGTAAATTTTAGGCAATGTACAAAAAAAGCTCAGTGCACAATAAACACTGCCGAACACAGGTCTAAAGAATATCAGCAGGACAGCATAAAGCAAAACATTACAAATGTGGCAACTTCATCACTCTCAGTTTTAACTTATTACTATCAAAGCATTTTTGGTGTCTAAATTAACAAAAACACAAAGTATGGACTGAACACAGATGAAACAACAATATCCAAACTGCTTTTCTGAATGTCTGAAGCTCTATGAGATGGTTCACTGTTTTTGGCTACCAGGTACTGTATTTTTGCCACTTTTTGATGGATCAAAAAAAAAACAAATAGCAACTACTAATAATTACAACAGTTACTCTGAGCATTTTCCACACAAAATCAATAAAATCAACCTTATAACCATGCTTAAAATACAAAAATGCCTGAAAAGTGGAAATGAACCATAAATATTAAAATTATTATTTGCAATAGACTATCTATAAAGACAGGTGCAATGTGGATCATTCTATCACTGTACATAATTATGCTGCAATATTTTTTTTTGAAAATTAACACTGTTCATGCACCTATTGCTTGAAATTGCTGATGATCATGCTCACAAACATGTCAATATAGTCTGTTTACCTAAAAGCATAACACCACAGGGCATAAGGTAAACAAAGCCTAAAGATAATACAACTTTCTGCTTTCTAAAAAGCTTACTTGAGATTAAATTTACTAAACAAGCAGAACCTGATACATTCTGCAGTTTGCAATATAAGTGATTAATGAAAAATAAATTCCAGCCTTGCTGCTAAACAAAAGCACTAAAGTTTGGGGTACTGCCACTACCATGCAGCTCGGTCTCAGAGCCAGCGTGGTGCATTTCCGAGTCACTATGACAATGTTTGTCACGATCACCTGCCGAATCAACCGATGAGCTCGAACCTACTGGACGCCTGCGAATGACAGCTGGCAGCTCACGTGGTGGAGGCATTAGTCCTGAGTCAGAATTCACTGAACCCTTGCGACTGGATGGACCGGGTGATGACCCAGGTGATGGGGTTGTGCCCTCCGAGTGTCTACCTGTGGAAGTATCCAGATGAGCCAAACGACCACGCTTGTTAGACCCAGCATGTTGTGCAGTCCCAGGTGGGGGCGGTTGCAGCAACTGCTGCACACGTGCAGACACAGCAGAATAAGCAAAATAGTGCTTCGGTTTCCGACCAGAATAATCCCGAACATTCGGATTAGCTCCATAGACTTCAACCAGAAGTCGAACGACACTGTCCTGACCATGGATAGTAGCTATGTGTAGTGGAGTGTAACCACCATGAGACCGAGCATTAACATTTGGTGGTTCCTTGGATCCAAACAACAGCTTCACTACATCATCCACGCCATTCTTAGCAGCCCAGTGAAGCGCTGTATACCCAGACAGGAAGTCACGTCTACCAGCAAGTGAAGGATTTGTCAACAGTAGCTTGGACATTGCCTGGTAGTCACTGTAGGCTGACTTTATCGTCCACTCACGCTCAGACTCACTGAGGGAAAACTCATACCCACCGCCTTCATCATGGCGTCGTGACTCTCGCTCTCGTCTTGTTCTGCCAGGTGTCTGTGGAGTTGTTTGCCCTCGAGGTATGACACTAGCAGGTGAGTCTGCCTTATTTAACTGCTTTGCCATTTCACGAACACTGACATTGGACTCCGGAGTCAAAGGTTCTCGTTTGGCTGTGTCTTCCGCTGACAATCTTGCAGCAGTAGGCATGGAATCCACCACATCAGCTCTGCTGATCTCTACAGCATTTCTAGCTGCTGCACTGTGCTCTGTACACACCCAAAAGAAAAATTACTAAACACATTTGTTACATGAATACACACTGTTAACTGCAAAATCAATTTTTGAATAAATCTACAAAATGTAGAGAGAAAAGAACAATATTCAGCTTGCAATATCTATACCTGCAACTGCAATATAGCATATACTGCAACAAACACTGGGTGTTATAATATTCTTTAACAGCCAGATGGTTAGAATGAACACCACATAAACTATAACCTTTTGCTCTACACCAACTTTTTCAGCATAATTTGTCTAATGTGAATTTAATGTTTGATCTCTTGTCACAAAATACCTAAACCTAATGAGATTATCATTGTCCTAAGATCACAAAAGTTAATTTGTCAATATCAATAAATGCATACGATAGTAAACAGTGCACTACATATATCAACTGTAATGATCTACCAGACGACCTAATAGAGTTGCAGCATTTGACCAATATTTGACTTAACAACTTTAAAGCAAAAAAAATAATAAATGCAGCAACACATAATTCGCTGCAGTCTTTTCATTATATATATATATAAACCAACATAATATAAATAAAGCTGTAAACTGCTGCAACACAATGATGTACAAACCATCATCATTCACATTTTCCACAGCAGACATTTCTGTACTTGCACTAGAGTCAAGCGGAGTCACATCCGTATCTCCGGTGTCAGCACTAACAGACAACTGTCCCATATCATCAGCTGCAGAAGACCTCAAGTTACTGGCACTGCTTTCTATTAGTTGGTCATCTGCGGAAATCTCAAGTTCTTCATCTGTTTTATCATCTACTGCAGGCGGCAAATCCAGCGAATTCCCGGAACTTGTTTTCTTCAGGTTTTCTTTGTTGTCATTTAAAGTCTCGTTTTCTGACGTCAGCAGGCCGGTATCATCTGTCGTTTCAACTATCAGCGCGTCATCCGTCTTGGCTCGTTTTGCCTTCACTCGATCCTGGTCAGACGGAAGAAATTTAGCGGCAGCAGGCTCTCCGCGAAAGCTGCCCGAGTCTCGGTATTTCTTCTTCAGCACCAGCAGCTTCTCGCCGCTCAAGTCCAGCTTGACAACAGCCAGTGTGTTGACGTACTGCTTGAACATCTGACGATTGGCGTTCTTGCGCTGCGAATCATTCAGGAACGACTTGAAGTGTGTCACCAGCGTATGGTTGCTCACTTTGCCGCCGTTCGCCAACATAAAGTCACGAACGACATCCATCGTAAACAACGGATCAACGTCTAAACCTAATTTTTCAGCCATTTTTTGAACAACCGGATCTCAAATCTCAAATGTAAACAAAAACAAAAACATTGAACGATCTGACTAAAACTCGACATGTGCCGTTTAGTGTAGTGTATCGTATTGCATCGAGATACTGGACTCAGGCTGTATATGTGCCTCTACGACTACGTCCACATGATCGATTAACTTGTTGTAGTTCGACGTTGAATTATAGTATTGCAGTTAAACATCTGCCGGTAATTTTAACTTAAATCTATTTTATACATTAGGATACTTACAAAAATTCTTCATTGTGATTTACGTAAGTAGGAGCGTACGAAATTCGAATGGGCCTACCGGTACCTGGACTGGAGCAGTCTACCCAACTCTGGGGTAACAGTTAACACGTCAAAACAAATTAGATAAATTTAGAAAAAAAAATCAGGATACCCCGGTATAGCATATGATGACAGTACTGCGCTCACATGCCGACGAGCCGTGATGTGCCGATCATTCGGATCAGATCGACTTGACCAAGCATATCGCGTGATGAATGGAGTGGTCGGCAAGAGGGGTCGGGCTGGCCATTGGTCGACGTTGGTCAGAATAGTCGAATAGAGATCAGAAAGTCAAGCATTCGAGAAGTGATTGAGTATTAGTTCATGCAGTAAAATCGAGTGAAGGTCTATAGTTTATCGGGTACAGTGGCGTAGCCAGGATGGATGTAAGGACACTTTGGGTGGAACGTGCGAAGGGCCGTTTTTTTCCACCGGAGAAGAGACTAATAAAGGGGCTATGCCCCGTCCCATTTTTTTTTGTAAGAAAATGATGCATTTTAGCAGACCGTACTTAAGTAACGGTCGAAGTGGTCGCTGGTGGGTGACGGAACCTATAGGCTATAATTTTTTATAAGCCCTATCTCGCACCGAAACAGAATCTAGGTTGCTCTTAATCACTCACAGGAAAAAATGACATGTAAATCATTGATCTTGGATGACCTTGAAAGATCATAACGCACTACGGTACGTGCCGTATTGTGCATGGCTAAATATTGTAAGTCGTAGGGGGTGGGCGATAGTACCATCGAATAGAGTGCTGGCGATTTCCTAAATTAAGGCTGTCAATAGCAACCATGTCTCCATCTGAAGCTGTGTGGCCGCAATTTTCAATCGAAAGTTTCAAGCTATAAAAGGTATTAAATATTTTAGTAAGCACAAAAACGTTTCAATTGTGTTATCATTTGAAAAAAAATAAAATAAACTTACAAATTGATAGAACTTTTGTTGCCCAAACAACAACATCAAAACACTGAAGATTAAGATCTGTTATAGCATATTCGCACCTATCACGCCGACGCGACTTAACTCAACTCAACTGTCGCCGACAGTTGAGTTAAGTTGAGTCGCCGTCGTAGGTGTAAATTGGCCATTACTGCTATAATACTAATAAATTAATTTGATCGAATGCGTGCTTGTGTGCTTGAATGTTTTTCTGTCTGTTGGCCTTTATCTTCATTTTTTGTTTAGTCATGCTATAAGTATTCAGTTTAATTAAAATATGCCAGCATAATATCCATGGATATATCCACGGATATCCATATCTACGGCAAGCCTGCGAAAAAGCACCGCCATATGGAGTGCCAGACCTTTAACTTTATTCTATCGATATACACTCACGGCAGATAAAGCTAATCCGGTTCCGAGCATTCGCTAATAATAGCGTAATCGAATCGCATATTGTGTAGGCCCTCTGCTCCACGTCGCCTATCTCTTGTCCACGAATGCGCTTAATGATCGTACTGTTGGTCCGTTGCAGCGAGAAATTATACCGCGCACTTCTAATAATATCAAGCAAGTTCGGTCGTGTGACGAATACTGATCAGACGTTGCTCAGCGTTCAGCGAATGCAGTCTTCCCTGTCGAATGACGTGTCCGCCCACGTAGTCGCTTCAGTTGGACTAAGTCGCCAGTAATTGAAAAGAGAAGACCGGGATTCGGCGCGCGCGTTCCTCTGTGATGGGTCATAACTCACGCTGCGGCGCGTCGTGTACCTGGATTCCACGGTCCATGAAGCCACCAGCGGAAGCGTGATCGGAGCGTCATATTGCTTGCCGCACGCGCAATTCTTCGGTCAACTTTGCTCAGACTATTCCTGCTCTCCGTCCATGCAACTGGAGACATTTTTGGAGAATATCTATCCGGATTCTTTTGTAAATCATGCATGAAAGTAATTTCATTTTTTTCATAATTTATTATCATTAGCAAATACAATGTTAACTGTATTACATTTGACAGCACATATCTTAGCAAGTTAGCTTATAAACGGATTCTAACGAATTGGCGGGACCCATAGAACAATCGATTGCTATTTGGGTGGCCTTCCAGATCACGACAGACCCAATATGTATAATAAAGTTATTTGTAACTAGAAATTTGGGCCAGAGCCCAACGTGAGGCCGCCCGGCGCCGTATATAAGTCCGATTAGGGAACAGTTAAGAGGTTGAAATTCCGTTCGCAGCAAAGTCACGTGGCCCAAACGTAATTGCAGTATCCTATATAGCAAGCGCAATGTTGAGCTTGGGTGGTTCGAAATGAGACAACAGAACTTTGTAGTTAGTAAACACACGTTTACCGGGTTTTTGCATTTGACGTGAAATAAATCGTAGTTAAAAACGCCGTTTACCGTTTATCGATATCTTTATCCATTCCCAAGATATGTGTGTTACATTTTAAGCCAATTTTTGACCCCTTTTGTAAAAAAAAATTGTTGGGGGAACCCCCATCCCCGCTGGGGGTGTACGCTAGCAAGCCTTAATCATTCTCTAGCGCGTGTAAAAATTTCAGGGCGCAGCGACTTCTAGGGGCCAAAATATGATTTTTTCGAAAAATTTGATTTGGTAGGTAAATATTAGCCGCGTGTACGCTGTGGTAAGTGGACCAAAGTTCACCGGATTTTTTTCTCTAACGCGGGAGAAAACGCAGTCGATAACGTAGTTTTCCCTTTTGGATATCTATATCCGTTTCGCAGATATTTTCGGTCAAAGTTAAAAGTCGTGCAAAATGCGGCCAAATTTAGCAAAATTTTTCTGGGGGCAAGCTCCCAAATTTTTGAACCAGGATTATAAAAAAGAACATGCTTCCGACTATGTGGCAAAATTTCGTGGCGATCGAGCGACGGAGATATAGTGGCAAAAAAAGAAACAGCAGAAAAAACATAAGGCTTTCCGGAACCATCGTTCCGGGCGGTATAATAATGCAATTTATGTAGAGATTAAGACTAAAACATGGCAGTTCTGTAGCGAACGTACATGCTAGTTTGAACTGAGTTTTGTTTTTGGCACTGATAGAAACTACACTGTGAGTCGCAACGTAAGAAACATAGTTGGTCATGACTTCTCACATTACTAACGATTTTCGATTTTTTACTGGTGGGCATAAACTCTGCCGGTAAACTGGCAATGAAGTCATCATAAAAGATGACACAATTATAAAAGTTCAAGTACCTATAGTGGAATCTTTGTCCCATCACGTTAATTGATCGACGAATCTTAGCACATTAAACATAGCGAAAAAAACGATTTTCTGGAAACTGCTGCTAACTAAAGCAAAGGAGTATATTTTACTTCGAGTCTTCGACAACGACAGCAAATCACAGCCTCGTCATCATTCTGCAGCTAGGATGTTGAATAGTGGATAGAGTCACTGTGTGGTGCGCACGCTTGCAACGTCGGTCGCTGGCTGCCACAGAGCTTATATAGACCTAACTGTCTGAAGTATAACGTAGGCATGTGATGTATTGTCATGTTCTTAAATTAGCCGCGAAGATAGGCATTTCTAAAGATTTGTACGCTGAACACCAAAGCGTGTGACATTTATCAGCATTCGGTAAGAAAAGTTTTACTGCGTAGGCCTAAGCACTGTGCAGAAACGTACAGGGTGGGCCAAAAATGGCACCATTTATTGTACACCTTATAATTTCATCAAATATTAACCAATTTTCACATTTTTTCAATGTTAAAATCAGAAAACAATTTGTAATGAAAGCATCACTACAGATCCCACCACACCTTAAGTGTGTCGCTACACTACTTTGTAAAATGTCAGTGTCTTAAGAATAACAATTAATAACAAGACAACTTCTGCAACAACACATTTAAAAAAAAATTAACAACAGAACCAACGTGTTTGTTGTCTCAGTTATTGTGTGAAAAGTCACGTTTCACAGTTTTTTTCATTAAATGTTTAATGTGTCCGCTTTGCTGCTGGACGACACATCCAAGACTGCGACGCTACTAACCAATGGCGTGATTAACCAAATGCTGCGGCAGTTTTCCCCACTCAGTGACAATCGCTTGCTTCAATGGTTGCCTGTCGTGAATCGTCAACATTGATAGGCCACCTGTTGAAAAACATCCCGATCAGTATAACTGACCGGATTTAAGTCCCGGCTGTTTGGGGTCACATGCCAGGCTCGATCAACGTTGATCACGTAACTGGTCAGTGGCGTTGCCGGCTTGCGTACGTCGTCTGATATTTCACAAAGTAGTGTAGCGAAACGTTTGAGGTGTGGTGGGATATATATTAACAGTTCTATTACAAATTGTCTCCTGATTCTGACAGTAATTTTTTTTGAAAATCGACTAATATTTGGTGAAATTACAAGATGTACAAAAATGGTGCTATTTTTTGGCCCACCCTGTATATTCCGTAGCACTTTTCTCTGTTTGTCTGCCTGTCTGTCACGTTCTTAAACGACCGGCCGAGCTTCTTTACTGTATGCCGCGTGAAACAAAAATGGAACATATTAAACTTTTCGTAGGCCGAGCAGTAGGAACGATTAGCCTCAATCATATAGGCCTAGCGGTCTCGTTCAGCACTGCATTCAAGTGTTTAACATTACCGACCTTTAGCCTATTGGAATGATCACGATTAGGCTTAATCGTTGACATCGTGTTCGATTGCTTGATTTAGCTAAACCACGCATGTCCCATTTTTATGCGCCACCCTTCATTTCTACATATTGCGAATATACCACTAAAATTTATTAATCAATTGCTCCGTAAGCCAAGCCTTATCTCTCCAAGTTCTAACCGTTTATTACATGAGAAGATATACTGACTATATAGAAAATGACATGTTACACTGACAGTAGACTTATTTTTTACACATACAAGACACGAATGCATTCAATCAGCGTGAGTACTAATGACTTCAAAAACAGTTTGAAAGCCATTTCTGAAACAGTGGGTTCTGACATAAAATACGCATTCGTTTTAAATTAGAATAAACTAGAAGACATTCGTGAGAGTGCATATCTCCGCCAAGTGAAGTAATTAAACATTACAACAACTACTACTACTAATACTACTACTGCTGCTGCTGCTTGTATATGAAATGTGGAGATGATGATGAGTCATCATGTACACACACACATACGGAACGACGGACAGAACAACCAATCTCATAATCTCCTCCAATGTTCACTACGTTCACCTTGGCGGAGATCATAAAATATTTTTGGCTGCAGCCATGTAGCGAGTTGCTGGTTAAACCTATTGTTGCCTAAGCTATAATATTATTGTGACAATAAACAATAGTTTTAACATTTTGTTGTCATTAAACGCCTGTTCGCCAGATTATAGGCCTATGAGAGATTCGATCGACTCTTTCTGTTGGCACTTTTAGGCGCTACGAAACTAAGAGAAAATCAATTTAAACCGACACGTTGTGTGACCCATAAGATTATGAAATTATTAAGTGACAAAGTGACAAAGCTATAGAAAATGTGCTATACCGTTTTAACTAGATATAATGCTCCCTCGTAAAGTCGAATGTCAGAGTTTGTATGGTTCTGTGAAGTGGCCTAAAAATTAAACAGTTGAAAGTCGAGGGGAACTTGCCGCATATGTATATACTGTGTGTCAAAATCTTTACCTCCTCCCGACGACGTGTTTTAAATTTTATTTTTCAAAGACTGAAAAATGAAGTGATAATTTACTATAGTATCTATTACATGCTTCAGCGTGTAATCGAACGGTCGAGCAGCTGTAAAACGGACAAACAATCAGTGCAGCCATAACTCTCAGTGGTGAGTAACTGACTGATGATGTCGTGCTGGTGGTTCACGTGTCTGCTTCTCGTCGTCGCCATCAGCTCGCTGTCTCATGTCGTCGACGCTGACGACACACAAGACAACGACTTCACCGACCTGTTGCGCGACATTGCCGATCACGTCACAGACGACGACGACGACGACCACCGTCTGCACTACTTTCGCTCCGCCGGTGTCTACGACGAAAAGCGCGGATTTGGTGATAAAAGAGGCCTCGGCGATAGGCACAAGAACGGCTTCGGTGACAAACGCACGATGGCGCGACGCGGTTTCGGCGATAAACGGGGGTTTGGAGACAAACGTGGGTTTGGCGACAAGAGGGGGTTCGGCGACAAGCGAAGTGCGTCGTCGGGCGCGTTGGAAGGTAAACTGGCGGAGCTGGCGCGTCGGCTGCGGCAGCTGCAGGAAGCACGAATTGCTGAGGCTCTGCGTCGACACAAAGGCGACGCGAAGCAACTAGAACAAACAGAAGCTCTGTACGACCTCGGCGACAACAGCCAACTGGCGTTCCGCGTCGACTACGCCAGCGACGAAGATAAGAGAGGATTTGGAGATAAACGCGGTTTTGGTGACAAATAGGATAAATAACGCATCAGCATAAACGCATTAGTACGTTGTGAAATTGCCGGGAAATTTTGTGAGAACGTTTATCAAAAAATACGTGAACAGTATCTTTTTTAATATCAGTCCTAATCGAGAATTGACGATATAGCTCAGCTGTTTTACGAAATTACTGCAAAGCATATTTTAAGCATAGGATACATATTACTGTCACTACTCGTCTAATACACTGTGAGTTAGAATGAAGCATTTACAAAGTTTTTTCGAGATATCTTTGGTTACTGTGAACCGATTTTGACAGTAATGTCACTACATTGCATTCTAAAACAAACTGTATGGAAAAAGATGTTACGTGTTAATTCGTCTAAGGTTTGTTGCGAAATGTACGTTTAACTGCATGCACAACGCGCAACTTTTCACTAGGCTTATAACTGATGATGCCATTTTACCGACAGACAGTATCTGTAAGCTTAGGCAGGTTAATTTACAGTATTTGCTGTATTTACAATAATTGCTCGTGATCAAAATGTTCGCCATCAGCTTGCACGCTTCGTTGAACAATGGATCAACGATAACTGTAAAGCTTAGCGGCTAGTGATTTTTACAAGACGTCAGCATAGCTGAGTGTGCAGATGCTATGTCTTAACTATAAAATAGGTGTCTGTCTGTGTCTGTATGTTCGTGACACTGTTTTATCGCGTAAAACGACGCACACTACGATCAAGAAATCAGATCTTCACTGTTAGCTTTGTGGATGACTCTAATTTCAAGATCCGTAAAACATTTCTCAGAAATTCGAAAGAAGTTAATCTCCATTGAGGGCACCGAATGACGCAAGGTGGGCAAAATTAGCGATTTTCAACCCTAAGTTTCCGTATCTCCATATTTCAGAAACGTTGCAAGATAGGACAAAGGTTACTGTTAATAAGACGTCGCACTGGCGCTTTTATTTGATACTACAAGTAATTTGAGAAAAGCTCACGTGACGCGCGATAGCAACGGTCCTGCCACTTTGGCAATTAGTGTAGGCTTACAGCAATAAGATATTAATGCATCTTGAAAGAGTACTTGAATTTGAGGCCTCCGTACGAAAGATTTTTTGAATTTAAGACATCGAAACTTAGATTCTTAAAAATGTACGTTCTGTGCTAAAAATGTCACACGCAGGTTGTCCAGGTCAATCTCTAGCAATTTCGGCGCAATTCACTCTTAAAATGTGTGTCGAAGCCGGAAATTGCCAAAAAATCATTAAAAACCCCTATTTTGGGGGTTTAAGGTCATTCAAGGTCATCGACGTTGACACCAATGAAAAGCTTGTCATTATTGGTTGTTATGATAAGCAGCATGTTTGTGCCTATCTGTAACCGTTTTCACGCTACACGAGATAATTGCGGTAAAATAACCACTTTTTAGAGAAGGGAGATGGGGGTAGTCGTCTTTAACGCCCGCCTGCGCCGGCCTTTTTGAACCTAGGGCGTGGGGACTTAGACTGCTAAAGTCTACGTTTAATGCTGAAAATTTTATATGCAGGTTGTCTTGGTCTATCTCCAGCCATTTCGTCGCAATTTAGTGTTAAAATGTGCGCTGCATCCAAAAATTGCAGAAAAATTTACTAAAAACTTTTTTTGGGGGTTCAAGGTCAATCAAGGTCATCGGTGTTGATAAATCTAAAAAGCCCGTCACCATTGCTTGTTATGATAAACAGCATGTCTGTACCTATCTGCAACCGTTTTCACACTATACGAGCCAATAACGGCAAAATAACGTCTTTTAGGGGGTACCCTTCTTTGACGCCCTCATTTGATGGGAACTCCCGCAACCAGGGGCACCAAGTTTTGTCACAAAAAAAACTAGAGACCGTAAGGCATCCACATTATAGATTTCGTGATCCTAGCTTGCACCGTTTTGATACAATCGTAGAGTGTGACAGACGGACGGACAGAGACGCCTAGGCCATGGCTAAGACGCGCGAAGCATTCTGCTATGGCGCGTAAAAATCAACGATTTCGGATGACTTTGCATGCTCTATTTTCTAAGCGGTAGCCGAGTTTTTTCGTTGTTTATACTGTTAAAATTGGATGGATTGCGTCAGATAAAGGGCGAGCAATGGTTGATTATAACATTTCTGTATAGAGTACATATACTACATAGTATTACAAGAGTCCACCCAGTTACGTATGAATTTGAGATAGGCTACAGTTTTGAGACATGCGACGTTACAGCTGGCTAAAGCTGTATAAGCATGCGCTTATAATCATGCCATTACAATTAATTAATTCATTCATTATCGGTAATTATAGGACCTAATTGTTTGATATAATGCAGTTGGAAAATCGCAACTGTAGACAATAAAATAAACCTGAGAAAAATAAACTGTTCAACACACAGTGATCATTGAAATGATTTTCAAGAAACAAATGTCATTCAACAAGGCTCCAATAATAGGAGTTTATTATTAGGGTAGGTTGACTTATGGGTGAGTTGTAGTCCATTGCGGAAGTGGTATAGGCATAGTGATAGCTAGAACGGCCTGTAGCAAAAGTTACAGCACGTTAAATAACTGTAATACGACTGAAAATGCGCTGGCGAAGTTACTTTCTTATGTTTGCTTTTCTGACGGGCCGCCTTCAGTACATATTATTGTATTTTAATATGTTTAATGTGTTTTGCAAATAAACACTCTCTCATTCTCTCTCTTTCTCTTTCCCCTCGCTCTTCCCCTCTCTATTTTAAAATGTTTAATTTCTAATGTTTAATATGTGAAGAAATCGTACCCAAAATGTTTTGTAATGTCTGGATCATTACATCATTTACATTCTAAGAGCAGACGTAACTCTAGTTACTATAGGTATAGGCAATGCGTATTTTGCATTGGCAGATGAATAGGCCAACCAATAGATGTACGCGACAGCGAAAAGTGGAATTTTTCAGAGTCATCAATGAATGCAGCAGGTAGATTGATTAGCGCACAGGTGAGCTCTGATCACGTGGTCACACGTGACTCGTCGATTGTAAACAAATAGCATATTGTAACCGTAATGTAGTCGACTTTTTTACTGAGATAATCTGGCAGTGATAGTCAGTTTTGTTACGGTCGTGGAATGAAACCTTCAACTGCGTTAGCGACTTGCAAAAGACGGAGATGTAGTAATTTTATAGCCAACGCTGACCAGTTGGTCCGTTTACAATAATTTTATGTTCAAGCGAAACATGCGTCGCACACGTGTCACATGCAATGAAAACATTACTAGCAATGTGTAAGACTATTTGGTTTTGTTGATCGTAAGCAGGCTAAACATCTAGGACGACGACGATGTTGTCGCAGCTAGTGACAACATGGCGACGCCGCCGGCACCATGTCGGGGTCGCACTCATGTCCTGTGCTGTCTTGCTCGGCACCTACATCCTGTGGACGAGCACTTCCGGTCACGTGGACAGCCACGGACCCAGCGACTTCCGGTGGCAGCGGTCTCGGGTTGACTTGGGTGAGGCAGACTATCCAGCAGCCGGAAGACACCAACGTCGATCGTATGACGTGGGAAGTATTCGCAGGACGAAAAATGCCTCACACGGCGACGGAACAGCGTTTGTCAGCAATTGGCTTCACGACTTTGACAAAACGGCAAACAAACGCAGAAACAGAACTTCCCTGTTCGGTAAGTCTAATTTAGTGCCTGGCCTGTCGCGACGAATATCTACGCACGACGACATTGTTAAGCCTATCAGCGTCATCACGCAGACTAGACGTAGGCCTACAGAAGACGCAAGAACGGTCATCACACATAAATACGAGCAGCACAGAGAGCAGCAGGAATACATTGGTCAGATATCAACTACCGCAGCGGTGGATGACAGTAATTTATCGTGGTACAAGTACCGTAGGCGTCGACGTCGATGGAGGCTTCAAGATTTGCGTGCCGTTGAGTCGAATAACTTATCCAGCAGAAGTCACCAGCCGCCGCTTAGAAGCGCCGCCTCATCTGCGAACATTTCGCAGAACAGCGGCGGCGCGGCTAGAAAAAACGACGCAGACCCACTGGTAACTCCGACACCGATTTACCTTGTAGTTTCGATCGGCGGGAAAGTGACGGAAAGCGCGGTGGAGGTGTTCCGGGAGCCGGAAGTAGTGATTCGCGCGGCAGACGCCGATCTGCCGCCTAACAGTAGAGCATGGAACAACCCCAGCGGGAGTGGCGGCGTTGTTCCCAGTGAGTTCGGTCCAGCAGGCGGGAAGCGGTCGCCTTTACTCGGCACGCTGCACGGTGGTCCGGGAAACTGTCGCGTCTACAACGTCCGCGCCGACATCCCGGAGCTGGCCGACTTTGCCGCCGGCGTGGACTGCGTGGACCTCGCCACGTCACCGACGGTGGTCGTCTGTCCGTACCCAGACGCCGACGACCGCCACTTGTCTCGGCCGCTAAGGACCCACGGTGTTTGGGAGCCACACGTCGTGAGACTGTTTCAGGCGGCTTTGTTGAACGACAAACAGTTAGGCGTTTATGACATTGGAGCTAACGTCGGCCAGTACTCGCTGCTGGCAGCAGCGATGGGACGTCGAGTGGTGGCAGTCGAACTACATCGGCCCAACATCTACCGACTCCACAAGGCCATCAAACTCGGCCGCTTCGAAGACAAGGTATAAACTCAGCAACTTGAATATTGGAGTCGTGTACCGGGTCAGGTGGCCCATAAAAAGTGAACCATACGGTTCGAGTAACTGGTAGGGCTACATGAATTTTCGTAAAGTTTTTCAGAGACGAAAAACATTCGATTAGATTCGTTTATGATGTTGGAGTTGATGAATTTTTGCTTCGGCTTTTTAATAGAGGTAGTTTCGTATGCTAAGTCTGCAGGTAAGTAAGTAAGTAAGTAAGTATGTGAATATTTAAAGTGCACAATGTCAGCCAGTGGCCGAATCTGAGGCACTTGGCTGAGCCGCTAGGGGGAGCAGTAGTACAGTTCCCGGTCTAATCTCAATAAGCTGCATTACGAGTCTTGTCCGTCTGTCAGTTTGTCAGTTTGTCTGTTTGTCTGTTTCTTGCAAGCATTTAACTCGAAAATTAAAAGACGCAAAACCAACATGAGTGTGACTGTTTTCCTCGGCATGAGTAACCGGTGTGCCAATTTTCACTTTCGAGAATCAAATATCAAGCTTAATTGACGTCAAAAACGGTGAAAATGACGCATATAAACACGCCTGGCGTTAACACGGCCTCGTATAATCTGTCGTGAATTACACCAGCCCAAAAGATATGCAAATACTAAGTTGGTGGATCGCACAATATGACGGTCGACGGACATATTTTTCCAGTTGTAGTATCGCTAAGGCCCAATCTTTATTTGCTTCAATCTGCGGAATTTAAGCCTATTGTCTGATGGTATGATTGTGGACACGGACAGATTGTAGTGGTGGAGAACGGCGTGTCTGATGAGCGCGAAACATTCGAGCTGGAGGTGCAAGACGGTGACCCAAGCGCAGTACGACTGAGCAGTCAGGACGCAGACAAGTTCTGCGACGAACCTGAGTGTCCGCCGCACGCCACTACCATACTGCTCGACGACCTGCTCGAGGTATAGCCTGTAGCCTATATACCTTCGAGCATTCTTCTTCTTACAACACCCGCAATCCGGCCTACTCGGACGGCCGCATAAACATTACCGGTACCTACCTAATGACGCGAACAGTGGACTGAAAGTTAAATCGATATGACGATGTTTATCAACGTGTCGTAGCGCAAGCTGATAAGCAGTGAGGTCGTTGCACGGGCAGAGGGATCTATTGCCTTTTCCCTAAATTCTAGCCTGTCGAAAAATTTTTTTGTGATAAAATTTTTTTTCAAAGTACAAAATTTGGATTTGAAAATCTTTCATTTGGGGGGGGGGTAGTTTACGGCGAAATTTCAAGTTTAAGCACCCATTCTGTCGGAAACTTGCAGCTGTTTGTTGGAAAATTGTAACTATTTACGCCCTTCTCCCCAACTTCTTTGACCTACGACGCTTATGACGCATGTGTTTATGTGTTTTGTGTGTATATGGGTCAAGTGCCTGAAATAAAACTGATGATAATGATGATGTTGCTGGTGCGCGGCTTGTGATGTAATTGTCGTCGGCCTATGTACACGCAGGTGACGAACTTCAAGTCTGCGGTTATGAAGATGGACGTGGAAGGCTACGAGCACCGAGCATTCACTCAGGCCGCCCAGCTGCTGCGGGATGTACGTGTCTCGCACGTGTTTATGGAGTGGGTGCGTATGAGAGCGCTGTACGGTGCAGACGTCGACGACACGCCTGACAAACGACTGGTCCAACGCATGATCGACACACTCTCCAGTCGTCAGTACCTGCCGTACGGCGTCACCAACGCACCGTCTCACGCTCTCGACTTACGCCGATGGTACTCGTGGCCCGACGACATCGTCTGGGTGCTGGCTGGATCAGTCGAGCCCAGGAGACTGGCGGAACTGGCGCCCGAAGTACCGAGCGCCAGGAGAATCGCCAACGACCGCAGAGCACTCTGGGACGACTAGAAGAGTTCGCACAGTCAAACATCTCACATAAGCGGCGTCAATTTGTAGGCCTTATCAAACATTAGAAACGAATAGTGACGTCGAGGTGGGGTCTACTGTCCCCCTTCCCAGCCGACGAAGGAATTTGGTAGATCGTCGTAAGCTTCCTCAGTGGTACTTGGAACGGAGCCGGAAGCCCTTGCTGCAAGCGATTTTAGTGCTTTTTGGGTCTCAAAACAACTTTCTGACAGTATTTTTAAGAAATAATGCTTGTGTGGTTGGGATATATCAATTACCTTTCGAAGAGAAAATTAATTGTTATGTGGATTTTACATTGTTTTTTTTTGAGTTATGATTGAGCTTTGGTGAAATTTTTAAAGAGTTCGGTAATGGGCGTGGCCAAAAAACCCAATTATTTAGATTTTAATGGCAATCCAGATCACGATACAAATCCGGAAGTTTTTAAGGGACATTTTATTTGCTATTACGATTTTTATAATCATGCAAGACAGTCTTTAACGGAAGGATGTGTTATATACTGAGTGCTCTATTTTATTATTATTTAAATTTTAGCAAATAATTCGACATTCATTGACACGTGTAAATTTTTAGCTGTATTTTTGCGTTCAGTTTCATACAGGGTATATATGTGTTTTATGAATCTATGCTATACCGGCTGCAAAACGTATGTAATCGTCGTAATTTTATTTTAATAAAGTTTTAATTTCATTGTAAGTCAAATGTAGTGATATAACCGAGGCGTGGTACTGAATCTGCAATGATCGCGTTATTGCAATTTTCATCGCAGTACGCCAGTTAAAGAATTTTTAAAATAGGTCGTATTTAGCAAATGCCGTCTTTGTTGACTAACGGTATATATAACACGTTTTATCAGCATTTTGTAACTTTTTACAGACATTTATAAATAATTACTACATGCTTCATGACAAACGTTTAGTCATTGTAATATCTGTATTATAGACTATTGTATTTTATTGTACAATATGCTGAATGATTATATACTTCATGATACATTGTACTATTATTATTTTTGTTCGTGAGAATGCCAAAATAATACAAAAATTTCAGTGGTTTAGAAAAATATGAAAGCCCACGTTACGCAGACTTTATTTTAAAGAAAAAGAAAAGACACGGAAGTTTATTGGGAAAAATTCACTATGAGGACACATGCAGCAATAAAGAATGTAATATATATTTTGCTGTAAACCTGGCGGTTTCAAGCACTATACCACATTTAATTCACGTAGTAGACTACCAAAGTGTAAGACTACTGTATTTTTTATCATCGCAAAGTACTGCAGTTAACGTTTAAACGAAGTTGAAGCTGTATAGTTGCTAACGCTAATTTCTATAGGCTCCTATAAAAGGTGGTAATATAGCTCTTTAATGGGAAAGCTATCTCAGAGCTACGGAGTGTCACCTGCCGTATGGGATCACACAGTGGTACCTGCCACCCGACACAGGTAAACGCGCCCCGTTTAACCCTAGCCAAATAGGCTGGTACTCGATTTAACTACCCCGGTGGGATAAAAGGCTGCGTTGACCTAGGCGGCTAGCTGGTTACATACCGAGATGGTTTACCTGCCCGTAGACAGTCACCAATCGCAGTACTAACCTGACCCGGCGTACAGTAACTTCGCTGATCGGATCAAACGCGTTACCACTACACCAAGCCACCTATTCATGTTACACTTGGCCGTTATGGTGTTCTTAAACGTAAATTCTTTGCGATTCTTACACATACGATTGCACGTGAAACTTATGTTTCACATGCTTCAGATTGTTTAAATATTAACGGTAGGTTATTTTACGCCCTGATTCTTTCTAAGACTTTGGCACTTTATAAATCATTTACTTACTTACTTACTTACTTACAATGTAGCATTGAATGTACGTTCAATTTGTTTTTCAGTCACAATAATCACTATAGAATCATAAAGTTTTCTAGATACTGTGCTACAAATAATGTAAGTCTAAACACTTGGTGCAGTATCAGTTTTATTTCCGAAAAGAAAAATGAAAATAACTGGCCTTCAGTGCACAGGAACTACAGCTAAAACCAAAACGTTTTTTTCAGCGACGTACAAGTAAAAATTCAGTTAACCGCAACACATCACACGAAATAATTGTTATTTTTATTGTTATCAAAATTATTAGCAAAATTTCATCACTACATAAAAATTTATTTTACTGTCCGTTAATAAGTTCAACTTTGCTCGACTAAGCGCAAAAATCTAGAAAGACGCAGTCTCGTAGATCAAAGTCAATGGTCAGTTGGCAGACGGGCTAGGTGGATTTAGCACCATAAACATTTGGCAAGTTGGACAGCTTGATTAAAGCAACTACTTATATACGTAGCGTCTGGCTGGCATGCCTCCAGTAGACCTATGCCTCGAGCGACGGCGATGTCATGCAGTTATGAACTTAGATGTTGTACACACACTGACACTGACAACTAAAGTTGGCACCGCTTTTGACAGCTTCACGGCACTCACCATCGCGTTCTACACGTAGGACTATATAGTTTCTCCGTGCAGAGTCGACCGTGTAGTCCATAGAGCCATCTAAAACAACTGTCTACGTAGTTACCGGAAATTAACTACAAGTGGTATTGAAATAGTATATCGTAGGCTAATTGAGAAGTCCAGTGCAAACGCAGCGACCAGGTAATATTCACGTTATCTTACTTTCCATAGCTCACTAACATCCGATCAAGCATCGTAGAACATATTATTTCACAATATGTGATATGAACACTGTCTAAATGGTAAATACTATTTGAATACTATCATTTAATTAATTGTCTGGTGTGGACGAAGCAGAGTGGACGGGTGCGGCGGCATTGATGATGCGGAGAAGTGAAGTCGGTTTGACGACAACTCGACACTGCGAGGTGACATCACCCACCAGCGTGATTCGACAACGTCAACGCCATTACATTGGACAGCAACTGCCGTCGTCACGCCGCGACCCAATAAATGCTGCTCAAACTACTCGTTCGTCAGCCAGTCTACCAAGACTCGGACGCAATCAGAAGACATACGCGGAAGAACCTGATCAGCAGTTCCCGTCGGTACATCAGCGAGCGTCATCTACGCTGCCGGTACCTCGACGAGCTCAGCTTGGAATCATAGTCGATCGACCGCCCCGTCTACACCACTCGACGCCGCCGTATCGTCAGTGCGACCAACTTTCCCATCATCATCGTCATCATCAGCATCAGCAGCAGCAGCAACAACAGCAGCAGCAGCGGCGGCGACCGTGGCAGCATCAGACCGTTATGACGGTAGACGGTCCGCGGCGAGATGACCAGTTAGACTGGACGGCGTTTAGCCGTACGTCAACGCTGCAGAGTGACAATCGCCGAACGACGACCGACCACTCGACTACGACGTCGACGATCAGTCAGGGCTACTTCACCGACTGCGAGTCTTCACCGAAACAGTCCAGACATCATCAGCGTGAACCGCGACGTATTCGACGTCGTTTACCATATCAACCAGCTGCTGCCAGCTCACAAAGCCACTCCAAACCACTGCAGCGATCCTCCTCCACATCTCGTTGCCGCCAAGAATTTCGCGGTTTGACACCATCGCCGACTGCACACGGTAAGACTGAATGCGGTGGTTGTTCAAATCCACCATATAGCTGGACGTTTCCGTCACGTGCATTTACGGAATCACGTGACCATCGAACGTCTACCGTCAACAACTACGATGACGCGCTTTCTAGCAGAGCCAAACGCCCCGGAGATCCGCCGTACTCCACGTGGACTGCAGGTTGCAGTAGCCGTCGCTCACGGTCGACAACTAATTCAATAACAAACTTCGATGAACAGCCTTTTCCTTCTCGGAGACTTGCGTGGCGACTGCAGACGCCGCACGGAACTCTGTTGCTGCGGTCGAGCCGCTGGAGTGAAGCAAGCTTATCACCACCTACCGCCACAATCAGTGAAACTAAACGTTCGTCGTCGTTGTCATCGGAGAATGACTGGCGACGGACATCAGCTGACGGTAACTGGTTGACAGTTCCAAGACTGCAGTCACGCCACCGGTCGACGGCTTCTGATGGGAGATGGGCTCATTCGTTGCCTGCTTCTTTTCGTCTAGCCCGGCGGCGCAGTCGGTCCACATCAGAGTGGGAGCTGAGTCTGGAGCCGATTGGTCGTGGAATTAAGACACTGGAGTGTGAACAGTGCTACCTGGCCGCCACAGCGCATCTGTTTACCGGCCGCTAAGTCATGTAGGTCGTGTTGTGGCGTTCCACGTTTGGCAATAGACAGCTAACAGATTGTGTGCTTGCACGTAACTAATACTCGGCAATCAAAATACGTAATAAAATTTATTAAGCATATCACTAAACTACACAGTCAACTTATGTAGGTAGGTACGAAATGTATTAGCATTTTGAAAGAAAAAAACTGCACTGGCTCGTGTCCATTTTGCCCGTGCCATGCATAGCGCGGGCGGGTGTCCGGTGTTGCAATCGCATGATGTCTATCTGCCAGTCTGTCAGGCTGTTTTTTGTCTGGTGTGACACTGATGTACGCTGATCATATAAGTTAAAGTGCTTCGAATTTTATGACACCGATACGACTAATTAGCTCAGTATTTCAGCTTTTTGCACGGGGGAGAACGGAGGTGGGGCTTGAAAATTTGGCTTGTTTTCAATGAATAAGTCGCTTTATCTCAGAAACGGCGCAAAAGGGCTAATACAACTACTCGTCACTAACAGGAAGTAACGTAAATTTTTGGCCGACCGTTAGGTCTATGTCGAGCCTTAGGTACGATGTGTCATTTGTCTGTTTGTCTGTCATCCGTCTGTAGCCTAACGCATGTATTGTAGCGTTGTAGGGATTGGCCACCAATTAAGTTTTTGCGCCTTTTGTATTGTCTTGTGATTGTCTTCGTGTTTATTGTTAACACTACTTCGATCTACTCTTAAACTCTTATTGTGTACTCTTACTTGTTTACGAAATAAAGGTTATCTATCCCTACTCATGTACCGCTAAGCTACCGTCACGCGGCATCGACAAGCTGTATTCGTTGAGAAGTACTGTATTATCAATGACGTGTCTGTCACAGGTGCTTCAACGTCGTGTTCTGGGCTTGGGTCGTGAATCGCGCGCTCAGCGAAACATCATTCAGCTGCATTGAAACGAAGATCGTTCGCATGCTCGTCACTAATGGCGTTGCGCCTGCTGCTGTAGGTCCTGCGCCGTCCGTCAGAAAGACAGACACCCCGTCCTTGTGTGCTAGCCATGACAACATCGTCACCTACGACTGCAATTATTCATGCGGCTGAGCGATAGCGGTATCACAAGCCCCGAGTACTTGAATATAATTGCCATGTTACTAACTAAATGTAGGCCTACAACGTAAAAAAATAATAATTACTTCCGCCAAGGAGGTTTATGTTTTTGCCAGAGTTTGTTTGTCTGTCTGTCTGTGTGTTAGCAAGATAACTCAAAAAGTTATGGAAGGATTTTTCTGAAATTTTGAGGGAATGTCGGGAATGGCAAAAACTATAAGTGATTTAATTTTGGGGGTAATCCGGAAATTTGAGCTAATGCTCACAAGACGCGCGGTTAACATGCAGATAAGGGAAACCGCTGCCAATATGCCAAATATGGTATTGCCACCTGGCGAACAACATGGCGTTGACGGAGGTTTGCGGTCTTTGACTGCTTTTCTAGTTATTATTTATTATTAATTACAAGCAGTTAGGCATAGTATTAGCCTGTAACGCTTATTCGTGATGTTTGATTTGGGATGCTAGCTGCGAAAGGAGTGCTGAGCTGCTGCGATCGAGTTAACTATCTGAGTCTGTTCAATGTCGGACTACGTCATCACGCTAGTAACATAACGTAGTCCTACCACGCTTGTGCTTCACGCTGCAACAAACAATCATAGCAAGAGTTATAGAGTGTTTACAGTACACGATGAAGCAAACATAAAGCAAATGTATTGAATCTACACGTTCATGACGTGTGCTGTCTAAGTTTGCTTCATGTTTGTTTCATCATGTAGGCTACATATCCCGTTTACACGATGAAGCACCAAGTATAACTTAGATCCCTCGTAGCCTACAGTTTTTTTTTAAATTAACGCCTGCGCACGCACGCGTGATCAAGCAAGCTTCTTTATTTTGCTTTGCCATTGCTGCTAAACACCTTTTCACCGTAGTATGGCTTTTCTGATTCTGACTGTCTGATGTGGACATCATGCCATGTCTCCGATACCATTCTGAAGATCTTTGAAGTTCGCAAACGGTTCACGCTTTCCTTCATAGACAAGTTCTTGCAAGATATTCCAAACTACATAATCTAGCGGAGTCAAATCTAACGAACGCAATGTCCATTCTTATGAGCTGACTAAGTTGAAAGTGTTGTCTGGAAGAAAATTTTGAGTTGCTTTGATACGGGGCAATGGAACGCTGTGTTTACATAATAATAAATGTACAAAACATCAGTTTATACACTTGTTAACAGCGACATGCAATGAGTGGCACATCGAAAACAGCAAAAATCAGGAAAAGGTGATATCATACACCATCACATCGTCTCACTGTCAATGTGCTGTTGAATAATATCACCTTTTTCTGATTTTTGCTGTTTTCGATGTGTCACTCATTGCATGTCGCCGTTAACAAGTGTATAAACTGATGTTTTGTACATTTATATTTGCTGTTTTATTA
>Ga0056128_1001655_pt1 | contig 25343 bp, 18 predicted proteins | sample WorMetLIZISLAND2_FD_71113 | JGI IMG/M metagenome (GOLD analysis project Ga0056128, IMG submission 71113) | Marine gutless worms symbiont microbial communities from Max Planck institute for Marine Microbiology, Germany - Olavius geniculatus... ... | reverse complement strand
AAAATTTTTGCGTATATTTCACCCATTTGCCGGGAAGCCCCCTTGGAGGGATTTGCATAAAATTTTGCATGACGGGTCCCCTCGCCGACGTAATCAACCGTGCCAAATTTTATCTCAATCAGGTCAGGGGTTTTGATTCTGTGGGGGTCGAATTTTTGGCTTTCCCATAAGAAAGAGAAGTTGCCGTTAACACAGGGCTTGAACTACCGTTGAGCCTGTGATAACACATCGCAGCAGCATATCGCCATTTAAGCCCGGTACGCACTAACCGTACACGCGGCCCGTACGTACGGACCGGGCGTACATGCGGAACTGCGAACTGGGCTTTGGAGATGGTGACTGGGACTTCGGTTCCCGTGAACTTTCGTTTCATGAAACGTTCGCTCCTGGGAACGAAGGTGACGTGGTAGGCCTACTTTCGTTCCCAGAGCGAAAATGTCACGAAATTTTCGCTTCCCGCGCCCTGACTCAAATTAATGTAAACATCATAAGTATCAGAATGTGCGCACAGGCAGTGCCGGTGCTTCATCTTTGCATAACCGCCGCCACACATACTTTGCTAATCAGTTGTATTGGCCTACTTGTCATTGTTACATATTTACCTCCGCCAAGGAGGTAATGTTTTTGCCGGTTTTTGTTTGTCTGTCTTTGTGTGACCAAGATAACTCGAAAAGTTATGGACGGATCTTTCTGAAATTTTGAGGGTATGTCGGGCATGGCATAAGCTACAAGTGATTCAATTTTGGGCGTGATCCGGCAGGAATCTTGGATTCTGGATCACTTTGAAATTTTCGTCACCACTGCGTTAAAAAAGGCATAAGGGAACCGCTGCAAAACCAAAGACGGTGACGCCATCTGGCGAATAGCATTGCCTTGGCGGAGGTATCTGCGGGCTATGACTGCTTTCTAGTTGGAATCTGTTGACTAGTTGTTGGTGTAGGTCCGACACGTGAGTGTAGAGACTGGTCGTGTGAGAATAGCGGTCGATGCGTCCAGCAATGGGACTCGTACTACTGTGATTGCGACTTAACGACGTTCACCGGACCTACCTGCGCTGACGGTAACACTCACGTTGTCTACGATAGCGGTCTTAACCGTTGCATTATCTGCATGCATTTCGTTTAATCATAGTGCTAGGCCCTACTCTTAAAACTTCAACATGTAAGGTAGCAAGACGTCGTTGCTCTGGACAGCAATTCGAGGCGAGGTAGTATAATTTTGTCTAAATTCTTTCGCAGTTCAGCTGTTTGCATCATGCTCATAAAAGACGCAGTTTGCGTGCACCAGTAATTGGTCAACATTTGCAGAATCAAAGCTACTTTTTCGTTCGAAAGTGACTGTAATGACCGAGGGTAGCAATGTCGACCCAGTTAAATTGTAACAATTTACTTACATGGTCACTTAAAGTTAGGATTAAGCAGAAACAGCTGCGCAAGTTTGCGGTAATGCAAAGCTGTAGCCAGAATTTGTGCTTGGGAGAGATTTGAACTTCACCCTTTTCTTCCTTTTTTCTTCTTTCCTTCCCCTTTGCTTACTTTTTTTCTTTTCCCATTTTTTTCCTGCAAATCTAGCTAGAAGGTTTGGGCAGTGCTGTAAGCTGCCCCAGTGGAATTTGGGGCAAAGCCCTAGGCTGCAAACGCGTTTTAACGGATTTTTTGCCTTCCAAAACGCATTTCATGGCGCCGTTTTAGTCGTTTATGTCAAATTATGTGCAAAACAAAGGACTTTGTTTTGATACTTGGTCTAGAGAAAAAAAAACTTTCCAAACATTTCGGAGATTGAACCCGAGAAACTGCCTTCATCAATACAGTCCTGTAGACATGGCTTCGTCAGTCATCACTCACGAGTCGTAGGTTTATCATCGTCAGCAGCAGCAGCAACATATGGAAGGAAGTCATACGTCGCCGGGCCGGTGGCGTGCAGGGTGTGACATCATTAGCTGTTTGGCTGCAGTGTATTACACGGTCGGTCGTCTGTAGTCTTCCGGTACTACATGTAAGCTAGCGCGCTACTCACTCCGGTCTACTCTAGTGCCGCTCAACGTAAGAACGAACGGCGTGTTTGCGCCGTCAGTAATTAGTCCCGTCGGTCGAGGGTTTCGTTCGACGCAGCAAACTCTCACCGGTCGTACGTAGACGCTCTCTCTCGCACGCACTGTCGCAATTAGCTCGTTAGCACGGCGCAGCTCGTCCACAGCTGATGATGATCGCCTTGCACTGACACGCGCCCACCTCACATCTGTGTCCTTCCTTCCTTCCTTCCTTCCTTCCTCAGAACACCCATATAGGCCGTCTTATACTCACTTTCGATTGGCGGCCGTATTTTGCTAATTCGGTAATTATCGATAGCTGGTATGCTGTGCCTATTCTCCGTCAAGAATTTATCGCTGTTCGTTCTGACAGGAATTGATTTTAACTGGTTTTCGTTCTTGCTGTATGACAAGTGAATACACTAAGGCTTTTGTTATTCGTTGAGCAGAGCTAAAATTGTTGATAGAGCTTTGTCGATGTGTTGTCAAATGTTTTGCTCACTGAACTTGATAATAAATTTGTATCAGGTCTCAGCCAGGCAGTGAGTCGTAACTAGTTGCTTAGGTCAGATCTCGGGGCAGATAATCGGCGTTTATTGTTAGAAATTAATTTATTGGTTTCCAAATTTACCCATAACGTTGATTGCAAATTTGCAGCGATTTTCGTATAGATGGCTTGGTTAATTTTGTGTGTGTGAACGTATCGTTTGTTGACGATGATACAGAATTGGGTACCAAGTCCATGACTTATGATATCGATATTAAACCAGTTTTCGAACCATTCCACTTTACTGAATTCGTACGGGCTAACATAGTTTTTGTTACACCCGGTATGTGAAATAATGTTAAAGTTTTTTTACACGAACGAGAGGCAAATGTAATAACTTTACTTATAAAGGTACGTAACTATATTGCTGCTAGGAATATAATGGCTATACATTATGATAATTATGGACTTGGTTCTTGTCACGGTCAAGCAGGCTGCACGGGCTAACCTCTGCGACCACGTGACTGGGCCTGCTAAGCTGGGTGCCCGTGGAACTGCGTAGAGCCGTCACTCGCCGTCTGATATCTGAGCGAGTCACACGCTGGCGTGATGCTGGCGTGGTTTGGTTGTTTTGCTTAGGCAGCCGTAGTGGGCTTAAGTTTTAAAGTTATGTTGGGGCAGCTGAGTTTAGCTTAACTCCTCGAGTTGTGTAGTTTAGCGGTAAAGTAGAAATAGCGTAGAGTATAGGGGTTTGGTAGGAGTTTGAGGCGGCGAGTCGTGCGACTATTGTAGGCTTAGTGTTAGCCTATGTTGTGCGGACCTTAGTTGATAAGTCGTGTATTCGTTAGTTTTTCTGTCTGTCCGTCTGTCCCTCCGTCTATCATGTCCCACTTCTGACACCAGAGCATCACGCCAGCGTGTGACTCGTTCAGATATCAAACGGCGAGTGACGGCTCTACGAAGTTCTACTCGCACCCAGCATAGCAGGCCCAGTCACGTGGTCGCAGAGGTGAGCCCGTGCGGCCTGCGCGACCGTGACAGTTCTCTTATCTAGTACGCCTGTGATTTGCTGTATTGCTGTACGTACATGTATGACTCGTGCTGTGTGGCTGCAGATAGCATAGCGTACAAGTTCGGCACAGAGCGGCGCGGTGGCGCCAGTGGTACTGCTAGTGGTGCCGGGATCATTAGTTTTAGCTTCCGAGCAGACGAGCGACCCGACACCCGGCGTGACGTCATCGCATTGGGCTTCAGCTCCAGCTCGTCCGATGCTGTGCTGTTGAGCGTGTCGAGTGCCAGCTCCAACGACTTCCTGCGCGTCGAGCTGGTCAGGCAGTTAGCTCGTTAGTTCGTTCGTACTTAGTCGTGACTTCCGCCTTCCCAGTACCCGTCGCATGCCACCGGGCTGGCGCGACGTTTCTCAAACAATCTGGGGTGGGCTTCCATCTTTTGTCCATATTTTGCCAAATGTAGCAAAGATTTGCTGGCATGTACGACAATCATGTTATTGCAAGTTTTCCACAGAATGCGCCAGTGAAAGAAGTTTGAAAATCGGCCAATATTTGGCGAAGGTATGGACAAACGTAACGGTTGGAGGCTTACTTTTTTCGCCCACTCGTTAGATTTGACAAATGTGCGGCATGAAAAGCTTAGTATAATTAATGCGTTGTATATTTCATCCAACATTTTAATAAATATCTTTAAAAATGGTCTCAATAGGTCAATAAAAGTAACTAAAAACTAGGCTAATTTGTTGCCATTTTGCCGAATGTCGCTACAGAGAACGCGCTGTGCGCGGAAACAATGCCGTCTATCTGTCATTCTCACAATGTACAAAATTGCTTAAAACATTAACCGCAAAGCATTAAAAGTGTAAAGTCAATTTTGTTTGTCTACTCAAAGGAGACTTTTATTCGGTGAACTGAGATGATCCCGAACCTGGCCGCTGAATCGCATTAGAAATACAACAAATGCAGGGTTCTAGTTGCTGCTATGAATACAAAAGAAGTTCTTGAAGTCGGCTTCATGCATTGGTACGTTGTATAGGTGGACGGCAGCGCGTTTGCCGTGTACAACCTGGGTCTGATGGATCAGCAAGTCGGTTCACTCGAGCACAAACTGAACGACAATCTGTTTCACGTGCTGCGACTGTTCCGGTCTGGAGCTAACGTCAGTCTACAAGTTGACGACCTGCCGGCCGCTCACAAACAACCGACAGGTAGACCGTTGCCGCTAGTTTACTCAAATTACTGCAGTGATGAAAAAAAAACAGTTTTTTTTTGAAAATAGGTATTGGGGTTTGTTCAGGTTTTTGAAGTTGTTAGCTTTTTTAGGTTTTAGCGTACGAGAGACATGGCACAAATTTTAAGATTCACGAAGAATAGATACAGCATGCTGCATGTTACATCGTTTTTGTTGAGTGAATGACGTGAACAAAAACGACGTGACTTCATAACTAAAAAATCATGATTAAAATATGAAATTGAACTTGATTTGTTAGGCCGCCCGGGACAATAGTCCGGAAGGTCTTATGTTTTACAACAGTTTTTATTCTTTTTTTCATCGCGAGATCTCCGAGGTCCGTGGGCCGATCGGCGCAAAATTTTGCCACACGGCCGGAAGCGTGTTCAATTTATAAATGCCGGTCCGAAAATTTGGGATTTTGCCCCCCCCCTTCCCAAAAAATGGGGGGGGGGGGCAAAACATGCTAAATTTGGCTCGATTTCGGACCCCTTCTTACTTTGAGCGCGAATATCTTCGGAACGGATAGAGATATTCAAAAAAGGAAAACTAATTTATCGACTGCGTACTTTCTTTTCGCGTTGGGCCAAAAATTTGAGATATTGATGAGACTGATGATGTGTTTGCTGGATACAGGGTGAACGCTGCGGGTCGTCGTCTCTACAAACCAGTAGCAGATTTCGAAGTGCAATCATCCTCACCAAATCTACTTTTTTGGAAGACTATATTTCGGCCCCTGAGGGGTGCTGCGTTCCGAAATTTTTACACGCGCTATGGAATGACTAAGGTTTGCTAGTTTACGTCCCAACGGCGACGGGGGTTCCCCCAACATTTTTTAAAGGGGGTGGGGTCAAAAATTGGCTTAAACTTAAACGTTCGGGCTTCAATAACTTTGTGGGAAAGGGGCGAAACTTTATCGCGTGACGTATCACAAAGTGGGGTTAAAAATTTCAGTACAACTTTTCGGGGTTCCGTTTTCTTAAAATTTGGGAGAGCAAAAAACGTCCAAAACTCGACGCAATTTCATACAACTTTCGTCTTTGACCACAAATATCTCTGTAAAGCGTCCAGATATCGATAATCTCAAACCAGTTTTATCGACAGCTATCCCTTCCAAGTTGAACAAAAAATTAATAAACTTTCGTCCATTAACAGCAAAGTTCCGTTGGCCTATGTGTACCCACCCAAAATCGACAGTGCGCGCGATTTTAGACAACTTAAGATTTTGGCTGCGAATATCTGCGAAATGGATCAAAATATCAGCAAACGGAAACAAACTTGATTGACTGCCATTTTTTTCGTTGGGCAAAAAAAATTTGTTAAACTTTGGTCCACTAGCGGCAAAGTTCTTTTGGCGTATTTCGACCCACTCAAAATTGACTGTGCGACTATACACTTTGACTGCTAATATTTCCGGAAGAGATCAAGTTATCGACAATCAAAAACAAACTTGATCGACTGCCATCTCTCTCGCGTTGGGCAAAAAATTTGGTAAACTTTGGTTCTGTAACAAAAAAGTTATAGGGGCTCATAGTGACCCACCCTAAGTCGATAACGCGCGTTCTGTGTATGCTAACGTAGGAGTTCGGGCCACGTGACTTTGCGGCGAGGGGAATTTTAACCCCCAAACTTTTCCGTAGTCGGACTTACGGCGCCGGACGGCCTCACGTTGGGCTTTGCTCTCTATTTCTATTTTTATAAATTGTACAACAAATACAAATACGTAAAAACCTAAAATCAAACTTTTGAGTTTTTCAACGTTTTTTCCAGAAACGTAAAACCTAGGTCTTTGGAAACAATTTTCTACCTCAAATTCTTTGCAGCGCTCAGACTGAATAGGCTAAAAACCAATAGATTTCTGGATACTTCAGTCTTTTCTGCATTCGCGACCCTAAATCAGTCTTTGTTTTAATGTATTAATTCATCAGCCAGCCTTTCAGACTTTGCCAGCTCCAAACTTTGTGCGTTTCATAATAATGTCCCAAATGTTCTGGTGTCTGGCTTCGTTTTTGTTGTAAGTTTGATAATAACTACGCGCGTTCAGCGCGGATAGACTGGTAGGTCTGTATGATTGTTGGCAGGTCGACAGTTGAAGTTGTTCAACAGTCAGTCGCTGATCGAGGTGGGCGCACTGCGCGACGTCACCTCTCGCCGTCTGCTTCGCACCTTCCAAGGCACCATCGTCGGTCAGTAACTACAGATCTCGTAGACGCCAAGTTGAAGGTTAAGGGTCGCCTACAGCTCTACATGGTAACGCATCACAAATCTACGGAGCGTCACCTGCCATATGAGATCACACCTGTTATTCGACACAGGTGAACGCGCCCTGTGTTAATCTCAGCTAAGCAGGTCGGTACTCCATTTACTTACCCCGGAAGGATGAAAGGCTGAGTAGAGCTTCGTGGTTGATTATATACCGCCTACCAAGATGGTTTACCTGTCTGGAGACAGTCGCCCGTCTGAGTAGTAACTACGAGACAGCACGAGCGACCCGACCGCGAGTTAAACCCGCAACCTCTGCGTCCAACAGACTGACCTTTACCCTAATAGGCCGATATAATATGCGGTGGTCCGTCTAGTTGCCGAAAACCTTAATCTTTGATTGTTTGAACTGAGAATTGAGCGTTAAAAATTCCATGCTTTTGGGTTATGTTTGCCGTTTATCCCTAAAATCTTCCACAGTCCGTCCCCTAAAATTTGTATTGGACTTCTTAGTGCATTGGTGCATGCTATTTTGTCTGCATTCGACGTTTCACTGAGACAAAACTGTTTGTCTAAATGCAGTCAGTCGACGGATGACGTCACGGCAGCAGGTGTCTGTGTCTCTGTGAGTCACGTGACGTGTTTGTAGTACCACGTGACCCACTGTGTAGGTGTGTGTGTGCGTGTGGCTGCGTGTGGTGATTGTAGGTCTGGTGGTAAACGGTCTGCGGATCCTTGACCTTGCAGCTGACAGTGACCCACGAGTTACCATCAGCGGTGACATAGAGCTCGACATTAAACCACTCAAGATACACGATACCGCCCCTCGGTAAACCACGCACATACTGTCACCTCGTCGCATTACGTCTACACGTGCTGCAGAGTACACCGTGTCCCATGCATTAAGTTGATACGATAGGCTTGGTTCATCGGTCGGTGGCCGCCAGCACTGTGCTGCATTCATCAAATAAACCGGGTGAACTCTCGCAGTGGCTGTAGGCCTACCATGATGACTACATCGTAAACCTTTGCATTTTCCTGCCCGACGACGTGACATCTGTCGAGCTATTATCCACGTTCGATCAGCGACTTAAAACTTAGGCCTTTACTCACCTGTTCACAAAATCGTTTTTTTCTGACTATTCCCTGAACCGGGCTCCATTTAACCTGTTTCTAATGGACCTAGCAGTGAGTTTGACTTTGACTTTGTGCCATGGCGACGTAGATAAATCAGCGCGCTCCGGCAGCTCTAACTTTACGGTTATGAATCCGGTTTCTCCATGATGTCCTGTTTTGAGCAAGTCTGTCAGCCTCAGGTATGGATAGGTGCCGTGCATCGCAGTCTTTTGTTATGTTGTCTGTCCATTTTTTTTCGTGGTCTTCCTCTCGGTCGCACGCCACTGGTGTGACCATGAAGCAGTTTGCGAGGAAATCTGTTGGGGTTCATTTTGGCAACGTGACCGAAGTATGACAAACGTCTAGTTCTGAGGATTTCCACAGTGTCTTTTTTGATAGACAATTCGTTCAAGATGTCCTAGCAGCAGTTTGTATTATTTAGGCCACTTTAAAAATTCACGATTGATTAACGGACTAATTGAGATATTGATGAGACTGATGATGTGTTTGCTGGATACAGGGTGAATGCTGCGGCGTCGTCGTCGCTACAGACCAGTAGCAGCGGTAGCAGCAACGGCACAGTCAGTCACTCCAGCACTTGCTATACAATACAATCTTTTACATTATCGTTGCAGACAGTATTATGTATTTTCATCGGCATTCCCCAAAATCGTCAGTTTAGACCTTTCCGCTGTCGTTTGAAACCGTTTTCCACGAATTGTTCGAGACTGCGTTTTTCGCGTTCCTCACGCCGCGTTTCTTGCTCATAGCTTTTCGCGGAGAATTGGGAAGTAAACTGAGGCGACGTTGGGGCGTGTAGAGCGACGTAACTGAACTGAACTAACACAGTTTAATTTTTGACGAACTGACGAGCAGAGCGAGCTCACTGGTCGTTGGTTGACGAGTATATTTCGTGCTCGTAGTTACGTAGACATCGACGTCATTAGACGGTGCATACTGTAATGTATTATTGTTTGCCCATTCAGTTCAGTTCAGTTCAGTTACGTTGCTTTTTACGCGCTTTTAGTTTCCGCAGTTTACTTTTTAAGCTTCCCCAAAAGCGGTAAGCCGCCCAAAGCCTCTCCAGTCTCTATGGAGTCGGGGCTGGGTGCAACCGGTTTTGTCCCAGCAAAACTTAGAAAGCAGACAAAAATTTATACAAAAACTGCGCCGATATTTTTGATGAGCTCAACAAAAAAATTCTAAGGACGGAGGTTTTAGCGGACGGACGGCAAGTGCAGGAGAATTATTTTAACGCGCGATGCGACTGTTGCAGAAGTTGACGTCGCCGGGCAGTTACAGCAATGATCTCATCTTCTCGGGAGACTTCGACTCAGATCGGCTGTGCGAAGACGTCGACGACGAAGACATGGACAGTGCGAGGTGTCTAGAGGACTCGCAAGCGTCATCGGAATCGCTTATCCTGCCCTACGCGGAACTCTCCACACCGTCGTATGTCGTTTGCAATAATAATTACGTGTATAGGCATGTAAAATTTCCGTTCCGAATTTCTAAGCATTCGCGGATAGCATTTGTGGAAATGAGTACACGTTTTATCACGGTCTAGAGTAATGTGAGTGTAAGGAGACTCGCGTAATCACTGGCGTAGCCATAGGGGTCACTGGGGGCACGTGCCCCCTCAGGAACCTACTCAGTTATTAAAAATAGTGCCAAAAATGCACCAAAACACGTCATTTTCAGGCCAAAAATCCAAAAATTTTCCGGGAAGGAGACATAGTCCCTTCCCCAGACCCTTTCGCCATGAGGAGGGGACAATCCTCCCCATACCTCACTTTTCAAGTGCTCCCACTACAACTAGATCTTGGCTACGCTGCTGCGCGTAATAAATTATAGGCGGTGTTGAAACGTACTTATTTCATGACTGTGATCGACGGCGTGTCCTGCGTGGACGTGCGTGTTGCGAACAGACGCAAGACGCGTTTCAGCGGTCAAGCTTGACTGTAATGATCGAGATTACGACCAGTTATATAACACCGTAGGGACTGTGATACGAGATAAGAGCACGACATAGGTCGCGAAATAACGCCTGAAGCACCGCATAGTTTACGTCTAGAGTAATTTTAATGCACACATCGAGTTATGCGCTCTGCGTTTGCCAGGTCTAGTCAAGCACAACTGAACAGTGCGTGAATTAGTGTGTTCTAACTTGTGTTGCTAGATCTAATTCGAGACGGCGGGAGGGCGGCGACGGTTGGGAGGCGTCAGGCGACGAAGGACGTCGTCTGTGTCTGACTGACGACAGCGATGACGAGGACTGCGCCACAACATCACAAACTGTCACTAGCGGCACGTCATCAGTCAGCGTTGACCACAGGACGACGAGTGATGATGCCACGTGGCTGCACAGTCAGACCAGTCGGTCTTCCACGTCCAGCGTCACGACGTCAACAACAGCTTCGACCACCACCACTAGCGCCACCACAATCACCACGACTCCACATCCGCCATCGCTGCCGGCCAGCCAGGTGGTCTACCGTGTGATTCCCAGTACCAGCAGATCGCCGTCCCTCGCGTCGACTGCAGCGGCTATTGACGCAGCGGGGGCGGACATGCAGAGCATCAGCCCGGTACCGATGAACATCGGCCTGATCGTCGGCGTCGCCGTCGCCATCGCCGTTCTGCTCTGTATGCTGGCGTACGTCGTCTACAAGTGCGTGGTGGCGGGTCAGGGTCCAGGCGTGGCAGCAGTGGGCGGAGCTTACGCCGAGAAGACGGCGCTCGGCGTCGACCGCGCCCATCATCATCATCATCATCATCATCAAGCGCCGCCGCAGTTTGCCGTCAACGGCAGACCGCCGCCGCTTCTAGTAAGTAACGATGCGTCCAAGAAAGATGTCAAGGAGTGGTTCGTATGAAACAACCTGGCGTGACCATCGCCACCCGCGGACGAATTCCGTCGTTCACTCATGATGACCTGTCTCAACTTCATCGGCTCAACTTCTGCAAGAACGTTAGCCTGCGAGCACCGTTCAGAACGTTTACGTAATATAGGCGCCGGTTGCACAGAGCAGTGGCGTAACCAGGATCTGGATGTAGTGGGGCACTTGAGAGTGAGGTATGGGGAGAGGTGTTCCGTTCCCATCACGAAAGGGATCTGGCGAGCCCCCTTCCAAAAATTTTCCTGTTTTTCTGTCTATATGAAGTTGTGTTTGGTGCACTTTGGCATTATTTTGAGTAACCGAGTAGAGTCATATATAGAGAGGGATGGCATGTGCCCCAATGCCCCCCCATGGTTACGCCAGTGGCAATTACAGGGGCAGCGAAAAAATACCGGGTATTCCTCCCCATTGCTACACCTCTAGACGTTTTTGGTGTCTCGATTTTCGACGCCTTTAATTGGCGCCTCGACAAGTATCTAGAAGCTCTGTTGATCGAGTCGTCGTTGGTGTGTATGCTCGTTTGTAAACATATCTTTTCACAAAGAATGTGGACAGACTATGGGGCTATGTCGTCGATGTCTTCGTGTGTTTCGTCTAACAGTCATGACGTGTATATTACTAGTATCATAGTAGGTAATGAAGAGCTTGCTTTCACATGGCTGTTAGCTGAATTTTTGTATGTTAGGCCTATGCGCTGCGTTCAGAACGGTATAGGCCAGCAGTTTTACATATTTTGCCACATATCATCTCGGTATTTTTATTTTAGCCCTTTAACACAATTAAAATTTTCCCACAAAATCTACGTATAAAAATTTATGAATTTAATTTTGCTGATCGCGTTGTTGCATGGATGCAAACGTCATTGTGCAACAGCCCTTAGTCGGCAGCGGCATCGTCTCTGCCGCACGCGTCACATTTTGAGAAAAAAATTAATTTACGAGTCTAACATATTGTGTTTATAGCTGGTTTTGTTAGTGTTGTTAGCTCAAGCAACTGCGAGCTAGCAGGGCTCTCTTTTCTGTAATTTTTATCAAATATAGTGTGGCTAAGTAATAATACGCAGTGTTCTAATTTGCAAGAATAAACGGCAGCACTGATTTGGTGACATGGACTTTCAGTTGCAAATTATTCTTTCAACGTTATGCATTAAAAGTTGCAATACAGGTAGTGCATTTTAATCTGATATAAGATTCGTCCCATTTAATTAATTCTTAATTTATCAACAGTAATCCTCGCTGGGACAAGAAAAAAATTTGCAATATCTTTTTTGGCACAAAATAGCTAAGTGTAAATGTTGTAAAATTAGCTTCTGCTGTAACTTTTTGTGTCGATGAACCGTGAAAGATTGTCATTATGAACTCTAAATGTGATAACGATGTTCAGCGATAAACTGTGTTTGAGTGTTTGTTTGTTTAGTTTTACCAACAAATGGTTGTGATAAACTGTGCTGACTAATAAAAAATCTGAGTGCTTGAAGTGAAATGGTATGCGATTCTGTGAGCCTCGGCAACTTACTTGACTGCCTGGAAATATACTGCTAATAATGTTGCCACCAGACATGGTCTTGGGCCCAAAATATCATACAAATGCCTTTGCGGAAAGGGCTCTGTCGCGGCACTTTTTTCCACTTCAAGCTCTGAAAAATCTTCATTAACCATGACTATGTAGTGGTACCAACTAGCAAAAGCAGCAATGTCTGCAAAGTTTACATTTCACAAGTTAGTGTAGCAACACATTCAAAGACTGGTGAGATCTTTTGTTGTATACTTTTTGACACTTTCTGTAGTCTCTCAATCAACGAAATTAAAGACATGGCAACAACAAGAAGCTCAGCTGTAGCTAGTGTGAGCCGACCGTACCGCCGGGGAGTGAAGGCGATAGTAACTGCTTATAGGAAGGAACTCGTCATCTCCCTATCCAACAGTGCCATCGCTGACACCTACGATGTACCGTCTAGCCACAATAGCGCATACTGACTTTCAAAATCATCCAAGGTCAATGACTTTCATCTCATTCGAAAAGACTTATGCGACTTCCTATTAGTTATTAATCGCAACATTGGCTCTCTCACCGTTTCTGAGATATGGCCAGTATTCGGTTACGATTGCACATTTTTTCCTAACCCTCCATTCAACCCCAAATTTGAAAACGTTCCCCTTTAACTGCATCGCCCAAATTTTGCAGGCAGAGAGCCTCAATACAGGGCTAATTATACACAGGGCTAATTATTCGTTTAAAAAGTTTCCTCCTAAGACCCACCATTTAGCCACAGTACATCTGCTACAAACAGATTACACTTCTGTTACAGACAACTTGTACCATAAGAGCGACAGTTAGTACGGTCGGCTAAAAACCCAACGTCCCAGGCTGTATAATATTTGCACACATTGCTAGCTGTATAATATTTGCACACATTGCTATAACTGATATCTTTCTGAGATAAAAACCACAACACAGCTATATCAACCATTTAACTTTAATGCCTATTAAGAATTAAGACATTAATAATAACGAAATTTACGGAATACAACATGAAAGTTGTAATGCAATCGTTACATCGCTAACAATTTTTAACTTGATGCATACATCTCTTAAATGCTATAAACAATAACAAATGGCAATAACGACAATAATGGATATTCAAGCAAAACACTCTCGGTCAAGTTGAGGTTCATATAGCCAGATATCAGATTAATTTGCGATTCACGACAGACTGTGAAGCTGGCTTGCATATATGTATGTATAGTGACTACAAAATATTATAAATAACAGGTTTGTCACTGTGAAAACAAGTAATTGGCCACACAACCAAATGTCTGTAGTCATAACATATCAAACTAATACTACCGTAATACAATATAACGTAACTGTCCATAGTAACATAAAGTATTGTCTGTAGAGTGTAGACCATGCCTCTGCAACATTTAGTGAATCCGACAGGGATTATGTATTGGGAGATTCAGTCTTTTTGCACATATCCAGAGGACTCTTGTCCAATGGGATTTTATTCAAGGGATTTTGTTTGTGTGGGGGGATTTTGCCAAATGTAACCTTCCCTGAAAATTTCAGGCAAATCAGTCCATAACTTGCTAACTTTTTGCCCAATCTCACAATGATGAAAAATCTGAACATCCAGTCATGTGACCTTGACCTCTGATCCACAGCCTTGAAATTCAATAGGGCTCTAGAGGTTTTTGGAGTAAATGTTCACACAAAATTTCATTAAGCTAAGTGCAGCAGTTCATAAGATATCATGCAGAGAAACAAAAAACTTAACAATGATCCTGAAAACAATACTACTATTGCTACCACGGACAATAACGTTATAAACAAGTGTAGATGACTGTATCAATATATGAGCCTTAGTTGTGAACCAGGATACATACAACACACTTATCTCATATACACCGTGTCCGGAAAAACCCCTAGACATTGTATGACAGAAATGTCAAATCTGAACGAATTTGAACAAAATGCTGTACACCTAATCTCCAATAAATTGCCAAAGTGATCACCAAATTGCGTTGGCAAATATTACTTTCTAGCAGAGCTATCAATTGTTGAATATCGATCAATGAAATTTGGTGATCAGTTCAGAAATTTATTGGGGATTAAATGTACAAAATGTTATTCATATTCATTCAGATTTGACATTAATGTTCTACGATGTTTAGGGGTTTACTTTTTTCCACACACAGTGGGCGACTTCACTTTTTGACTCAGACTTTTGCTGAGACTTTCGCTGAGCCTAAACTTTGGTCTAAGTACCTACTTAAGTTAAAAAGTGAAGTGATTTCAAAAGCTTGGTTTAAGTAAGTACTTAGACCGAAGTTTAGGCTCAGCGAAAGCCTCAGCAAAAGTCTAAGTCAAAAAGTACCTACTTAGACCAAAGTTTAGCCGAACTAACCTGGCTAAAGTCGGTTCAATTTGCATGGAAAAGATAGCTTTAGCCTTTAAGGCTAAACTTTTGCTGAACCGGAATCCACTTTAACTTTTGATCTTAGCTGAGAGAAAACATGGCGACTACTTACAGTCCCATACGTAGGCTTACAGATAGTTTAGTAAATTAAAGCAGTCTGGTACCAAAAATAAACGCTGTAATCACTACACAATGATGTAAGACGTTATGTAATTACGTCATTTGCATGCACCGCACAATGAAATAAGCAAGTCCAAGAGTAACTGGTTGATTTATTTCCTGTTAGGTTTACCGGTTTTTCCGCCATTTTTAATCATTTTGGTCTAAGTTAGTAGACTTGAGACCAACGTTTAGTTCAACTTTGGTCTAAGTACAGACTTTAGCGTTCAGCTTTAGCTTTAGCTCGGCGAAAGTCTAAGTCAAAAGTCTAAGTCAAAAAGTGAAGTCGACAGTGTATTTAAGAATGTGTACACTGGCAGGATCCATTTCCAGAAAAATTTTTAAACAATCAACTGAAGCACAGTTAGCAGTAAGCAGTAAATCTAGATTAATGAACAATTCTAAACAAACACATACAATAAATAGGCTAAGCTGCATAGCATCCACTTCCAATACTCAGTTTACTCAATTAGTCTATAATATTAATAAACGTAGCATTACAATTTAAACATTATTTGATAATCCACATACAAAAATCCTACCACTAAATTACTACTACTAAAGTTATGCTGAAGTTAGGTCAGGTCTCCTAACGTAAACTCACGGAACTGTAGAAGCAGAACTTCCGTTCCATTTGTCTGACCTAACAATATAAAACAGTTTGACACCATCATTGCAACAGTCCGAGAATATACAGCCGGTGTAAGATCAAATGGTATACCAGTGTATACAACAAGCACTTTGACCATACAGGATAACTACCGGTGTGGACGTCGACACAAATACTTGCAATGTACAGATTTAACCGCAAAGTCAGTGGTAACGGTGCTACTATCACACAAACTCCATAATAAATTACACGCTGGGATAAACGATTTCACTGGATGTTGATAATATGACAATGCATCACAAAAAACTAGCAAACATGATCATCTTATCTATCAAACAGTTCAAACGCATTAACAATACCTCGTACTAAGCAAGAATTATAAACATTTTACTAACAATGCTGCTATATGTGACTTATTGGATCATTGGATCATCCGTGGACGCTATTTTGTGACCAACTGATTGTCTCTGTCCCGATATAGCAGCAAAGAAAACTGCAAGAACTGTCAAGAAAGGCATCAAAGTAATTTAGGAAAATGTGGAATCACTGACTGGTGTGCCCCCTGGAATCATACGAGGGTCATCCCAAAAGTTTCCGGCCTTGACATATTGGACTATGATATTTTCTGCAATCTATACATCAGTGAAACGTGCATTCTTTACTGACTCATATAAGTCTGCTGCAAATATGACGCCGTTGTAATTTATGACATCATAGAGAATTAAATAGAAACGATTTTCAGCGTCAACAAACGAGGCTCGAGTTATTCATCATCGCGGATAGCGGACACCATCATGACCAAATTTCAAATTTTAAAACAGATAATAGTCACTGAAGGTCAGGTCATTGCTGAGTGCAGAGTGGTCTTAGCATACAAAGTCACAGTCGTAAACAGCCAGCTGGGTAACTGCAGACTTCAGACTCAGACAGACTGGACTGCAGTGCTGAAATTAAGGGAGGGTGCGTAGGGCTTGCTCCCAGCCCCCCTATCCATCAGGGGCCCATGTAACTACTCACAAATTCTGATTTTCCTTTTATTAACACAACTAATATAATTAACAGTTAAATTCTAAATCAAATCTTTTTGATATTGACAAATATTTGCATTTCATCGTATTTTTGCTGAAATGCCCTTATTTGTGGCCACCACAAATTAGACTATAGTATATTCACAGACATAAATGAAAAATTCATAAACGTATTTGTCAGGGCTTTTGTAAAATCAGATGCCATGGAGCCCCACTTTGGTAAATCAAGCTACAGACTGAAAAAGTTTCATGCAACTACCAGTCTGATTCAAACGCTGCTTGCGTTAGCACACCAAATCGTTTCAGCTTAATGCTCTATGGTATCATAAATTACAATGACGTCACTTCCACAATTGTGCAACGGTGAGCCCGATTCTAAGCTGCGTTAGTGCTCCAAATCGTTTCGGTTTAGAGCTATATGATGTCATAAATTACAAAGACGTCATATCCGCAACCGACTCATTAGAGTTCGTAAAGGATGCACGTTTCACTGATGTATAGATTGTGGAAAATATTATTGTCTAATATGTCGAGGCTGAAAACTTTTGAGATGACCCTCGAAAATAGGCAATTGTAAGCTTTGGCTAAGGGTTGGACTGGAGGGCTCAACCCCCAAATCTTCCCTTTCTCTTGCGGTCAGGAACCCTCATCTAACACAATGTCTCTGAACCCCACAAGTGTACATGGCAAATGATCTCAAACGGTTTCAGCAGGATGCATGAATATGACGGATGACAGACGACAGAGAGACAGACAATGCTAACACAAAAATGTGCAGCTACAGGTGGAATCACTTGCACTACACTGATTCGGCTAAATAAAATTTTAAAAAATCTGTGAGTGAATTCGACAAACTATACTGAGTTGGCCACACCACGGTGTACTTTGCACAGAATTTAAAGTCAGGAAACACGGCACATCTTGTGTTTAAGCATTTGTAACTGTTGTTACTGGTCACGTCAAAAACACTCCAATAAGCAATGCCACGAACAAAGATCAAGCTTGCATCACAGAAATCATAAGAACTACACTGTCTCAAAAAAAACATCCCCAACATTTTTGACTGTAACTTGAAAACCAACTACCAGATTTTGATAATTTTTGGTACGAATATTCACATCACAACTTGCCATCAAATAACCATTCAGTTTCCCACCTCACCCAACGTATGCTTCTACACTACCTAGGGAAAGCAGATTAAACAAAATATGTGTTGAAATAAACAAAAAAAAACCTTTAAAAACATTCCTGACATTATCGATCATAACTTGAATAAAGATCAGCAGATTTTAATCATTTTTGGCAGAAATATTTCTGATACAACTGGTTATTAAATAAGTGTTTTAGTTTCTACCTCACCCAACGTCTGCTTTTGCACTAGCTGGGAAAAGCAGACCAAGCATAATAGGTGTTAAAGTGAATGAAAAAACATCGATAAATTCCATCTATCCTAATCTGTGGGCCCCAACAGCCAGTCTATTACAAGGTTTGACTGTCATGCAGCAGCGTGTCTACCAGATGAAGTTTAGGAATGGTTGCGAGATGAAGAAGCGACTGGTAAAACCTGGATTGGCCTGGAGCAAAACATTATGAGTACTGCTGTCAATGAATGGAGAAAGCGTCTTTTCGCTATAGTGGGCCAAAACTTCAAGCAATTTTACAATAGGCAGTTAAAAAAATGGACAACTGGATGAAATGTCAGCCAAAGTGTCAAAAATGTGAACAAAATGTGTTTTTACGTGTTATGTTAATTAAACAATGATATCACATTGGATAAAAAGTGATATTTTGCTGGTTGTGTTTTCCCCAGGTAGTGCAAAAACAAACGTTGAGTGAGGTGGGAAACTGAACGGTCATTTGATGGCTAGTTGTGTCAAGAATATTCTTACCAGAAATTATCAAAATCTGATAGTTGGTTTTCAAGTTACAGCCGAAAATGTCAGGGATGTTTTTTGAGACACAGTGTAGAAGGTCGCGACTGACATATTCCCAGTACCCTGAAATTCGGCGCTCACAAGACGTGTAAAGTTGGGAGACTCAGCAGAGACAATGACTAATGCTGTGTGCATCGACACCACACGTATTACAGTTTATCTAACCCATAACATGCTCCAAAGTAATTTGGGAAAACAGCAGTATTGCTTTTCGTTTCTATTCGCCAGGTGACAACAGCAGTTCACAACTGCATGTTTCAACTAGAGGTATGACCACAAATTTCCCTTCCCTGGGGGTTAGGGACTCCCATCAAACACAATGTGAGACTGGATCACACAAGTGTAGCTGCCAAATGGCATCGAAATTCGTCAGGTAATTTAAGCCGAGTGCACGAATGTGGCAGATGACAGACCACACCACAAAAAAATGTGTAGATACGTACGCAGAATCACTTATGCTACAGCAACTGCACCTACAAGTAATTTCAGCAAAGCTCATGAGATGCGCGACAGCATATCGCAATTCCTGTTCACAGGTTGTCCTGGTCTATCTCCATCCATTTCACTGCAATTCACTGTTGAAGTGTGCACTGCAGCCAAAAACTGAAGAAAAATTACCAAAACCCCCTATTTTGGGAGTTCAAGGTCATTACTGTTGAACCACTTAAAAGCTTGTCAGCAGTTATTGTTATGGTAAGCAACAAGTCTATGTCTATCTGCAAGCGCTAGATGAGCCAACAGCGGTAAAATAACGACCTTTTACAAGGGTACCCCTCTTTGACACCCACACGTGTAAGCCTCCTTGAACCTAGGGGGTCGGAACTTGAACTGCTAAAATCTACGTTTAATGATGAAAATTCCATATGCAAGTTGTCTTGTTCTATCTCTAGCCATTTTGGCACAATTTACTCTTGAAATGTGTGTTGCAGCCCAAAATCGTGAAAAAATCACTAAAACCCCTATTTTGGGGGTTCAAGATCGTTGATCTTGATGTCAATCAAACGGGTGTATAGGACTTCCTATTAGTGATTAATACTAACCCAGACCCTATCATGCACCGTTTCTGAGATACAGTGACTTATTGGCTCAAAATGGCCAATTTTTTGTAGCCCCCTCTCATTTAGTGCCCTCGATAGGGGTGACCCCTTTCAAATTTTGGGAAAAGCTTTATGGATCCTAAAACTAGTCTTCGTGGCAGTCTCGCGATTTCGTGATCCTATACCAGACACAATACCGGAGTGTGACGGACGGACGGATGAACGCCTTGACGATGGCTAAGACGTGTGAAGCATTACACTATTGCCTTCCTTGGAACGATTTGCATGCACAGCCAATACACAGTTAAATTGCCAAACGAGAAAAGGTCGTCAGTTCGTTGTCAATTTTATTCTGACCCAGCTCTATGTAACTGACATGCTGTAGAATAGCCTGACTCTTAGACTGACTCACAAACAAACAATGCAATGAACAAATCCAAACAGAAATGGCAAAATTCACAGGAAAAATCAAACAACATTCCAGGCAAACAGGTAAGCAAAAAGCAGTCTCGGATGCAAAGCACAACATCAATGTCTACGTGAATAATTCACAAGCGGACATTCATTTCACATGATGAGGTACACCAAACAAGTGAACACTTGCATATCAAAACTGCAGCTAATGCGACAACAAAACTACAACTATAACTACACTGCAGCAGTATACTGTATTCTAATAACAATATGACTGCAAAATGCCAACATTGATTAGCTAACATCCTATCATGTGCCACATATTTGTGTCCACATGTTAAAGGCATTCCATCATCACCTGACTGATGATACACATCTGATGTGGTTGTGTCAGAACTACTCTTAACAGACAACAATGTGAGTGACCACATACTACTTAAATATTGCTTGTATCACTGTTCAACATATCCCCCATCATTTTTCACGATGCTCCTTGGGTGTGGACATTTATATTCAAGTTTTCCTCAGACTTCAGGGTAAGTGCTAGTAGCTGATGCTAGCCAAGACAATCATACCAGCAATGGCATCAATCTGTGGTCAATATTGGGCGAAGGTCAAGGTGCTGCAGGCATCGAGAACCGATGTCACCGACGTTGAGTGGGATGAGCAATGGGGAGCAGCCAGTGACACCTATGCAAAGCTGACAATAGCACTGTGACACACACGTACATGATGTACACATAGGTACTGACTCATAACCAGTTCAAATAGCACATGTAAGTATCAGCAGCAAGTCAAACGTGCTTCAAAACAAAACATCCTGCATATGTTACAGCAGTGAATCCATACAATCAATACACCTAGCAGCACATTCCAAGCTGACTAAAAGAAATCTAGTACAGGATTATAGGATTACCGAATGACTATCAGTAATGAACAAACATAAATTTGGCAATGCCACAACTACACTGACAGGGTAATACTCTTTAAGTTTTTGTTAAATCAGCTGACTTTTCCAGAGCACATCTTCCGGTAAACATTTCAGAATTGCTTCAGCATGCTTTTTATGGGCTGGATAATCCAAGGCTAAAAAACTCTTTTAAAAAGACAACCAGGTGGGTTTTATTGTTTTTTGGTTTTATCGTGTTCGTTTTTTTCGGGTTAAACTAGGTTTTTAAAAACCTAACTTGATGGGTTCTAAGGTCTTCAGTTATTAGAATGCAGAATGGGGTCCTCGAGGGGAAGGACAGCTTAAGGACAAAAAATCATCGCCTTGGCTCGAGAAGGCCTTGCCTTGGCCTCAGTCTCGAGGTAAAACTGAAACTATGTTAATTTTCTTCCTGTTTTGACTGCTATAACTAGCAGCAAAAAGTACGGTCCTCTATTTTTTCCCAGTTGGAAAACATTATGTTCCATAATATTGTAATGATGTCTTCAGCTAGCAGAGCCATGCACTCAGTAAACAATGCACATTTCAGTCACCTCAGTCAAAACTGTAAACTGTCTTTGCCTATTAGAACTTTATACCAAATTCTGGCAAAAATTTACTACTAATTTTGCTCACATCACTAGTCAAGTAATAACTGTGACCAGGCATATTCACTGCCAGCAAAAGCCATAATGTAGGAAGCAGTGAGAGCTCGCAGTCATGACATCAGTAGAATGGATGGCGAGACGTTTCCTTGGTGAGACGAGCGACGGCATCAACTCGCCTAACTGCCACAGGCGACTCCTCAACATGACATTCAATTCGATAGTTGGCGCCGAAGTTGCTGTCCCAATACGTCTGACCAGCGGCAACGTACATCACCGAAAACTCCATACGACTGCTGAAGTCAAAATAGTCCGGCAGGTGAATTTTGAATGAAAACTGATCCGTCGTGCCAAGGCTCTTACAGTATTTTGCCAGTTCATCTGTGTAAGTCATCCAGCCATTGATCGTGTAGCGCACTGCTACGTGCTTTTCAAATGAGATGTTTGCAACACGCACCGTACCAGACACCATCAGCAGGACATCGTCAACCGTACAGTGTTCAAGTGACACGCGACGTTCCTCCACTCGTCGGGCAAAGTCTGGCGAGTAGCCTGGCTGCGCAAAGCAAGCACAGAGATGTCGGACTCGCTGGACAGGTGCAACTGGTTCAATCATTCCCTTCATGCCTTGCCACACCCCAAAGAATCTATCATCTATGTTCAAGCCCTTCACTGCAGAGTCGGGTACGATTGGCGGGTCATCTTGATTCAAAATCTGCTTAATTGATGCGAGGTCAAGGCCAAGAGCATCTGCAAATCGCACCTCCTTCTTGTGGCGTGGTGTCCCGGGTGGAGTTTTTGAGGTTTTCAACGAGGTGCAGCGACGCATTGGCCCAGACTCAAGATAGGCAAACTCTGCTGATTCTGACTGACCAAAGTCAATGTGTCCTGGCCGCAGAGGAAATCGCTGTGATGTGCTGATATCTTGTAGCAGGTCATCAGTGACTTCGCCACCTTGCATCAACTGCTTCTGGCAACGCTCGTCTGCTGAAATGGCAAGGATTCGACTTAAACGTTTCTCTCTGCGCCAAAACGGCGTCCTGTCCGGTTCAGTGACGTCATCAATGTCATCGGTATAATCGTCGTCGAGTGCTATTTCGCTGCGCCGATCGTCATAATCACCAAAGTCACTCATGGACAACGAGAACGTTGCAAAGCGTCGGTTTGACACATCACTACTCTCTGACATGCAGTCATCAGGAACCGACCCAACGTCCGACACACAATCTGCTGTAAATGTCAGCGCATCTTCACTATCTTCCATTATCTGTACAGCAACACAGCTCCTGTTACTTTTCCATCTATTTCCAACAAAATACAAAAAAAACAACTCCTCAAAGATACACACTTGTCAGGTAAGAGTTATCACAAACTACGCACAAGGCCGGCCGTGCACCACTATTTGTAGCGGTACTGAGCACATGGCTAGCCATGTCTGTGCATAGAGTACAAATATTATGTATTCTGAACCCAAACAGCAAAGTGGTCGAAAATTGTAATCAACGTGCATCGACTTCGTTACTAAAATACTTGTTTTAATATAGACAAAAACGCCTAAGCGTGGTACTAGCCTAAGTAGCTCTCCGCTTTAGCAATGTCCTTCAGACGATACTAGTAGACTGCATCTGTCAACCGCTTCTCAAGACTTAGTTAGCTTTTCATAAATAAACAAAACATATTCATCATACTAGTGGTATATTAATCGCACTTTACATAGCAATATCTCAACAAGAATAAAATTACACCCGTTTAATCATTCAACAGAAATAAAAACGCGTTTGTTTTCTTCAACGGCCACGCCCACTTCAACTGTCAGTCAGTGCGCATATCAATAAGTAAGTAAATTATACTAAGAGAATGAGATCGTCGGCACAGCCAGCCACTGCTAGTCTGCTGCACATTCATTGCACAGTGCACAGTGAACAAATTAACGCTTTTGCTAGACTGCTAGATTATAGGTATGATAATAAACATGCAGTAGAAAAACGTTAGAAAATTTGTCACAAAACGCGGGGAAATTTTGCCACTTTCAAAACAGGAATGCCCGTTGGAGAATGGAGTCCTGACTTTGGAGATCGGTAATCAGTGAATAGTAATTTATTATTGCAATTCTTATACACATTAAAAAATAAAAAAAAATAACAATTTAGTACAGATGTATGTATCTACTCCTCTATTGAGCGCTGTCTAGTAGTTTTACCGGTATTACGCAAGTTACCGGTATTACGTAAATCGCATGATCAAGTTGCATTACTTACTATGATGTTTGCTATTTTTAGTAATATTTGTGCTATTTTTAGTCCTGTCATTCCCATAATGCAGTAGAATTACCTTTGCTGCGCACGCAGCCTGTCAGTCAGCCAGCAAAGCTCAGTCGGCGATGTGTAGTCGCCATTGCTCTGTTGATGTGGTGTATTGCTTAGAACAAAATAATTTTATGTCTGCGTACGTGAAACACTTTCTAAATGCAGTGCTCTCCACAAGAACTTAAGGAAAAGTTACTGAGGCATTTAGATAACGATAACAATGTAAGTTATTATAGTTGTCGTTATGTTTTACAAGCTTTTATTTCGACTTGTATCACAATCAGGCCGTACCGCAGGTCCACTATCGATATGCTTGTACGTGTGACACGGCTGGCAATAGGGCCTATGCAGAAATTTGCTGAGGTTGTTTATCTGTTAAGTTATTAGACTAATTATAAACTATGCTTATTTGCATGCTGCTGCTTTTTCTCACATTGATGTAAACTTGCAAAAATGAGTAGAAGGAAAAATTAGAAGGGTATGGGTAATTTGCAGAATGCGGAAAGTAATTTGCGGAACGAAATCTGCGGAATGAAAATGATTGGTTGACGGGCATGATCACGTGATCAGCCCGATTCCGCAAATTACTACCTACCTTCCGAGCTTGACGTGGTGATAATTTGCAGAATTTATGGTGCGGAATTGCTGTAGCTAACAATGGAAAACGACGAAAACGTTGCAAAATGTAGGAAAAGGAAAAGTGCTAAAAACGTTAACACTCCAAAACGTACAATGTGATTGTGAACTGTGACTCTGTAATAAAGTGATTTAATTTTACGACTATAATATTATTGATTCAATAATTCTAGCGGTAGATCGGCGATTTTGCTGTTAGCACTAGAAAATTGCTAGAGGTAGATTGGACAGATACATTATTGGGAAAATGGTAGAATTTATATGCCTCTTAAGACACAGAAGGTCTACAAACCATGCTATGACACTATCACGTATTTAAGTCAGGCTTATTCAGTATTATATCAGAGCCCATCTCGAGCCAAAGCTGTTTTTTGTAACACGGACTTAGAACTATAGTGGTTTTGAATGAATTTTATTTAATTCTTGGTAATTGATAACATTTCAGTTTCAACCACAGTCTTAGCAATGCAGTGAAGAAGAAATGTGGCTGCATTCTTACATTAACAACGAGATAAATGTAATTAGGTAAATGGCGATCTACCACTAGTAATTTTCTGCTGTCTAGTGCGAGATCGCCGATCTACCGCTAGCACTAACCTTATTGATTATATAGGCCTACTGTTGTTATTATTAGTAGGCTATTAGTAATCCGAAGTTCATACATTAAAGCATAAATCACAGCATAGATGTAAAAAAACGTTCCAGGAAAAATTAAAAACGTTAAAAAACGTAAAAAACGTGCCTAATGCCTAATGCTGTAAGCGCAGTATACCTGGAATAAGTTTAGACAAA
>Ga0056128_1001652_pt1 | contig 25371 bp, 13 predicted proteins | sample WorMetLIZISLAND2_FD_71113 | JGI IMG/M metagenome (GOLD analysis project Ga0056128, IMG submission 71113) | Marine gutless worms symbiont microbial communities from Max Planck institute for Marine Microbiology, Germany - Olavius geniculatus... ... | reverse complement strand
CAGTAACGGTGCGAGATAGGGCCTAGGTTACTATTAATCACTAATAGGAAGTCGTACACTGGCTCTCGATTGGCGCCAAATTCAATGACCTTGAACGATCTTGAACCCCAAAATAGGGGGTTTTATGGATTTTTTGACGATTTCAGGCTGCGACACAAATCTATATCATTTACAAGGTGGCGCCACGCTACTATTGTTATGCGATCCAGATAGAGAATTTGGTATTTGCATATTAACTTAGCGTGAAAACCCCAATTTTCAGCTAAACTACTGAACCGAAACTGCTATAGGCTTTCGCGCGTCTCGTGAGCATTAGCTCAAATTTCTTGTACTGGTTTATCAAAAGTCAACAGTACGCTGTACTGTCCAGGCCCGATAAACGATAATCTGCTGGTTGCTTGAGTTCCGCTTTTTTGAAGATTCGCCGCTATATACTAACGTTTCACACCACTTTAATTTGCCATTTGTTGCAAACTACTGCGTACAGAAATTATAAAAGTACTTGCTTCCCGGACTGGAATGTTTGCACAAAAATATGATACCTTAAAACTAACTTTAGCGCTAATCGTATTTCTAATCATAACAGTATCAGAAATGAAAATAGAGAACTTTCGCAATATCCGACGGACATCAACGCATTTTACACTCTGGCCATAGCGGTTGTTCTCTACGTTTTCGACTGTCACGCTCACGCTTGCACCATCCGGTATTTTTTGCGACGCAGCGGAGACTGTATAGTAGTGTATTGGTTTGTCTTCAATCAGTCCTGTAGCAGCGTCCAGATGTCAGTCAGTCTGCTGTCGTCGTGTTTTATGGCTCACTGCACCGCGACAGTCAGTAATTAATAACCGAGCTTATTAACAACGCACGTCGAGCGCACGTGTCGACTGTTAGTTAAAAACACGACTGTCATATTACTTTGTACACTTCAACACCGGAGACAAGAAACGAATTACGCGAAACAGTTGGAGCAACGAGAATCAAAATTGCACTGTGCTCTGTTTATATAAGCGACATCGCTGTAATCATGCATTAGCGACGTCGGTTATTGCTACCATAACTGCAAAGTGGTCTGTCGGTCTGTGGCACGCGTGTACCGTTCTTGTTAACGCTACTGGACAGAATGATATATTATTAGGCAGGGACACTGTCGTGCGGCGTCAAGTAACATCGTGTTTGACATGGATCTAAGTTCTACATGATTCTGAATTTGCAATGGAAATTGCAGCAAAACCGTTGCAAATAGCGGCGGCATAATTTGTGCATCTCCCGTTAACTGTGCAATTATCTCAGACTCAGTATATGTTTCATGTTGCGATTGGGTGTCCGTTTGCTCGAATTTTAGTGTTTTGAATGTGTTTTAATAGCGCCGCTGTTTCACTGACGTCGGCAATGAAAACAAGTTATGAACAGCTACTGGATGCAATGGTTTATTTAGTTTGTTGGCAACAATAGCATTCGAACTTCTGTTTTAACATATGGCGCACTACAAATGCAGGTTACTTACTTATTTTTGATACTGCACGCATTTCGATGAAAATCAGCCCCATTTCTGATCGGCTCAATACTGCATGCTGCTGATCGCTCCATGTTGATGACGCCGAGCTGCAGGACTACGATAATGATCGCATGTGCACGCAGACGCCGGTGTCATCCCACAGCACCATCATCATTCATCCCAGCACACGTTTATCTGCCGTGCACCGCTCAATATCATATGACCGACCGCCGCTGTTTGCTCGCGTTATAAACGACGCGTTTCTATGCAAGATCGCTGATCGTCCGGGCTATAAAAAACGATGATTTACCTATAGCCTAATATTTATGTGCTAGAAGCGTTGATATACTAGCAGTAAATCGAGAACGGTCAAACGAGCAATACGTCGTAATATTTAAATCGCGACAATTGTGAGATTAATTATTTCGACGTGTCCCGCAAACTCATTGGCCGATATCCACACGCTCTGCTGCATAGATATGCACACATGGTCATCCTCTCGGAGAAAGATCACAGTAGGAGTGACTTAAGTCTGGACAACATTCGCACAGACATCGTAGGCGAGAATTAAAATGTAAGAGGCTTTGCAACTTGATTTGAACAGGACACGACGCAGGAACATAGTGTGGCATATACGGCCTGGTAGTATTCGCATGCGGATTTTTTTTTAAAAATACGAAGATTTGCATAAAAGTGCGGCAGCCTGGATGTTAAAATTTAACATGAAGTCCAGGAGTCGCTAAGATAGCCGACCGTACTTGTTGTCAGTGACCTTGATGGTCATCCAAGGTCTATGATTTTTATGTAATCTGAAAGGGCGCATTTTACTTCTTATTAGTGATTAATAGTAACCTTGGCTTTATTTGTCACCGTTTCCGAGATACGGCCATTTATAGATTAAAACCTATTTAAAATTGCGACCAAACCGCTGCAGATGGAAACATGGTTACTATTGATAGCCTATAGAAAATTGCCACCGCTCTATCCGATGGTACCATCGCCAACGTTTTACGATTTGCCGTTTAGCCACAATACTGCACGATTGGCATACGTTGTGACCCTTCAAAGTCATGTAAGGTCGGTGATTTTTATTTTATCTGAAAGGTCGTCTGCTACTTCCTATTAGTAAAGTAATCTTGGCCCTATCTATCACCGTTTCCGCGATGTGGCCAGTTTTCCATTGAATTTTCTACCCTTCCCTTTTTTGATCAAACCCTAATTTGAAAATATTTTTCTTGCACTAAACGGCAAAAAATTTTGCATGCCTAAGTTTAACACACATGACTAAATATTCATGTGAAAGTTTTTTTTCTACGACTTAAAGATTAGCCACAATACGTCTGTTACAGACGGACAAACAGATGGACGGACGGAGCGAAATTATGCCAATAGCTTGACCGTTAGTTAAAATATTGTCAGCTAAAAACTGCAGTTATTTTGTCGTGAAAGTCAACAGGTATAACTATTTTTTGTTTCAGAGTTTGTCACTGCGCCTTCGAATGAGGACGCCATATTTTATGCATCATGTAAATTGTCCGCTGAAGTCATTTAGCCTCTTCGGTAATTTTGTTACTGTCAAGTTTTTTTGATGCAAAAAATACGACAGAACTGCAGTTTTATGTGATTGCCACTAGCCCACTACGGCATCACCACTTACTAGTATTCATTTTGCGTTCCCCGTCCCACTCCCGAATGAATTGAAGACTGAATCCGCATGGGGTGTTGCAATTTGTGAGACGCATTTGAGATGCGCAGTGGTGCCTGAACTGCTTGCTAGCCGCAAATTGTGTACGGTTTTATGGGAGCAGTTCTTGTTTCGATAAGCGTTGTTCCGAAAGTTCTTATTGCGACAAACGTCAATCTGATATCGAAGAAAAGACTGCACAGTTTACGCAGTGAATATCCCAACGTACGCAACGAACGCAAGAAAAATATGCAACAAAGGCAACGAACGCATCTGACGCAACAGCCAGAACGCGATGTTAATAATTAATAAAGGATCTACAAGTTGTATGCAGATCTCTGTCGATGAACTCGTTTCATAGAACACTCAAACAGGCATGAAATGTTGATTGGCAGTTTGATCAAAAATCCTCCATTATCACTGTTACTAAACGACTGGGTTATCCACATTCAAGTTACTTGGTCTTCACATCTCCAATGATTTGAAATGAACACAACACGTTAATGCAGTCTCGGCGAAGATTGCTGAGATCGCAAAATCATTGAAAATTTGTTGCTTCATTTTTATTTTAAAATTTTAAGTCAACAAACTAAAATGATACATCAACAGCGAGTGAGCTGCTTGAGTCATGCTGTTACTGAACGTGCTGTTGGCAAATGGTGTCAACGTCTACTGCTTGCGTTTGTGCTGCAGAAGGACATTTTGAGCACATGCTGAAATAAAGATGATGTGATGTGATACGCGTAATTTTTTGAGTGATAATAATTGCTAATTGCGTTTGTCGCTATTCAGTTTATAATTTCTGAGCCGACGCATACGCTACTCGATAGGAATTCATTGTTGTCAATGGCCAAACAGCGACTTCTGCATTTCACATGGTAGTGTAGCGACAGCCTTAAGGTGAGGTGGCCAAAACTAGACTTTTTCGTCAAGTTTCTTCTTAATGTCGCATGCCAAAAATTATTGAAATCGGCCAATGTTTCACGGAGCTATTGAAAAAATAATAGTGGCAAGTTTTTATGGACCAAGGTACATTAAAGGTAATTTTGTTTTTTAATAGTTCACTTGCCAGCGGTAAAACAAAGAATATTTAATTGCTGTATTTAAACACTGACATTTTGCTGAAAACCGCATGACTCTGTGATGTACTGTTGCAAAATTATGGTGCCATAAACTTTGTGCCGTTTTTGGACCACCCTGTATGTTTTATCGTGCCTGCGATGTTTTATTGTTCTGTATTCAATCCAGCCGCTTGGCTGCAATATTAATAAACGCATGTGCAAGACAGCTAAAATCGCTACTTGGGGTTATCTTAAGTACATTTTGGTCACGCGTGGTCCTGGAAGGAAAAACAACACGCGGACGGCCGCATTTATGTCAAGTTCGAGGACTCTGCGTTCATTGCGCAGTTACTAACCTATTCTTCAGGTTTTGGTGGCTAAAACAGCTCTTAGGCAGTTATTGTAATTACGAACTGCCTGGTGGCCTGGTGCGTCGCCAAAACTGGTAATGTGGATGTTGTAATAGAATTAGTACGGCTACAAGAAGTTTTGTTGTTATCCGCCTCCTAGCCCACAGCCTAGAAGTCTAACCACTCAAAGATCCGAGAAGTGTGTCTATGTGGACGTCAGTGACCTTGTTGCATGACTTTTCGTTTCGGGATGTTAGAAGACTTTATTCGTTTCAGATCGGTGCAGTCCAATTAAGTTCTGCCGTCGAATAAAAAGCAGTTTTCTGAGTGAATTCATTTAACTACTGTTGCTAGCTGCCTTACACATGTTACTGTTACTGTTAAGCGGTCGTTGTGTCCGTTGCGTCAACTGCATTTCGTTCGTTGCCGTTTGTTGTGTTCCTTGGGTTGCGCACTTGCGTTGAATGAAACCGTGCTTTATACAATAAAGAAAAAAGATAATTAGCAGTCTAGGAGAGTGACAGTGTTGGACAGGAAATGCACAAGAGCCCAGTTGTCGCTAGGGGAAGCCGACCTGCACTCGAAGACTAGCAAGTCGTCGAGCACCAGAGGTCCCCAAACGGAAACTCAGGTGTCCACAGAAAATTGGTTTGTGAAGCAAAAGCCGAAAGCAGTGTTACTGTTTTTCCGGCATTGTGATGCGAACAACAAGTTATTTACTTGCATCTTTTACATTAATTTCCAACCGCCTCTGTCTTCTTTCTGCTTCTTCAATGATTTATAACGGGTAGTGCGACTCAACGTTGCTCAACATCTGACAATTTTTTTATTCAAAATGAAATATATCCAGGATTCCGCCTGATCAACAGAGGCCAATCGATATATATTAGGGAGTGTTTAACACTAGACTGTAGTAGAGACTTATGATTGATTGTTATCGGTCGTCGGCCGGCTATAAATACAGTTAGGCGCTGACGGAGATCTTAACACTGCAGTGGCGACGATGTTGTGGCTTCTATTGGCCAGTCGGATGGGCCTGATGCTCTATACTTTATCTTTGTATTTAACACGATAGCGCTCGCTAAATGAGATTGAAGTAGGCTATCAGTGTGCGTGACCAGATCTTTAAATTTTTAACCGTCGCCGCAGAGTAAGACTGTCATCGAACATAAAGAGAATTTTTATAGCGCCGCAGCTAGTTGCATTGAACGAGCAACACTTTGAAAAATTGTAGTCGTCATGGTCTTAGCACAGTTCAATCTAAAGCAAGTCCTTTGTCCTCAAAAACCATGAGCAGTCTGGAAACAAATTGAGTTGAAAGCCGAGACAGGAATTTATAGATCGATTGTAGTAATTTCTTATATCCACCCTTGTTTTGCATCACAAAAATGCAATTGGGCTAGCTGTCACGGATTCAGAAATTATGCTTTTTTAATTATGTTACATACGAAATTTACGGTTTTTGTGCTGGTGAAATGTTGTAGGTGTAAAAACCGCCGGCCTGCTGGCTGTTATTGGTGATGAATTTATGTATTTATATTTGTAACCTTTTATTTGAAATTCTAGCACTGCTCAAGTCTTAGTTTTTGTCTTGAGAGCTTGCTCACTCAAACGGTATTAGGTTTGAAACTCGCCATGCAGCAGCTAACGCAGATCTCACTATTTTCTGCTTCGCCGTCAACTCTATGTGCGTCTATGACATCCTGATGCTATATCGTTTCGATGGCTGCAGCGTTCGCTCGGTCACGCGATGTCTTTTGCTTACGGACGGTGCTATCAGGCAATTACGCGCTGCTATCTAGCTGGCGCGCCGGCAGTGGCCACTCGGCGGCGGCCTATCAGTGGCGCGGCGTCTTGCAGGTTGCGGGGACGGGAAGAAGGAAAACGTCGACGCGATTCATCTCAAGACGTGCGTGCGAGTGCCCGGGCCCCAGTCAGCGGTGTCCGATCGACCGTCTCGAAAAGCCGTCCATTAGCGCCACTTAGACGTCGTCCGCACTACACCATGCGCTGCTACTGCTGCTGTTGCTGCTACATGATGACAGCAACAGACGTCGTAGACACGCTAACACGCAACTCAGGGTCGCTGACTTATTGACGCCGGTACAGCCAAGGTCAATCAAGGTCAACCAACGCGGACTTGTCTTTCAACGTTTTACTGCTTTAGTATATGTTTTTGTACGTAAGTAAGTAACTAGTTGTGTTTGTAGCCGGCGCAGTTTGAGGAAAAAATAATCATAATGCATAATCAAGAACATAAACAGTGTGAACAAGTAGTTTCGGTTAGAAAGGACTCAATTGCATTAATAACTGCCTTTTCCAATGGTATAGCTGAATGTGTACAGACTAAGAAGACAACATTCGGATTTATGCCAACTTTATAATTTATATCGCCCAGTTTTAGACAATAAGAGAATCAGGTAAGGGAGATGCGGGTGGTGACAAAGACGTGTGTGCATGGTATATGTTGTGTGACTGCATTTAATACGGAAACTCAACTCGGCTGCTGTATTCGCTATTGTTTTTCATCGCGGTGCATGCGCTCGTATGATAATAGGGATAATCTAGCTTATATATACAGCGCTGCAGTAGCCTACGTCAACGGTCAAACGGACTTAAGAGCCGGACGACGTGCACGGTCATGTAAGTCTTACTGTCTTAGTAAAAAATACATTATATGTACGCAGCTGCTAAGCGGATCCGCATGCAGGTCACTTTCATCTGTTGCTGCAGCTGCTGTGTGTACAAGCTATAATATGCAGCGCCTGATCTCCGACGTAGTGACTTTTTACACGATCCTGCTAGCCTATTTAGCATGCAGGCCAGGTCGGCGGGTTTATGGTCGAACGTGTTTGGTCTGTTAAACAAGGTGGTGACCAACGATCGGTATTCGACACATTGTTCAGAATTAGTTTTTACCAGTTATTATTATTATGTTGCAACGAAGCTGTCTACGACCCCCCCACGGACAGCTGTGATTCCCAAATAGGAGTCCCGACATCCCGCTCCCCAAAAATGCATCATGACAGGCAGTACGGTTTTCTATCCTAGCGACAGCTGGGCTTTTTGATGTAACTGTTATTTCTTTGTGCGAACATTGCCACAAAATGTTTTTAAAGTTTCATACATGCGCCTACACATGAAATTATGTGTCAACGTTTTTCCAACAGTGGGACAGAGCAGAAAATAAACAAACAGCGTGGAACAGAAAAGTGTGAACAGAATTACTGCGGCAATTATAGAACAAGAATAGCAAATAAGATCTCGTAAAAGTGGACGTAAGCCTATGGCAGAAACAAAAAAAGGAACAGAAAAATAATAGTAAGAAAATGTCGTCTCCTTCCACAGCACCTTCCCCACCGTATGAACATCATTGAGTTCCTATTGCTTTTTCTATAACGTCTGCTGCCTGCTGGTTTTTGATAATAACAACAACAATACCAGTAATATGCAGAGAGGGTGCATGCACAATGTCAGCAGAGCTAAATCTGAGGCGCCCGAATAGAACTGAGAAGTATATCACTGGAGACAGTATTATTGGTGTTCTCTGTTCTGTGACCTATGCGATCGGGCGCTGACTGCGGTTGCTGCTGCAAAATGCTATTAGCGTCCGGTGCAGATATCGCACCATAGCTGCAGGCGACGCCGAGTGTGACGTCATGACTGATGTCAGTCACACGGCCACCCAACTCAACAGTCTTCTTAATCCGCGTCCACTAGCTGTGTATAGAAGGGAGGCAGTGGTCCACTCGTGGCTGCAAACCAGCACGTCTATACCACGTACATCCCGAAGGCAAATTTTTTGCGGCCGATTCGCTAAAATCAGCAAAATAATGCACGGATCTCATTTAAAACACAAGACCCAGATAACGGCTTTCTTTTAAGATCAAACAAAAATTTATTATTTTTATCTTATTTTGCTTAATGCTATGTGTTTGTGTAGGCTTGGTCTAAATCAATGTGTATATGCTTTTGAAGAATGTTTATAACGTGAATTTCGATGCTCTATAAGACCTTAAACGTATAATAGATGCTATTCGTTTCGTAATCCGTGCATCGCGCAGTGTACATCGTTCAATATTGATGAAGTCGTGATTTCACGAACTTGTAATATTTGCGGGCTTACTTCTTATGGAGCAGATGCTAGATTATTTAGGTTAATATAAAGCCGACCTTTAGCGATCGCTTCGCTGTGAATGGCTTCGCTGCTGCTGGCAGTTTTATTCTGGGCTCGATCGCAGACGTCCATTCTAGCGTCACTCCGTCGATGCCTTGAATAAAAGAAGTCCGAAAAGGTCAGGGCGCAGAATGCCGACCGGTTGCCGCATACAGCACACAGACTACGGGCGTCCGGAGTGAGATACGCGTAATTTTCGTGAGATTTTTGACGTTTGGTGACTTTTATCTTGACCATCTAAAATGCAGATTGGCAAGCCAAGTACTCCTGACGTAGGGAGCATTTACACTAAGTTTGCTTTTTTAAATTTTTTTTTCGTTAGGAGCACACATGGAAAAGACTGACAGACAGACGAATATGTTGGCAAAACACGTAATGCGACTTCAAAACTCGGTTTATTCTGTGGCTGTTGGTAAATGAAAGAATAACGTCTGTCTAACGCCAAAGTGAAATAACGTGTCAGCGAGTAACGATAAAAAACGAATGACAAAAGACAGCAGAGAACAACTGGAGTGGTAATAGTTGGTCAATAATTTATCCGCTCTATTAGCATACATGGGGCCTACAGACGGACAGATGCGTGGGCACACGTTGTAGTCTCAAAGTACCCGTTGTAGACTTACTGGGACATTTACCCGCACGGCCATTTTCCACTGCAGAAAACTGAGCTCTTTCCGCAACTCGCCTGTGCTGTCACGTGGTTGTTTTGCTGCCGCTGACGGCGTTGAGTCAAGTTCTAAGGCGACTTGAAACTTGGCGTCAGGCGGGAAAATGTCCGGTTTTGGCTTATGCGGGAAATGTCCGTCTGTTTGCCAGGTTGTAAATGCAAAGCCTGTTTGGATTACGGCGTCCCTGGCCTGGTTCGGCCAGGACTCATCAGCGCTGACGTATAGGCCTACTGTATGTCCCAGTCATGGTCCCAGTAAAACAGCCGGTGAACGGTGGTCTGACGCTGCGCGGACGCTAATTTACTGCATGTTTATGGCAAGCGAACGCGACGCGTCACGTTAAAGGGACATTTCACGAAGACTGCTCCGACTCCGACATGCCACCGATACTCTGCGGTCGCGTCGTCGTTCGTCGTCGGCTTTTAACGCTTTAGTGCCGTCCGAAAAATTGCTCAAACTCCACTGCGTCGACTTGCGTCTCTGTCTTCAGTCACTCTGCATGGTGGACGTGTCGCTTTATTGGTTACCGTAACCAGCCACGGACCCATAACGTAAGCGAAACGAAAAATCTGAAGACCATCTTGACCAAGACTGCAAAATTAGCAGTTTACCCAGTAAGTTTCAGGTTCAAATCTAGAAAGGAATGTAGCACACCAAGATCAAGTACGGACTGGCAACGGAAATGCACCTATTTGAATTGTAGAGCAAGTTTTAAAATATTTTATACATGTAATTATACTAATTTGTAGCAATTAAAAAGTGTACATGAATTGCAAAAATCTCTGATAATTAACAAATAAAATAGTACAAAATTTGGTTGCCAGCAACATTGAACATTGCTTAAATTGTTCCACTGCCAAAAAATAAATGTTAAATAAAACGCAACTTGTAGTTCTTTAATAGACAGTTTAATTACTAAATTTAATGTTTTCGATAATCGTACCCGTACGATGTATTTAACGACAGCAGATTAAGTACGCCTACTCAAGCAGATAAAGTCAGTTTGCTGATCCGGATAAAAATGCAGTTGTTAATGGAAGTGGTCATTTAAATTTAATGTGCTTAAGCTAATGTGCTTAGCATTAACTGAGCCAGGGATAATATCCGGTCTTTAGTAATTGTATCTTGCTACTACTTTCTAATTTCATGTCTACTACTACTAGTTGCTGAAATGTAAAACTACTTTCCGGGGGTGGGGCATTGACGACTATGGCATACATGTACGACTACGTGACACATTCTGTGCACTACCAATATACTCGATAGTTTGTCACGTAGTTATTATTTTAGATGATTATAATAAGCTAATGATGAAGACAATTATTTATAACGTATCGTAGCTTCGCGAAGTCATCGCAAAAAACATTTCAAATTATGTACAAATGACAAAACAAAAAATGTTTTAGAGAAGTTTTAAAGTAGTTGACTGACTTCATCTTGCGTCTATCTTTCCATTCTTCCGCGAGATTTGTTTAACTTTCATGTTTCAGAATTTTTTACGGCGAATGATCAGGCACCAAAGTACGTGACGGTTGGACTGATGATCTGGATTAAGCTGCATATTGTGCATTTGAAAATTGACAACCGAAAATCTATCAAGCAAAACACATTTGTCGCAAACTAACCGGAGGTACATATACATCAGACACTAAGTCAAGTGTTCAAAGATAAAAAGTCTACAGTTAGGCCGTGGAAGTGGTACACGGCTGTTGGTGGTCACGTTGTGTGCAGGATCTTCTACCTGATCGTGGATCCGACGTTCGTGACACTGGCCGGCATACCCCTGCTGTTGATGGACGTGGTACCTCGCATCAACAACATGCGTCTCTGCCTGCTGGCAGCCGTCGACTCTGTACTGCAGACCAGCGCATCCGCCGTACGTATACCCTACAGTTGAGCTCGTTTCAAAGTTTTATAAATTTTACGACCTTTTTCTGTATCTCAAATTTTTTTTGAAATTTTTACTGATTATTTATTATGACTTGGTCATAACTTGAAAAAAGTCAATAAAGCACACTAATTCTAAGCCGAGAAGCCATGATTGCAGTGTCATCGTGGACCTACATATAGAATAGCAAAATTCATTCGAAACTCGAGCAATGCAGCTGCAGAATGCAGAAATTAATCAAAAAAATGTTTCGCTTAAAACAAGTCAACAAACTGTGCAATAATGATAACAATTACACATATCCGGAAATTATAACAAAAATTTTCGAAATTTTTACTTTAGTGACATGTCGTGAAACATTCAATGTAAGTTTTGCGCTGAGAACATTTTATTTAAAAAATCCATCTGTAGCTACTGTCGCATTTTTTCACTGGCTGGGACATCTGTCGGAGCTGCTGTGTCTGCATGCGTTTGACATGGTGGCGTCATAGCAACTGGCGTCGCTGCATCGACCCAACTCGACTTTGTACGTCATAGATTGAACTCGCTTCATTCTAGTCTCTCGCATTGCTGTATTGCTGCTCATGCAGCTGTCACAAGCACCGCGACCTTGACGCTATGCCACAGCCGCTGCCACAGCCGTGATTTATGATGTATTGGTTAGTATAGTGCGTCACCTGGAACCGAACACATTGGCTACGGTGGCGTAATCAACAACTTGCCCTACGTCGACCCCCGTTAGTACCTAGATGGGTGACTGTCTGCGAAGAGGTAAACCGTTTTGGCATATAACCAGCCATTACTGTATGTCAACTCAGCCTTCTATCACTCCAGGGTAGGCAAATCGAGTACTGGCTTGCCTGGCTTAGGTTAAGGCGAGGCAGATAGGATCTATTTCAGTCTGCTGATGATAAACTGTTCCGTAAAATTCTACGCAACTCTGCTCACCTCCTTCAGCCCCTGATTCCGGATCGCCAACCGTCATCTTATGACCTCACACCACGCTCTCATGACAAACTTCTGCTTAACAAAACTACTTATCTCAACGAATGTGACATTGTCATTCGCATGCTTTATAGAGACAGCTATTGATAGGTATATTTTTGCAAACTGGGCCTATGTTCGATTTTGTTTACTTCGTTACTGTTTATATCTTTCATAAGCTGCGTTTGTCAGTTTTTTTCTAAAAAATAAAATGAATGAATGAATGAATGAATGAGATAGCACTGTGTATAATCCCATATGGCTGGGGAGTGACGCTCCATAACTCTGAGATGGGGTTCACTCACCGCTTTTTTTCATACGATAAGTGAAGAATTGCAGTAGATCCTTGTTGGACATCCTTGATTATTACCGGTTGTAATTTAATTTTGGCAGAACGTGAAAAGTGAAATAATTAATCGCAATTGCAGTCATAGTGTTCTATAATGTCTCCTTCAGTACTTGGCGGCGGCGCTTAACGATAGAAACTAAGCATAAATGATATTTTAAAAGAATAGAAATCTTAAAATCCTGCATTTTATAATGCGTTATTAAGTAGAGAAATGTAGATGCTTAAGTTGGACTACTTAACAACGGAATACTATTATTCTGGTGCTCATAAGCTGCATTAAATGAAGATGTCTAAAGATGTCGATTGAGAATGTTGTACGGTGTGTAGCTGTGCGGAGTGAACGAGTCATGTCGTGTGCCAGCAGTAGGCCTGCTCGTGACGGAACAATGTCAGACCGAACTAAGTCTGCCGACGACCAGTAATGCTACACTAATCGCGCGTCATCTAGTCCACAGTAACCAGCTCCAGTTGGTCAGTCTCCGTCTGTCAATCACTTCTTCGTCTGCTACGCTCGCATTTGTCACGATCGCTTTGCTGTCTTACCGTTTATCATTTATGTACTAGTTTTTTTTTCAAAAATCGTTACTTCTGTTGTGAGCTGTTGTTACAAAAACAGCTAGTGCCTAGCCGCGTAATTGTACTGCTTTATACATGCCATTTATTGTATTGCTTTGTAACAAATAGTTTAGCTGCAATAATATAAATGTAACTGATTGAATAGCTGCATGCATTGCTATAATTAGTTACTTTGTGATCGACAGTTACGAATCTACGCGAGCATCAACTAAATGACTATGCAGCTACGGTACTGTATTCAGTAATTGCAGCGTCTGTAGTAGGTCTAAACTGGCTGTCAATAGTAATCAAATTGATTACGTCGTAGAAGACAGATAATCGCCAGGATGTAAAGATAGGACGGCGTGACAGGAAATGAAACAGGGCGCTCAGTGTGGTTTTCGGTCTCACGTACATCTACCTACGTGTTTTGTTTACGGTCTAATTTACTGTGACGGAACGCGATCGTTTTTTTCTCGGCTGTGTTTCGTCTTGACAAGACAGAATAGAAATAAGACAGCGAGCAGTCGAAGCTATTCCGTCAGATAAATTGTTTTCGTTAGCGGCGACGACGCTCAGCGTCTGCGGCGAGGGACCAGCGCCGAGCGAAGCGCGTCAGATGGACAAACAGTCTTCGCGTCCGAAAGAGGTTTCATCGTTCTAATGTCGATAAGTGCAAGCTAAGCGTGTTATACAATGTGCTCGATCATCGATGTCTTATTTATGCAGGAAACCAAATAATTTTGAATAATTGTGCGTGTTTAAGCAACGGAAAACTATGCGTGTTTCTATGTTTGGAAACTTATTATAGCGACGCTTACTTACGCCTACGATTCGAACTTCTGTTTTGACATATGGCGCGTTACAAATGCAGACTACTTACTAACTTTCTTACTTACTTCTGTGTGCTGTCGTCATAAGGACCTCTCTGTTTCGATTCTCATATTGCAAAAAAGCTACTCCTGTTATGCTTTGTAGAAATTTAGAAAAAGAAGACCACACCGTCGTAGCGAAAGGAATGCGCGATGCGTTTATTTATGTTTGCAGTTGTTATTTCGATTGACGTCAGAGGTTACGCTCGTGAATTACGCTGCGAGTAATCTACAAGGTGGGCCAAAAATGGCACCATTTATTGTACGCCTCATAACTTCACCAAATATTAACCGATTTTCAAATTTTTTTATTGTCAGAATCAGGAGACAATTTGTAATGAAACTGTCACTACAGATCCCACCACACCTTAAGTGTGTCGCTACACTCTCTCGTGAAATGTCAGATGACGCACTCAAGCCGGCGATGCCACTGACCGGTTGCGTGATCAACGTTGATCGATCCTGGCATGTGGCCCCCAAACAACCCAGACTTAAATCCGGTTGACTGTTTGGGATGCCCTTCAACAGATGGCCTATCAATGTTGACGATTCACGACAGTCAACCAGCTAAAGAAAGCTATTGTCGCTGAGTGGGGCAAAGTGTCGCAGCGTTTGGTTAATCGCGCCTTTGGTCAGTGGCGTCGCCGGCTTCGATGCGTCGTATAGCAGCAAGGCGAACACATTGAAAATTTGATGCGAAAACTGTAAAGATGTAATTTTTAGACAATAACTGAGACAACAAGTGCGTTGCTTTTTGTTGTTAATTTTTTTAAATGGGTTGTTACAAAAGTCGTTTTGTTTTTAATTGTTATTCTTAAGACACTGACATTTCACAAGGTAGTGTAGTGACACACTAGGGGTGTGGTAAAATCTATAACAAAAATTTTATTGCAAACTGTCTTCTGATTCTGACAGTGAAAGAATTTTGAAAATCCGTTAATATTTGGTGAAGTTATGAGGTATACAAAAATGGTGTCATTTTTGGCCCACCCTGTATTCAAAATTTGGAAACATTCCTCTGGAACTAGGATGCCCATGTTGAGGTTACGAGAAGCGAATACCTTAACTCACATGCAGTTTTTTTCCAAGTATAGGCCTCAGCCAGGCAGTATGTCCACGAATACAGGTTACGTTTATGTTAGAATTGGACTAACAGACAGAAAGACAGACGACGGCTATGCAGTGCGGAAGTGCTGACTAAAAACTAACACAAATGCAACTATTGCAATAGGTATTATTTTTCCTGTCTGTCTGCTAATTACTTAACGGCTTTCTGTTGATTTTTATACTGGTATCGACGAGTTTTTAAGACAAGACTTACACTGTACACTGTATATCTCTTTAACGTGCTTGGCGGCAGCTCTTAGCTAAAGCAAGTGACAAGAGTTGAGTGCATCCTGGAAGTAGAACGCGAACCCAACACAGCTCACCAGGGCTTCAGAAGACAGAATAGTATAGCATCACATAGTCGCCAACGTAGTCTGCGACGGCACGGCACCTTGAGAGAGGAAGGAGATTTGGTAAGGTGGGGTTGCTGCACGATGTTGCTGCCACACGTCACGTTCAGTATACTCGCGCATCGAACAGTTCTACCCACAGCTCTATTTAGTCGACTCGACACATCGGCTATCAATGACATCGGCTAGCAAGAAGCGTGTCGTCGTCGTTATGATGCAGGGTACGCCTGCGGCTGCATTATGACAGCGACAGACTGATAGTAGGGCCTACTCAAGTCCGCCAACGTACTCGAGTCGGATTTTGAATCTTTATCTTTCAGGACTCAGACTCCGCGTTTAGTGACTTGGAAGTAACTGCGCCGTGCTGATTTAGGCTATGTAATTTAGTTAATTGTTTCGTTAACACAGCATCAACGGACAAATGTTAAAACGCGTACAGAGCGACGTAAGTGAACTAAACTAAACTGAACTGACATGGTTTGGTAACTTTAGTTTTTGACGAACTAAACAGTAGGCAAGCAGTAATGCATTACAGTAGGCACCGTCTAACGGCGTCGATGGCCTATATGATTACGCTAACGTAGGCGTCAGCCAGTGGGCTCGCCCTGCTTGCCCATTGGTTCAGTTCGGCAAAAACTAAATCGCATCAGTTCAGTTCAGTTCAGGTTAGTTACGTCGCTCTGTACGCGCCTTTAGGGTTCACAGTCTACTGTGCTGTTTTTTTCTCAATACTGTTCAAATTGTGAACACCAAATTTTACGAACGTTCTATTTCGTCGAACTCGTTGGACTTGGACTCAATCGATTTGACTATAGGCCTACCTCACACAAATATGATCGACCGACAACATCGTCGTCAAGCCGAGTCCGAGCTGCATTCGACATCACACTCATTCACGGGTCCCATCAATCATCCACCCGTCATGTCAACGTCACATTAACGCATTAATAATCACACTCAATTTCTAGTTCGGAAAAGCATAGTTCTGCAGCCATTCAGTAATCCTGGATATGTGGGCTACGTGTGAATTATTCGGAACAGGAAATGGGAGATGATCACCGTACCGGCGTTGATGGACTGCTAAAATAGTCTATTACGATTTTGTTTTACGCACTGTAAACTTCAACTATATCTATCTACAAACAATTAAACCAACGTTTGCCTCGGAAATCTTGCATTTTAGGTTCTCCAGTGCCAAAACGCATAACTTTTCTAAGCTTTTCTGTCGTTGGTGATATTTTTGTAGCCGTGGTCCTATTACTTTCGCGTGACATCTTGCATTAACGTAGGATATGTGTCTGTTCTGTGTAGCCTTTTGACTTTTTGTATTTCTTTGACCGACCAAAATCGTGACTATTCTGTTGGCTAATTTATTTCGGTCCGTAATTCTGGGCAATTGTATTATAGCATTCCCCATTTTCTTTTCCTACAAAAATGAATCTCCAGGATATTTTCTCGCCATCGATGCTCCGCTGCTATTGTTGCATGTGCATCTGTTTTCTCGTGACCGACAACCTCCGTGCTGTGACGTGCTGTTTGTAGGTAACTGGACTGAAGTAGGCCTAGTAAAAATGCTACCGCTATTCTCGATTCGTATCCGATACCGTCATATCACATGTTATCTTGTATACATCGTGCTGCAGGTATCGCAGTGGCTGGGCGTCCTGCAGGCGGTTGTCATGGTACCGGTGATGCTGCGGATGCTGCGTCGTCGTTACAAGATGCCGTGGACGTGTCTGCTGCATTCCCAGCTCTATCTGGTCGTTCAAGCCGTCGACCTGGCGGCTGTCGTGTCTTTGGCCGCCGGCGCCGACAACCGATCGCTCAGACTCACCGCAGAAGTGTCCGTCTACCTGGCTTGAAGTGACGGATGGCTTGACGGTGGCAGAGGCTTCTTGTTTTCTGTCTGTCTAGCTTGAATTGTCCGTAAATTAGAGGTGTCCGTCTACCTGGCTTCAGTCTATCTGTGTGTATGCTGCATGGCTCTCGCCACGCCACCCGTCTACATTGGACACAGGATCGTTCGGAGGTAGGCCTATTATCGCTAACGATAAAGTGATGTCTAAAATATTACCAATCAAACGAAAAAAAAGCAAAGATATCGGTGCTTACTGTCGACGTGTAGGCGGTCGTCCGTCTCGTTGATGAGCGTCTTAGGCCCCGACAGTAATCTAGGCCGACACACCTGAGACGACCGACTGACGCTTGATCTGTAAGCGCGTCATTTACTTGACGTTTTTCAACGCACGGTGCCCTTAACCTTTTACCATGCACATAGAAACTGAAAATTGGCACACTGGTTACTTTTGCATAGGGAACATTAACACATATTTAAAGCTTTCTACGGCGTTTTGCTTTCGAGCTAGGTGCCCGTAAGGGACAGATAGACGGACAGACGCACGACAAGATGCGTAATTCGGCTTGTAGGACGGCCGCATTTCGTTACTTTCTCGTTACTGTTCGATCATCACTTCGCGCTCTACACCGCATCTCAAAGACGTCCACTTTTCACTCGTACTTTCGATTCTGTCAGCCGATTTTGTAAATAATTCCAGGCAGGCAACACAAAATTTGCAACAAGCAAACTCAGCGTTAGTGTTACTGTACCACTTTGTAAGAACATAAGGCGTTATAATCGCGAAACTGAATCACAAAATTCTGGTCACGCTGACTGTTTGCGTGGCCGTGGGCTGATGTGCTAGATACCTGAGGTTTCTGATGCTGAGCGGCACGTTCATCCAAGACGTTCCGTTCCTGGCGGTGCGACTCTGGACTGTGGCCGTCATCGGCGACTCGCGTGCGTCTGGTCCAGGCCTCTCTCTGCTCTACGCGCTGCTCATCAAGTCGTGCTGTGCGGTGTTGGGCGCCTCGGTCGCACTGGTCGAGTCGCAGTCGCCGGCGGCTACGTACGACGACAGGGACGTCGAGTCCCACGGGCAGACGAGATACCGCGGACTGGTGCGACGTCGTAGCGGCAGTCTGACAGCCGACGGACTGGTCCATCAAGAACCGGACAACGACGCTGACGACGAGCACTTCGTTTAATAAACTTAAACAGCAAGGATTTCTAACTCGGCAACATTACAAAACGGCGAAGCGAATTCGTCGGACTTGGACCTTTACGTTAAAATGTAGGCCTGACGTACGCGCAGAGAGTGACTCCATGACACAAAAACGAGTCGTTCGTTAGAACCCCACAAGTTTCGGTTTCACAGTCAAACGCTCACAAAAATCTCAGGCGGCGTACAAATGTGCGATAAAACTACACAATGCAGAATCGAATGCGATAAGCGCTGCTTGCTTATATGCGACGACGTAAGAAACTGGTCTGGACCGAAGCATGTAATTATTATCTCCGCCAATGAAACGAAGTGAACTGGAGGAGATTATGAGATTGGTCGTTCTGTCCGTCGTTCCGTGCGTACGGTGTGTCCGTCTGTGTGTCTGTCGGTGTGTTTGTGTACACAATGACTCATCATCATCTTCACGTGTCATACACAAACGGCAGGAACGGTGGCACCCTCCTGTGATAACTTCTACATTGGCGGAGATATGCACTCTCACGAGCGCCTTCTAGTTGTAAACAGCTGTCAGTCTCACAATGCCCACAATGCCCACAATGCACGACGTTACAGTACTTATAACCTTTCGTGATTGTTGGCCGACCGTTAAGGTCGGGCCTTTGTTACACTGTTCTATTCTGTCTGTTGTCTGTCTGAATCTGATACGTACGTATTGTGGCCAAACGGTATGTTTTACCGGAAAACTGTCTTAACATTGCCCAACGGCTACCAAGTCAAATCCTCTACGAGTCTGCTATTCCCCCAAACGGTGACGGCACCCCAAATGCTTGCATTGCGAATTGTGGCCAAATTGATTCAGTAAGCAAGCTTGTAGAAACTTATCAATGCCTCATCTCCGACGGTACCATCGCCGACCCTCTACGGATACTGGTTCTTCCAAAATAGGGGTCCCGATCTCCAAAATTTGCATGGCGCGTCACAGCCAAACTGTAGGCCTATCAGCGCTGTGGTTACTATTAGTGGGCTACAGACATTTGCAAATGCCGTATCTTATGCCGACCCTCCCCTTCCGTTCTAAAGTGACTCACTGACCCCTCATTTACATTTGAGAGCTTTCGGACACCGGCATACGGTCGGCCTGACCTATCGACTCCTGGGCTTCTTGTTTTGATTCTGTGCATCCAAATAGGCATCACCGTTCTTATTTCAGTTCCGTTTAAAACTCTTTTAGTTCCACTTTTATTTTTTGAATAACTCCGTGAAACATTGGCCGATTTTGATAATTTTGGCATGAAAAATCACGAAACAACTTGACGTGAACGACTATAGTTTTGGCCACCTCACCTTAATACCGTAAAATGCAGAAGTTGTAGTATGGCCGTTTACAACGAATTCATACTGGGTCGCGCATGCGTCGGCTCATAAATGATTAACTGCATAGCGACAAACACAAGTAACAGTTATCTCTTAAAAAGTCACTCGTGTCACATCACATCATCTTTATTATAGCATGTGCTCAAAAATATCCTCTTCCAGCAAGAACGCAAGTGGTGGACGTGGACGTGACTCGCCAACAGTAAGTTCAATAACCGCTGACCCAAAGTGGCTCACTCGCTGTCGATGCGTCATTTTAGTTCGTCGACGTAGCCTACCATGTAAAAATCAATGCGATTAATGTTAAATGAATTACAGATTTCCAATGACTTTGTGGTCTCAGTGATTTTCTGAGCCCATGCATGCGCTATCGGTATGAATTCATTGTAGTAAACGGCCAAACTGCGACTTCGGCATTTCACAAGGTAGTGTAGCGACAGTATCATCATCATTTATTTGCCAGCAAAAGCATAACATAGTGCACAAGGTTGACACAAACATACAGTTGGCAAGACCTACCAGGCTCATAGAGCACTTACGGTAGCCTTCCTAAGCTAAATACACAAACACGAGAGTAGCACGGCAACTGAAACAAGTTAAAATAAAATCAAATCAAAAAAATCAAATCGTAAAATCAATAAAAACACACAAAAATAGCAGCAGGCCTACAGAGAACATTTCATACAGGGCGTAAAGTCTGTATTCTTCAGTGATCTCTTGAATAAGGAAAGTGAAGAAAAGCTGACTGTTCCAGACATCAATGACTCTTTCAACAAGAAAGTTTTGACGAACTGAATTTGTACATTTAGGTTTATATAATTTGTATGAATGCCCTCTCGTCTGAGAGGAGGGGCTAAACGTGAAAAAATCTTCGAAGTTGACACAGACCAGACCAAACACAATCTTATAGCACAAAATAAGATCCAGATACAGATGAGATGAGGCGGCCAAAACTAGTTATTGGCGTAAAGTTGTTTCTTGGTGTTGCACGCCGAAAATTATCAAAATAGGCCAATGTTTTACGGAGTTATTCAAAAAACAAAAGTGGCAGTTTTTGAGACACGGTGTATGTGCTAGATAAAACTGGCAGATTATCTGCTAGTTTTCAAGTGCAGTGTCATATTGTATTGCATCTTAGCATTCAACGTTTGTTCACTGTAATTGTGATTGCTGCTCGAGTGATCTTGTTTTATCACTTGATACGCTGGTTAGGTTTAGTCTAATTACTTAATGTTATACCAAAAAAATGCAATGCAAAAAATGTAAAAGCCTGTAAATCGAAGCTATAACGCTACTCGTCTTCAGTCAATTAACGCTTTGTACCATAATCATGCTTTGTACATTATTTCTCCATCAAGTCTAAGCACACAGCTCTTGTCTACCATCAGAGTTTGCCATATCAAATAGATGCGTTCAAAAACTTGTCATACGACGCTGCCATCACTCATAGGCGTATCCAGAAATTAGAGGTGACGGCGAGAGTGGGGTGGTGTTTATAAGGGTCTGCAACTACTTAGGGTCTGGGAAACGCTGAAAGCTACAATAGCGGTGTTCAGGCGAAGCACCAGACGCAAACGCATCTTGGGCATGAACAAGCCCTGGGAATGCATGGGGTGGACAAAACTGGACACAATTTTGGTAGTTTCGCTGCAGAAAGTTGCATTTACAACTTAAGTTTAATGGGACAGTTTCCCACTACCGCTACATTCTTGGCTATGCTATTGCTAACACTGTCTATAGTGGTAAAACTGCCAGTGCAAGAGGAATGATATTATTGCTACGAACTACAGGCCTGCTTTTCGATCATGGTAAACAACCAGACAGAAGTCAGTCAGTTTTATTATTTAACACAAAACTGACAACAGCTGTGTTGATAATTATACAAACGTTATCAATGATGTAAAAAAAAGTTAACTTAGCGACAACAGTAAAGAACTAAGAACACAAACATGTGAACGACACTGTGAATCAGGGAAACCAGGGCCGCATTTAAAGGGGCGTTAACGGGTTCAACCCCCTCCCCCCGAACTGCCGGAATTTTTTAAAGTTAACGACAATTTTGCGTACAACAGTTCAAAAAATTTTCTGCTTGCTTGGCTCGCAGATTATTTCTACCTCCACTTTTAAATTTGTTCCAGCGCCCTTGTTTGCCTTTATTGTTTAAACTGCATGTACTAAATTTGGTCAGCTGATTTTGAGAAAGGTAATTAAAATTGTTGCCACCAGATGTGACATCTTAAACCTAGAATGCACTAAATTCGACCTTGGCTGGGGCTCCCTCTATAGAAACGCCCTAGCCAAACTTAAGGAGTCCTACTTCTAAGGTAAGGGAAGGAAAGGAGGAAAGGAAAAAAGGAGGCGAGCTGAAAGGAAGGGTGGGGAAAAGAAGGGGAAAGAAGAAAGGGAGGGGAAAGGTCAACCCCCAAACAAAAATTCTGGCTATGGCTTGAGTGAAAGTGAAACATTAATAGAACGGTGTCTTACAACTACTCAGAAAACAATATCCCATTATTATGTTAGCTATACAAGCAGTAGAATACAGCAGTCAATGAAATAAATTTTTCACAAACATCACTGGACTCCGAGTAATGTACTGGTGATACACTCCCAATGACAATGTTCATCAATTTAATTGAATTCAATTTAGTCATTTAAGAAAACTGACGTTTTTGTACCACTAAACCTGAATTCAGAACTGCTAATGATGACAAAAGACCAAATATTAAACACAAACATCTATCACTCGAATTTGCACTTTTCTCAGAACTACAAATTGGTATAAATGTACACCATTTCAAGACAAAATTTTAAACATTCTGGGAAAGAGGAGAACCTCCTCCCCAACAAACAAATAAATAAAAATTAATCTACAGAGAGGTTATGACAGAAATATGGCTGACACATGGAACAGTCAAACATCAATGATCATGCTACAGATGAAAATAAAGTTGTTAACAGCAAAGATGCATAAATATGTATAAATTACCATCCTCATTCTAAACTAGAATGTACAATTCACACATACACACATATATACAGGCTAATATCAACCATATTCAATATTCATCACAAATACATTTGAAAGAGCAGAGATGGCACATTCAACTAAACCCACGATACAACTTGAAATTCACAGCATCACCAGCTCAGCTGGATTGCTTCTCATGCATCACACCTGCACACAGATTATAATAATCAGAAATCACACAAATCCCACACGCAGCATGAAATCGTTTGTTACAACACACAAAATATCAATGACACAAAAAGTAAACAGCTCCAGGATGCAGTTCAACACCAAAAACATATTCAAAATTTGTGACTCGGCAAAATAAAAGATTCTTTCTAACTCTATAGCAGTATTTTTCAACCTTTCTGCTGCAGCAGAACCCTACATAAGTGTGACAACCACTCAGGAACCCTATGCAATGATTCGTAAATCCAGCAGCATATATAGGCAAAGTGGAAGTTTCAGGGTATATGGGGACTGATGTCCCCAGTGGAGTCAAGAGGAAAAGAACCTGTGGGGCCTGAAAGCAAAGCACCCAAAAGCCGACGATAAATCAGCAGGCAAAATACTTGTCGAATTTGACCGCATTAGATAATATTATTTAGCAATTTTATTTCACTCAACAGCAATACGTTATTGTATTTATGCAAAAACACCTGACGAGAAGGTTGCCAACGGCCCAAAAATTATCATCGGATCTTTTAACGCTTTACGTTCACAGACAGCTCAGAAATCTGGACCCCCAGCCAGTTACGCTAATGCGTGAGGCTTTTTATATTTTCAAGCAGAATGTTTCAAAAAATGACTGATATTCAACAAATGGACAAACGATTTCTTAACACTAACACTAACACTAATAGGCCTACATTAAGTGTCCCCATGCAGTGTTCAATGCAAACATTTTAACACTGCTAAAAACAACAAAAATATTCCACACTGTATGCAAAAGTAGCTGGCTAGAAGCACTAATTTGGAACTAAGCATTCGGTGCATAATACTTCTACGGCTTGGTCTGATGCAATTTCCTATACCAGGTTACTTTTATTTTTTCACTGACCAGCCACGGAACCCTTGGCAGATGCTCGCAGAACCCTTGGGTTCTGCGGAAACCCGGTTGAAAATCACTGCTTTATGGACTCAAAACTACAGAACCTGAAACAAAGAATTTGTCGTGGCAGCAGTGAGTGACCTACCCCAAACGAGGACGAGATGAAGTGAATATAACCTTCCAGACGATATCTGAAAAAATGTTAAATGAAAAACTCAGTAGTGATGTGTGTAAATTAACTGTCATTCTCGGTGCAAGCCAGAAAAGCAACTTACAGCATTGTCACTTTGTGCAGGTTTGTCAACAGATTCCGCATGCTTCTCATCCGACCATGCAGTGTCTGAAAATGTACGACTGAGCTATTAATAAATGAAAGCAACCAAGACGCTGCATTCTAAAACACTATACTGGTCAGTGACGGCTATAGCCTTATACACAGGCTGCAACACAGCTTTACTAAAGCTTTATTGAAAGTCTGCTTCTCTGAATGTTAATGTTTTTAGTTTTCCATATTAAAAAACTCTGCTACCTGTTATACGGCAATACTCAGTATGTAAGCCTAATTACTGAAGTGTTCAACAACTCAAAGTTTTGAAATCTTAGCTACTTCTCAAAATTGAAAAAAAAACTATTACCGGTACCACTATACACAATTAAGTCAGTGTAGTGCACGCTGAGACAATATGACAATTCTGCAGAATAAATGTATAAACTTAGTGTACCGCAAAGAAACAAGACAGAAAATATGTAAATAAACTAATGACAAAAATCATTATTTCCAGAAATATGGAAAAAGTACAAAAAGCCTGTAAAGGCTGTCCAGTCCACCATAAACTACAAATAATATTATCAGTTTTAAGTTAACACTTGGTTTGAAGTTAAAGCATCAATTTAGATCTTTACTATCTCCATTGATAACAAATGTCAACAATTCCAATAATGCCACATATATTAATAAATTCCCAAAACATACACTGCCAGAGCTAATGTTAATGGTAACAACAAATAACAGCCACACATTATAAAATTATAGAGCTGTCAAGGCGTTAATTTTTTTAATGCATTAATTAACACGTAAATTAACGCACCTAGTCCCGTCAAGATGGAGAGTAGGAGGTAGATTACTCCGGGCCCGAGATGTTTATGGGACCCGCCTGTAGAATATAGAAAGTTAGAAAAATGAAAAAAAGTTTAAACACATCTAATTTTTATTTTTTAAACGTATTTAGACTATTTACTATTTAACTATTACAGTATTTTTATTTTGTATATCATCTGTTGTCCATCATAGAGTTCATCATTTTCACAACTCACAAGTAAACAGCATCAACAAAATGAAACAAAAAATAATAATTATTAACCAATAAAATACA
>Ga0056128_1001650_pt1 | contig 25372 bp, 11 predicted proteins | sample WorMetLIZISLAND2_FD_71113 | JGI IMG/M metagenome (GOLD analysis project Ga0056128, IMG submission 71113) | Marine gutless worms symbiont microbial communities from Max Planck institute for Marine Microbiology, Germany - Olavius geniculatus... ... | reverse complement strand
GCTTGTGTTGGAGCTTGGAGCTGTCGGTGGACACTTCGAACATTCACAGTGACAATGGAATTTTGGCATCTGATCATTAGTTAACTGTGTTGTTTGACTTGTTTCAACGATGTTATTGAAATAAACTTGATTGATTGATTGATTGAACTGGTGCTGTAGCTTGAACATTTTTTCACGCTGAAAAATCGGTAAGCGGTCATGTTAAAAAATCTATAACTTCGTCATTTTTCAATATAATCAAATTTTGTTTGGCATTTAGCCGTAGAACAATTTATTAAATAAATCTGTAAATTTTCAGATTAAAATGCTGAACGGTTGCTGAGAAAACAGCAAAAAACTTTAGGGGGCTACTTTTTTCTGCCGCACCCTGTACACACAGAATGCAGTTCAGTGCCGTTCAGTTCGACTACAAGTTCGCCGTTCTCACGTACAAGATCCGCAACACATCAACTCCAGTCTACCTCAGCCATCACATCAGACCTCGGGAATCTACACGTCACCTCCGTTCTTCGCAGCCATACCGCTGCTTCACAGACCGACTACTATAGAATTCACTTTGCCGACCGCGCTTTCTAATGTTCTGCTCCTGCCGTTTGGAGCTCTCTTAACACTGACACTTTATGTTCTAGCTTTGTTCAAGCGTAGTTCAAAAACATTTCTCTTCCGTCAAATATTTAGGCCTAGCTCTAACTGTATAGCATTACTGTAACTGTCTGTCCAGCGTCTAGGAAGTCAGTCGACACACTGGCGCTATACAGATTAGTTTATTATTATTATAATATTATTATTATTAGTTCGGTGTTGGTGTGAGTAGCCAAGGTCTACGTGTTTGCGTCGCAGGGTGGGATCTACGTCTTCCAGCTGTTCGATTACTACGCTGCGAGCGGAATGGCCCTGCTCTGGTGCAGTTTCTTCCAATCCGTTGTTGTCGGCTGGGTGTACGGTAAATAGTACGACGGACGACGGTCCTATTGTGTCTCAGTTATTGACTAGTAATAAATACAAGTTCAGTAAATGGCAACTAGTTACCAGAAGTGTACGTGTTTCGAAATTAGATTTGTGCACATTTTGCGTACAGAAAATTCACCGCAATTGGCTCTTTTCGAACTTCCTAGCGATGATTTGAAAAATGAAAAAGACTGGAGTAGAAAACATGGAGAATTGCTTTGTAATACAGGAAAATCAAGTAGGTCTTTTAGTAGGCTAACAGGTTTTCGGTGTCAGGTGAACATGTTTCTGTGTCAGAGAGAATTTTAGTGGGGCTAAAGCTTATAGTTTTCTGCTCTGTTAAAGCTTCGAATACCACCGGATTATGTACAGCTGTGTTATAACGTTTTGCTAGTTGTAGTAGACCAGGACTATACACTGTGGTCCATATAAAAACGTGCCACTTCTATTTTTTGAATAGCTTTGTGAAACATTGGCCGATTTTAGTATTTTTGGCAAGCGACACCAGGAAATAACTTGACACAAACGAGTGTAGTTTTGGCCACCTCACTTTAATACTGTCGTTACATTACCTTGTGAAATGCAGAGGTCGTAGTTTGACCATTTAGAACAATGAATTGATATTAGATAGTGCACCCGTCGGCTCAGAAATGATTAACTGAAAATCAACAAGCACTATTGGCAACTATTGTATCTCAAAAAGTCACACTTGTCACATCACATTCTCTTTATTACAGTATGTGCTCAAAATGTAATCCTCCAGCGTGAATGAAAGTGGCAAACGTTGACACCACTCGCAGACAGCAGTCTTAACAACCCGCATTTTACAAGGTAGTGTAGCGATCGTATTAAAGTGAGGTGGCCAAAAGTATAGTCATTTGCGTCGAGTTTCTTCCTGATGTTGCGCGGCAAAAATTATTAAAATCGGCCAATGCTGCGTGGGCCTATTCAAAAAATAAAAGTGGCACGTTTTTTATAGACCACAGTGTACAGTTTGTGCCAAAACCGCATTAAATTTTATGTAGCCATCGTGCACTATGCAGCGACACAGAAGTTGTGTAAGCTTACGTCGTGCTTGTTAACGCAGGAGTAGATCGTTTCTATGACAACATTGAGCAGATGCTTGGATATCGCATCAACCGGTGGCTGAAAATTTGCTGGCGATTTCTAACGCCACTCATCACTGCGGTAGGTCGCACGTACGTATAGGCCGCTAATTGTTTGCAGCGTTTTGTCAGTTACCTGTGAATACCTGGCCGTGCCAGCATGCTACAATGTTAAACTACACCGTGTCTCAAAAAAACTGTGCCACTTTTATTTTTTAAATAACTCCGTAAAACATTGGCCGATTTTGATAATTTTTGGCATGCAAAATCAAGATACCATACTATAGTTTTGGCCACCTCAATTTAATACTGTTGCTACACTACCTAGTGAAATGCTGAAGTCGCAGTTTGGCCGTTTACAACAATAAATTCATGTTGGATAGCGCATGCATCGGCTCAGAAAATCACCAAGACCACAAAATGACTAAAAATTCGAAGTTATTTAACACTCATCGGATTGATATTAAAATTGTACGTCGACAAAGTGAAACGACGCATCAACAGCAAGTGAGCCGCTCTGGGTCAGCGGTTACTGAACGCGCTGTTGACGAGCGATGTCAACGTCCACCGCCTGTGTTCGTGCTGGAGGAAGACATTTTGAGCAAATGCTGTAATAAAGATGTTGTAATGTGATGCGTGCGACTTTTTGACAGATAATAACTGTTACTCGTGTTTGTCGCTATTCGGTTAATTATTTTTGAGCCGATGCATGCTATACGTAGTATGAATTCATTATTGTAAACGGCCAAACTACGACTTGTGAATTTCACAAGGTAGTATAGCGACAGTATTAACGTGAGGTGGCCAAAACAAAACTCATTTACGTCAAGTTTTTTCTTAATTTTGCGTGCCAAAAATTATCAAAACCAGCCAACGTTTCACAGAGTTATTCAAAAAATCAAAGTGGCAGAGTTTTTTAAAGACACGGTTTAGAATTACACTCGGAGCGCGCAAACCTCCCCAACGTATGTCAATTTTTTCCCTTGTGTTCGTCAATTGGCTGCACTTTATGCGACGTCCTGCCTGGCAGTGATAAAGAATTCCTCAATCCCATCCTTTATCCAGATGATAATCCGTATCACCAGCAAACTCTTGTCACCTCTAATAAATTGGGTCAAGTCCAACTTTCTCTGAATTTTTCTTTGTGTGCTTCTGCTAACAGACAGATGAATAAATAAACGTTGGATATCACATGTCCTCATTGGCGGGAGTAATAAAATTTAGTGATTTTCTTAACGACGCACCAGCTCAAAACCCGGCCATTCAGTGTCATGTATGTTAGGCCCTAAATGAAAGCTTTATCAGATTTAACTTTTTCAGAATTTTTTCACCAGCCAAATAAAATCCGTGGCGACCTTAAAAATGCTAATAGTTTTTCAAGATCCAATCGCATCTTGTAAATATGGTTACCTTTAGTAGGCCTATAGGCCTACTGAAAGTTGAGAACTCTGAAGTAGGTTAATATTTGATGCGGTTATAACACAAACTTAGGGGCTTATTATTAAGCCACGCCGAACGCATGTGGCGGTGTGCCATGTTCCTCAACTATTTTTGGTTATTTCGTGGTAGGTTCTTTATAACATTACAGAAATGAAAAGACGCAGACGAATTACAAATAGGCCTACACTGTCGAATAAGCTATCTGGCAAAACCAATGGCCACGACACTGCAGCTACATTGATGAAAACGATAGCCTTCAGTGTTTTTTTACAACGACGACTACCCTATTGACGTTGATGTAAAATTGTATTTTTCAGGGAATATTTACTTTTATGTGGGCAAACTACGAGCCGCTGACGTACAACCGAACGTATTCGTATCCCAGCTGGGCGCTTGTCCTCGGCATGTGCATGGCGTTTAGTTCAATGGCATGCATTCCGGTATACCTCATAGCCAGCCTCGTCTCTAGGCCTGGGACAATAACAGAGGTAGGTTAATTCTGCGTATATTGAAATCAGCGCATAACAAAGTGCATTAGTAGCCTACCATTCACTGCTTTGAGATGTAATGTATGATCAGGACGCTAGCTTATAGGCTATCTGTTACAACTCCAGATCTTTTTTGCAGGTCGATTGTTCAAATGACGCTTTATTATAACGTCAGATTGGCCTAAATAGCGAAAAGTGAACCGTGTTCATTTTTCCGAAACTCATAGGCTAAGTATGAAATTGCTTCGTAGTCTGCGTGACGTATAGACCTGGTCTACTGCGGCGGCTAATGTGGCCCATGCGGAATACAAATTAAAATAGAGATTATCGTCATGTGTATGTACGGGCTTCAGTTTACTGACGCTCTACGTGCTTGCTGTACACTGTTCTACAGCGTTGGAAGAAGCTGACCACACCAATCCTACTGCCAGAGCGAATACCGCAACACTGGTCAGACGCTAGTCATATCCGCTCAGTCGCATACAAACACCACGGACAACGCGTTGCACCAGTCGAGGCATTAGTTGTTCTTCAAGACCTATAATAAACCCTAGTCACAGCACAGATACCGTGCTGTTTATCGCCCGATGTCATACAGTCTGATGTTTTGACTGTACGTACGCCAGTTGGCAAAGTGATAGAGATACAGTATTAGGCAGTAGGCCTAAGAGGCATAGCCTTTCTGTTCTTCAGAACAGTTAGATTTGCTTGTCTGCTGCTTGTCTTAAATGATCATGTTATCATAATTTAAATAAAAACATAAGTTAAGTTCGATTTATTTTATTGTAAATAAAGATGAATATCATATGCAGTCTGTAATATGTCACGTCTATAATTCATGTAGGCCTATGTCAGTTATGCACTTGCCAACTTCCCATTGAGTTTGTCAATACTAACAAATAAAGTCAGAAGTGTTGTTATTGAAAGTGTCCAACGCAGCAGAGCTATGAAACTGGTCCACGGCGTGAGCATTTTGAGACATGACTATACACCGTGGTCCATAAAAAATGTGCCGATATACTTTTGTCTATATCTTTGCCATTCATTGACGGATTTTCAAAATGTTTTAACCGGCACACTCTGCAGACAATTTGAGTTATGCGATTGTTGCATACCCCACCACATCATAAATGCATCTCTACACTACCTTGTGAAATATAAATGTAAGCAAAAACTACCGATAATAACAAATAACCAGGTAAATAAAGAAAACACTTCAGACCAACATTGCGGTGAGTGATCCGTATGACACGAGATTGTGAGGGTCTAACACAGTTTATTGTCATACAGATCATTCACCTCAATGTTGAACTGAAGTGTTTTTTTCATTTACCAAAATGCTTGTTTGTTATTATCGCTGTTATGTATATTTCATTTACATTTCACAACGTAGTGTAGAGACGCATTTACAGTGCGGTGGAACATATAATAATCACACTAATACAAATTGTCTGCAGAGTGTGCCAGTGAAAGAATTTTGAGAATCTGCCAATAATTGGCGAAAATATGGACAAAAATAGAGTGGCACGTTTTTTGTGGAGCATCCTGTATAATTCTAAAATAATCTGTGCAATTCGCCGCAACAGCAGAATGAAGAGATTCACTTAAAACATTCAAATTTATAAACAATAACTATAATAATAGATGATGGGTGACACATAAAATATAGAGTCAAATGTCAGAGTTTGTGCTCTAAAACGACCGGAAAAATTAAACAGTTGTAAATCGAAAGGGGCATGTACTGGAGAGCCCAATGGCTGGCAACGCCAATGGATGGGCAGACAACCAAAGAGAAACGGTCACCAACATAATAACAGTAACTAGAAAGCAGTCAGAGACCGCAGACCTCCGCCAACGCCATGTTGTTCGCCAGGTGGCAGCACCATATTCGGTTTGGCAGCGGTTTCCTTTATGCCCCATTGTAAGCAATGTTAACAAAAATTTCAAAGTGATCCAGAATCCAGGATTCCTTCCAGATCACCCCCAAAATTGAATCACTGGTAGTTTTTGCCATACCCGACATTCCCAGAAAATTTCACAAAGATCCATCCATAACTTTTTGAGTTATCTTGCTAACACACAGACAAACAAACTCTGGCAAAAACATAACCTCCTTGGCGGAGGTAATAATGGACTTTGCCACTGATGAAAGACTAGACACTCTGTTGTTCAATACAGCTTTGCAATGCAATGTCAATCAGTGTTATTTCTTCACAGCAACTCCATTCTTGTCCACACCGTCTCTGTAGCAATAACACAAAACAGCTCAGTAAAAGGTGCAACAACAAGAAGCCCAGCTGTCGCCAGGATAGCCAACCATACTGGTTGTCAGTGACCTTCAAGGTCATCCACAGTCGATTTATTTATGCCACTTCCTATTAGTGATTAATAGTAATCTTGGCTGTATCTCTCACCGTTTCCGAGATATGGCTGGTTTGTCATTGAATTTCCTACCCACCTTCATTCAACCCAGAAGTCGTATCAATAGCTCGACCGTTACTTAAGTACGGTCGGCTAAAAAGTTAACCAATTAATAACGGCCAGTGATTTCTGTAAACGAACAGTTTGCTATTAGATTGTTCCGGCATCACAAATTGCACTCTAAGCTTGCAAATCACAAATTTAAAGTACATGTACGAGGGGCGTTCAGTAAATTCCAGGACAACGTCCTTAATACAACGACATCGAATCACACATTTCTGACAGTTATGTTACATTTCAACATATTCTCCCTGCAGTTCACTGCTATGTTCCCATTGTTCTACAATTTGGCTGGAACCTGTAGCGTTAAGTTTTTGTTGGCGCTTTGTTGAAAATTCTGCACATAATGCTGTAGAACATCTTCATCGTTCCTGAACTTAATGTCTCTTAGTGATTCGTTCTGTGGTCCAAACAAACATACTTGGAGCTAAGTCTGGACTGTATGGCAAATGCTGTAGCAGTTCTCAGCCCAATTGTCTCAATTGTCTAACGGGCCTATCACATGGTGGTGCACTGCTATTTTGAAGAATGACACCTTTATGCAACAAACCTGGTCATTTGCTGCAAATTGCTGGTCGTAATCGATCAGAAAACAATGCACAGTAATATTCTGCATTCACAGTACGTCCTTCAGGGAGAAAGTCTGCAAGCACAACTCTCCTAAGTGAACCAAAAAATGCTTTGCCTGCAGCTGATCGTTATTGCCGTATGCAGTGCTCCAACATGGACATCGTCACTAACTATTGATGACCGCTGCAAAAGCTGGCGAGCTATATACACTGTGTTCCGAAAAAAAGATCTCTGACATTTTCGACTGTAACGTAAAAAAGGATTTTCAGATTTTAATCATTGTTGATACCAACATTTCTGACACAACTGGCGATCAAATAGCTATTCAATTTTCCACCGCACCCGTTGTCTGCTTCTGCACTACCTGGGGAAACAAAACCAACAAAATATTGCATTTTTATCCTATTTTGCCTGTTAGGGTTTTCCCAGGTAGTGCAAAAGCAGACATTTGGTGAGGTGGGAACTAGAACGGCCATTTGATGACAAGTAGTGTCAAAAATGTTTGCACCGAAAATTATTAAAATCTGTCAATCATTCTTCAAGTCACAATCATTAAGGTTGGGGATGCTTTTTGACGTATTTCTGTTCATTTCAACTCATATGTCGTTGGTTCTGTTTTCCCCAGGTAGTGCAGAAGCAGACATTGGGTGAAGTGGAATATTGAAAGCTAATTTGAAGGCCAGTTGTGCCAAGAATAAAAGTACCAAAAATTATTAAAATTGGATATCCTTTTTTCAAGTAAAAATCGATAATGTTCGGGATCTTTTTTTCCGAACACAGTGTAAATACTTTCAAATGTGATAGAGTGGCACTGCTAAATACTACAGATAATCCGGAATTAATTTTAGCACTTGCTGTGCATCTGGTTCACCTAGGAGAGTTGTTCTTGCAGACTTTCTGCCTGAAGGATGTACTGTGAATGCAGAATATTACTGTGCATTGTTTTCTGATCGATTACGACCAGCAATTCGCAGCAAATGACCAGGTTTGTTGCCACAACAAATGTCAAAACCCATCATTTATTTCTTAATAATAACGACATGCTGTGACGTCATGAATGAAACCACGGTAAGTAATGTACAATAGTGGCCCTAGAATTTCATGATAGTTTCGGTTTTCAACTGTCACTGTGTGCTTACTGAGAAGAACAGTCCTGGAATTTATTGAACGCCCCTCATACACTGAAATTTGATAGGAATATTGCTTCAACAGGAATTGAGTGCTGAAAGGTCCACGGTCAAGGTCACTTGGTCTGCATGCGCATCTGTGTAATGTTGGGGCTTACAGAAAAAGGCCACAACGTTACAGGTTAGTGTGCAAATTCCAAACTGATACTTACACGCATATACAAACTACAAATACAAGATGTTGACATCACACTATATGTTACAGAATACATATATTTGGCTTTAAAAAGTTATCACTGTCAGAAATCTGCCCAAAATAATAGATCGCCACTGGAATACTGCAGTTAGCAGATGAAATAAATGGCAAAAGTAACAGCAGTTGGCTAACAATACTGACACTGAAGTGGTGGAGCTGTCTTCTTTCAAGTGCTGATAAAGCTCCGCCTTGTTTCCGGCTTCAAGTCTTCCACTGAATTCCCGATAGCGATCACGATGGAGGGCGTTGATGCGATTTGTCCACATCATCAACAGTGACTGTGGTGCTACAACATGTAACAGGTTTTTAACTGACATAAGGCACACCATTAACTGGACTGATAATACCAGGTGGCGCAAAAAAACGTCCTGAACATTTGCATGCATTATTCAGCCGAATGGTCGAAAATGAATCAACACAAAAACATTTATGTAATGACCAAAAATCAACAAATATGTGTAGGAATTTTCACCCAAAACACTTCTGTATTGGTCGTGATACAAACAAAATAGCGTTACACGCCATGAACCAATTTGTGCAAGCAGTTCATCATTTGCGTTGCCGCTCGTACCCAGGCCGAATCATCAGTAACTGATCAGCAAAAAGTGCTGAATAGATCCTCCATTCTCCTTTGCCACTGCTGCTAGACGGTTTTCCCACGACTATACTGCTTTTCTGAATCTGGCTGTCTGATGCAGCATCATGCCATTTGTCTGAGATAACATGCTGAAGATCTTTGAGTTTGCAAACGGTTCACGTCTTCCTCCACAGACAAGTTGTTGCAAGGTATCCCAGACTGAGTAATGTAGTGAATTCAAATCTGTTGAATGTGGTGTCCATTCTTGTGAGCTGACAAAATCAGGCACGTTTTGTTGAAGAAAATTTTGAGTTGCTTTGATGCAATGTAATGAAATGCTGTCTTTACATAATTGGATTTATAACTCGCCTTACATCACTAAGCGGCATTCAGTGGTGTCATAAGTAAGGTCACTGAAATTTACAAGCAAGTAAGAATACATATTGTTTCACAAATGTACAAAAGGAAATTGATCTCTGCAAAAAGTACGCGCCATTATGGTTATGCAAAGTTCGGGATTTTTTTTAGCGCTACCCGGTACAATTAATAGATGTTTGCACAGCCATTGCAAGAGTTAATCTGGGTCACTTGACAAAATTGCAGCACAGAAGCAGGAAAATGCTGCCCTTTGGATCAAGCCACAATTGATCAATTTTCGATGTGGTCCGCTTATTCTGTAAGGGTTTTATTAAGCAAACTCACAAAATAGTGTAAAAATGCAAACGAGTGAACTCTTGCTGTTTCAGACACAATGGCACATTTCTGGCTATGGGTCAGATGGCTACGGGAATGAAAGGGTAGGTAGTTGCAATTTTCAGTCAAACAGCTGCAAATATGGCAAATGTTAGGGAGATATGCTATAATGTTAATTTTTACCACCGAAACTCCACTCCAAAATGGTAAATTCTAGTCCCAATTTTTTTTATTTGTAGAAAATTTTTTAACGCTAAATTCTGCCTTCTACCTCTCCCTGCCAAAATGCAACATATGACAGCACATCAGCAGGATGACCGACCTGAATGTTTTAAGGACTGGAAGCTCCATTTGTACTTCTTGCTCAGAGGCTCCGGTGGCGAATCAATCGTCTCTTGTTTAATCTCCATCTTCACGTCATGCCTGACAGTTCACACAAACATTTCACTCGTCTGTTTCGCCAATTCAGCAAACACTAAATATCAAATATTATATCTGCAACAACTCAGCATTTTATTCCAGTAGTTTTCAGCCATTTTGGACCGAGATTGCAAAGGATGGGACCAGATTCTGGCCCTGCTGCATGTTGAGTGTATGGATACAGACACCCCAGTTGACCCCTCAGTGTCCGTGAAAACTTTCACTATCACATGCTATGTCAAGCATTCTATTACTTCACTGCGGCTATGTGGTCACTGCAGCAGATTGCCGCTTATTACACAGGCCCTCATCACTTGACACAGTCGTGGCAAAAATTTTTAAAAAGTAAATAAGTAATTTACTAAACATTTATCAAATGCACACGCTTATAACAATAGCATAGTAATGACCCCACCCCCCCAAAAAAATAAGACAATAAAACAATTGCAAAATATGACTTCAAAACAATAAAGCACCTACATATAATACATGGTAAGTAACACAATCTAAACAGTCGCATGGATTATCTACCGATTGATGTCCCTGTCTCTCTCGGCCTGATCCTGTGGATCGGACGACACCTTGGCCGCCGAGTCACTGGGCAGTCTCTTACACTCCACCAGACATTCAAGCACCTTCTGATGCATCGGCGATGTGTCCGAGTGACTTCGGACAAATCGCTCAAACTCCGCCCACATCTGCCTGTACTGTTCCTCACTGCAACGTGGTGAACACATCCAAAAACACACAAAAACTAGAGCTGTCAAATTAACTGTGAATCTAATGCATTAATGTGTTACTAAATTAACATGCATTAAAAAATTAATGCACATATGTGAATTTACTAAATTCTGTGAAACAGGAGTTCCAATATTCCATCAAACTGTGTTTATTTGACGATCGAATAATATTCAAGAAATTAGAAATTGTTTTGTTGCCGTTCCATCACTACTGCCACGGTCTTCATTCCAGTCACCCTCTCGATATAGTCCACCTACAATATCAGCAATATTAATGATGCGTTATTAATGTGTTAATGCATGTGTTCAAAAAAAACAATGCAATGCATTAACGCATTTCGAAAATTAACGCTTCGACAGCTCTAATAAAAACACATCATTGTTGCAGTTTGTAGCACACTGTTGCAGCCGTCGTGGTTTTGTCTTTATCCGTTTTATCCGATTTTAATAAAGGTTACAGCTGAATATATTAAACGTCATCAACAGTTCGCTGTATAATGATATACAACTAATCCACATGTTGACTGCAACATAAAATAAAGATGTTTCATCATTCGTTGAGTAGATACACGCAGGGTGGCATGTATATAAGTGGAATATGCATGCATTGTGTAAACGTTTGCTCAACTGTGGCTTCAGAAATGAATAGCCTCGATCACTGCAATAAAGGGCAGTCGTGTTTCTGATTAGTTGTTCAAGTACTGGTGATATATTGCAGTAGCTTTCCTTTCTGCACTGTGTGATATGCAGTAGCCTACAGAGCATAAAGAATTAAACATGGAATGTTCCACTTTGTTCTGTGCCAACCTGTATATGAACAAAGCGCAACTACCTACGACACTTGAACATTACAAACTAACTAGAAACTAGAAGGTGCTTATGACAGTGCATATCTATGCCAAAGTGAAGTGATTAATACACTACTATTACTACTAGAACACCAACAAATACAACAACACCTACAACTACATGATACAGCACGCAAAGGGGAGGGAGAAGGAAGAGCTGCTTTGTGGAGGGAGGAAAAAGTAACAGCTGCTTGTGCTGTTGGTGCAATGACGTCATTGCTATTATGAGTCGTAATGTGCATACACACACACACACACACACGGAATGACGGACAGAATGACCAATCTTTTAATCTCCTCCAATGTTCACTACGTTCACACTTGGCGGAGGTAATAATTAACCCTCAGCCACTGAATTGTTTATTTCACACCATTAGAACACGATCAACATCTAAGCAGTCAGATTTACACCAAAACTTCTCAGATTCTACTCTGGACTATGTGTAAATTGGGAACTTCGATAGCAAAAATAATCATTTGCATTTTTTACAAATTCATTGATCCAGATCATGATCTAGATTGTCCCATGTTCATCCTGTCCAAAAATTCATCAAACTGAATGAGATAACAAGTATCGTAAATTAGAATGTGTAATTTCAAACATTACCATTTAATATTTTACTCAATGCCCATGCAATGCGGTAAATAGTGGCCACATTTTCAAGCAAAAAAACAACAGATGTTATATATTCACCGTTTTCCAGTTTTACCACGAACTCCAGAAGCTGTCACAGGAAGATTTTCATTCCGTGTTTCCATGCTAAGAACACGGTAGATTGCTTTCTTGCACTCAAGCACCTCTGAATCATCCAGCTTCTCTTTGACTATCAACGACGGCAATGGATCGATGGTCTACAAAATGAAAACAAACATATGAAGAGTTAACAGTCACCAAGCATCTCATGCACTGAAAGCGAATTAGGTTACCACACAAGCAAGGGAGTCAGTTTGACATCAGATGACCTTCATCTATAAACTTTTGAACTGCACACCAGTTACTCTTGCTTTGAAAATGGTTGAATCAATTTCAGCATTAATTTCAGCACTTCAGCACCTTCTTGCATCTAAGCGAACAACCCACTAAAGGCACAAACACAGATGGACAAACAGGCAAGACACAATACGGCAAATAAATCATCCACATAATAGAATAAATGTGCAAATTCAGGGCTAATTAACAACAACAAAATGAGGACAAAATAAAACAATAGACTACAGAGCATAGAAAGCTTATTCAATGAAAACAATAGAACTACACTGTGAGGCATAAAAAACACACATCAATCGTAACATAAAGATGGATTACCAGATTTTAATAATTTTTGGTACAACTACTCTAGACACAAATTGCCATCAAACGGTTATTCAAGTTTCCACCTCACCCAACATATGCTTCTGCACTACCAGGGGAAATTAAAACGCATGAAATCAGCATTAAAATGAACAAAAAATGCCAAAAACCATCTGTGACATTACTGATAGAAACTTGGAGAAGGATAACAAAATTTTTTATAGTTTTTGGTATAAACATTTCTGACATAACTGGCCATTAAACAGCCATTCAAATTCCCAGCTCACCTAATGTCTGTTTCTGCATTACCTGGGGAAACAGAACAAGTGCAACATGAGATAAAAAAGAAAGAAAAACATCAGTAAATTTAATCATTACAGACAGGTAACAGCTCTGATCACAGTCCATTCGATAATATTTGCAGTGTTATGCAGCAGCAAGTTTATGGGATGCTGTTTCGAAATATCAGTGAACTCAAGAAGCCACTGGTTGAAGTCTGAAGCAGAAAATTATCAACACTGCTATCAACGAATGAAGAATGCATCTCCCTGCCTGTGCTTACACAAATGGCCGATAATTCAAATATTTACTGTCAGCAGTTGCACAACTAAACAATTCTATAAACTATCAACCAAAGTGCTAGAAATTTGGGAAAAAATGTGCTATATGTGCATTATTTTAATCAAATAATAATATTGCATTGAATAAAAATGTAATATTTTGCTTGTTTTGTTTTCCCCAGGTAGTGCAAAAGCAGATGGTGGGTAAGGTAAAAAACTGAACGGCCATTTGATGGCCAGTTGTGTCATGAATATGTGTACGAAAAATTATTAAAATTGGTTAACCCTTCTTCAAGTTATAGTAAAAATAACTTTTTGTGTGTTTTTTATGCCTCACAGTGTATAAGTTACAATTAGTAACTGATTTGTAACATGCAACGAACACTGTCAGCACCCAACAAGCCTTAATGATCTGTTCTCCATAAGCTGAAAAGAACTCCACAACTTGCTAGAACCATATGAATGAAGAAAAATACAAAACAGGACTGAAACTAAAATAAACAACATGCAACAGAGCTAATGGCATAGAAGGCAACAGCAGATTACCGAAGTCATGTTGAATATGATAGTATCACTGATGACCATTGGCCAATGTCTCGTCATTCGCTCTAGCTGCGACTTGGCTGACCATAAAAAACAGTATTGTCAATAGCATCAACAGACCATGAATGAAGTGAATCATCAAAATCTAACTCCCTTCCAGTAAACATTCAAACACATATCCGTGAAATTATGTTCTATAGCACACGGAGACTTCAAACCCCTGAAGAAGTCTTCAGCAATCATAACAAAAAACACCTAGAATGTTATGACAGAATCTGGTCTACCCATGCCCAGCCTTTCAAAAAGTTTCACTAGATCTACTTATATTTTTTGAAGACAAACAGACATGAGAGAAAGCATAACACTGTTTCTTCAGCAGACGTAAGGATCCATGACAAATCCATGCCTTAATATAACACTAGCTGTCGAGACACAACACAGCATGCACTACTGCAACGTTCAAAGACTAATCCTCCACACAATGCCACCACTCGTGATTGCAATCCCGGGACTGATTTCTCAATCCCAGGATATAAGATTAGGAAATTTCTAATTACAGGATCCTGTTTTCTAGATTAGGCTTACAGATTGATCATTAGTAGCCCTACTAGACTTATTTCATGCACAAGATGCTACAGTGTCCAGCTCATGACCAGGCCAGGCGAGACATCTTGCCAGGACAAAAGTTTAGCACGGATCCTCGACGCCTCTGGGACTTCTTCGAGGGACTTCTAGGAGCGGATCGAGGTGGTTGCCCGCCGCATGACCGGGAACGAGAGAGAGAGAGAGAGAGAGCAGGTCCTTACTGGCCAGTATATCAAAATATAGGGAGCGACTGCGACCGTCCAAATGCACTCTTGCGCATATGAATAATTTTCACAAGATGGCTGAAATTGTTATTTTTTTATCATCTAACACATGAAAAAGTACTAATTCAGCAAATTTTATGCAATCCCAAAATCCTGTGATTGGGAGGCGGTCAATCCCGGGATTCAAGATTGGCTAAAACAGCTGGGATCACAGCTACCACTGCTGTTACCGCCACCAAATGACACCAACACTTGATGTTACCTCGGTCAACTGGTTGTTTGGCTGTCGATGACAACGGCTGCTGAGTAAGTACTGGAGCAAGACGATTTACCTTCAAAAACTCACCAAAATCCTGTACATCAACATTACCTATTAAACATTACCTATTAGAAACATCACTGTTATTCCTAATCTATTACAATATCGCCAAAAAATCACCGCTACCCATAACTGTAATCATGTTCAACATGTACAACGTGCCCACGACAAAATGTGTCCATCAAATTGGCAGAATCAAAGTTGTGATAAGTCAACAGCCCAGTCAGTAGAGATATCGACAAGAAACCTTAGCCAAACCCTAGTTACCATATAAAGCAAGACCAGTGGTTATAATTCTGCATAGCAAAATGTTTTTGTGATGACTGATGTTGAGTTACAGATATTTAAAGAAACTGCATTCCATCTATGCGCTCAGCATAACTCGTAGCCCGACAACCTACTAATGCAAAAACTGAAGGTCTGGCCTCCTTATTTGCCAGAGATACCTAAATCTAGTAAACCAATTAGCAATCAGTTTACAGACAATTAACAATATGAGTTTGCTTACACTGATGCGATAATCGGTGAGCCTCCCGCCAGCGCCCTCGCTGATGGATGGAGAGTCTTCAAGTATTGAGCGGGAAGTGACCAGCGAGTGAATATAGATCTCTCCACCATGACTTGTCAACATGTGTGAGACGATGCGTGCTGGTGTCGATGCTCTACGAGGCAGCTCCAGCATCACTGAACGACCTGTTCAACATGACCAGCCACAAACTATTAAACAGAAAAATTTGTCAAGTGCTGATCCAGTGCTACGAATGTTATCTCGATCTCTACCTCAAGACAGTCTCCTTCAAAACAGCTAATGTCTCACCTTGTTTTCAGCCTAAAAGATCTTATGCACACCTATGCCCAGTATCACAAGGCCTTCTGCCTTAAACTGTACAGGACAAACAGACAAACAGACAGAAGAAAAGACTTGTAATGCCGGCTATTAGGTGGTCACATTATAACAAACATTTGATGCAAGACTCGAGAAAACAAACTTGTCACACTTTGCATGCAAAAAATATTGAACGAATCACCTGCAAGTCTTGGGCTAGGTTCTGAACTTTTTCATGAAACTACACTGTGTTCAGAAAAAACACCCACGCATGCTTCGTTGTATATCTCCATGAAAAATGTTCAGATTTACACAAAATTTTCTGGAAATGTTCAGGAAGAAAGAGGTACTCCATTGCTGGAAAAGTTCGATATTCTTTGTTACTGGTGACATAATGCTGACATCATATTTCCGGATTTGTAAATTACAGGTTTTACTGTTAGATAGACATTTGATAAAATGTTTGTGAGTCAGCAAGGGTTATTGAGCCACAAGTTTGTGCAAGACGTTTCTGCATAGTGGGCAAACAATTGAATATTAATGGAATGAAACTTTTAAATAAAAAAATTAACACGACTGGCAGTATCATGGCATTCAACTGATGGCAGGCAAGTGGTCATCCCTGCACGTAGTGTGCAGTGCACGTAAAGATGCCAACATCAACAAAGTTGAAGATCTCACACTCAGCCAGAAAAATGAGCCTCAAAAACAGTTCACAATGGAAAATTGTTCGACAAATTAGCATACTTTTGGGTTCAGTGAACACAATGACCAACTGGTACATTTTAACATTTCATCAAATGCCTGTCTTTACGGTAAAACCCAAAATTTACAAACACAGATATATGACGTCATCATGACGTCACCAGTAGCAAAAAATATCTAACTTTTTACTCATGGAATACCTGTTTTAAACATTCTCTGAAAATTTTGTGGAAATCTAAGCATTTTTCATGCAGATATACAAGGAAACGTGTTTTTTTCTGAACACAGTGTAGAAGATGGTTAATATTAAGTATGGTTTATTGATGACAACTGAAGACAAGAAATATTTTAGATTGTGACCAATCTAATGAACTCCTCACACGCATTATTTTCTTTTGTATTCTTTTAACTGCTTTTTAGTTCCTTTCTTTTCACACCGCAAATAGTGGTGCCGACAGCATCACCTCGCCGACAGCATCAACCGTGCGACTGACGTCATCACGTCACGTGATCTCAAAAGGTCAAACTCGTGACCCCATTATCTTTGAGGCGCCATACCTAAATAACGGTGCTAGATAGACGCATGGTCTTGTCCATAGTGACCATGCGTCTATCTAGCACTGTTATGGAGATATGGCGCCTCAAAGATATGGGGCCACGAGTTTGACCTTTTGGGGTCACGTGACGTCATCGGTCACGTGACCATTCGATTCCCGGGGGTTAACTTCCTATCGGTGGTCCACAGTGACCATGCGTCTATCTAGCACCGTTATGGAGATACGGCCGTTTGAAGTTATTCCAGGAAGACTCTTCCAAGAACAGAGGTCGAGCGTCGGTCGGTCGGTCGGTCCTCGATATTACACTAATCTTATATACTCCTCTTCACTACGTTAAGAACGTAGCGCGCGAAAAGTAAAAAACTATGGCTGTCTTCCACAACTGCCAGCAGTCACGCAAAATATTAAACACCTGTGTTTGAACTATGCATTCCTAATTTACGATCAGCAGACCACTTAAACAGTGCTACTCCACGTTAAGCAAAAGCAAACTTCTCCTCTAAATATCTGTGCAAACTTCTTTACAGACCAAATACTATTCATTTTGCCACACCAACAACATCAAAATATCAGAAAATGATATTATTATGATATTATTATGCACAGACACTCGCAACTACATGGCCACTGCATGAGAACAAATGATGCATGAAAAGCAAATTCACATTAGAAGCGTAACAAAACACAAGGAAATAAAACAAGCTGCAGCTGATACAAACCAGTAAGAAGAAAGTTTGTTAGACAGGATGACGGCCGACTGTTGACATCAACTGGAGTAATTCTATATGCACCACTGCATTGCTGAAGTTCTAAGCAATTCAACCAAACCAAAGCATCAGCTAATTTATAAATGAATAAAAACATCATCAGGTGACTTGCATATGTTCAAGTGTAACATGCCCAGTTTTTATCAGAAAGAGATAAATTTCCTTCTTGGTTTCACTGAAATCTCAAAGAACGGCATAAAATTCAGTAAAATAACATAAATCTATTTCGTTGAAGAACCAAGTCATGGCTGCATTGAAACAACATGCCAGTACAAAAAAAACACAAAATGTGCATACAATGAGCTTCCAACACCGAATCAAATCCAATCATATCAAACTTATTTAAGCACCAGTCTAAGCCTCCACAAGCTAACAAATGTTAAAAGGCTAAAAAGACTAACATTGAGCATCACCCTCATTCATAAGGGGGCAGCTTGACAATCTGAAGGTTCAATAATCCGAAGGTTCAATAGTCAGAAAGTATTAGGGTTCTTTCCTATACACCTAGACTACAGATGTTGACTCATTCTCCACATTTCCTCTTAAATAAGAGTAGGGTTAAGATTAGGGTGAGCGTTACAGTTATGATGGTTCTACAGACATTAGTCTGTAGAACCATCATAGGGCCAATTGATTCGTGTCCAGGTTAAAGATAACCTATAGGTTAAAGTCGGTAATTCCAAAACTTAACCTGTGTCACTTTGATTCATGACACATCAGTAGGTTAACTCCCGTTGTTTATCTCGTACAAAACTCGCACAGTTAACCTTCTGACTTTGCAAGGTTAACCTGCAATTAGTGCAAGATCGAAGCTGCCGCATGTAAATAAGAACATTCTGCAAAACTTTCACGGCCATAGATAAATGAACCAGAAAATAAAGAAACGTGACAGCGTTAGCGTTGTGAATGGTGAATTCTATCATTACAGTCAGCAAAATTATCATAATATCATTGCATTTTTTCTACGCTCGGAATTCACCATGTTGCTGTGAATGAAAATGTGGTCTGCAGCTCATCTGCATGAGTGACCTTGACCTCGCGGCATGCCTCACGCAGAACAGTTGACTTTCACATAGGGGCGATATGCAGCAAAGCTGACAATATTAAAAATTCTTGTAATAATTGTAATCGTGATTATGTATTAAAATGGTAATTTTCACAGTTGCTGCAATTAAATGTGTTGTATTGCATTTATTGCATCCTGTTGGAATACACTGTACATTAATTGCCATTTAAATAACCTCTACCATCCGTAAACATGCCGTTTGGTTCATAAGTCTATAGTGGGCTGTAAATGAACAGCCATGTGACTACTACTGCCAACTAAAACGATTGATTGATTCATGGCGTGGTTATATGGATGAGGTTTAACTCGAGGATTAACAAACTCTGGTTAGTTTTTCCGTGAATAAACGCGACACAGGTTAACTCTGGACTTAACCTTGCGACCAAGATAACCTAGGTTAGGTAACCTAGAAGTTAACTTGGACATAAATCAATCGACCCTTAAGCAGACACGTGTATTAGGGTGGTTCAAAAAATTAAAGTTTTAATTCATCATAGTGCTTTTACTTTTACCCATGTACATGTGAGCCACCCTAACGTGTATGCTGCAATGTGAGCTGGTATAATAATCAAAGCCCACCTGTGCTTACAGGACAGCAAACAAATAGTGTGCAACACCAACTTCGATGAAGAAATTCAGCGGCAAATACCCATAAGTTATAAACGAGCTAAAAATTGACTGGTTGTAGAAAACTTAAAACCAAAAGTTATTAAAATCTAGTAATCTAGCAAAATCTAGTAATCATTCTTCAAGTCACAATTCACAATGTTGAGGTCGGGGATCCTTTTCTGAGATGCAGCGTAGATCGTTCCAAGAAATGCAGCAGCCGTTGCCGAAACGCCAACAACTCAACTAACAAAGCTTGCACCTTGATGCAATTATGTTCAGCTGATTAGTCGACAGCAACATTGAACAAGCATCAAACGAAGACAAACCAATGGCAGTCGACTTTGGCGTGCACCACTTCAACATAACAGTGTCCGTGTACAATCCCTCCTTCGACGGCTGCACAAGACCTTCGGCAGGCCCTGAATGCATATCATATACAATACACTGCATGGGTACATACACTGCAGCATGCTACGTACAGTTGTAGACCACCTCTGTCTAAAAGGGGGCACTGAATTTGCAAGGAATAGAACTTGCAAGGAAAGAAATTTGTGGGGATGAAATTTGCAAAGAATGGACTTTGTAAGGAATGCATATCCTATAGCCCACTGACAGACTATTTTGTGTCTGTCAGTTTTGTTGGCGGCAGTATTTGGTCTACGATACTTGTATATATCACGTGAGAGTGATTGTATTCTGTTTTAGATATTTAACATAAAGTGTATTTAATTTTAATGGAGTATACCAACTTCATAAGTATAGAGGTAAACTTTGCGCTGCCAAAATTAACTGTACATTCAGACCACAAAATGATTTAAACATTTTAAATTCACTGATGACATCAAATGTCTGTACATTTATTTTCAAGTACATAAACCGTGTGATAAAAAAATGTAAACTTTACTCGCAAAATGATTTCCTTGCTAATTCCATTCCTTGCAATTTCCTTTTCTTGCAGATTCAACTTAATTAACTCGTGGAAAGGTTGATGCAGTCTGTATTCAAACCCATTATAACACTATCAATATTACAAATTTTGAGTGAATTTATGTTGCAGACTAAATATTTGCAGTATACTCTAAACCCAAGTCCACATCGTAAACTCTACAAATAGTAGAAATTAGATAACCCAGCCTAACCAGGAGTAACTAGACAAAATTAGTAACCTAACAAAGTTGGCCTGATAAAAATCAAAAGTACCACAGATGCAGAATCAGCCATGCCCATATGATGCAAACTACCAACTGGTCTTGTCTTCTTTTAGCTGCTGCTAATAATGACCACGAATCCGATCCATAAGGTTTAATATTCAAACAGTCGCTAAAGACATATTGACTGTGACAGGATATTGACGAGAAAAAAGCATGTAATGTAATGTAAAATTACTCACTGGATTTCAGCAGCTCTGCATGTGCTTCGGCTGAATGCAGTAGTTCTACATCATAGTTAGCCGACGAACTTGCATTCTGCTCCTCCTGATAACCCAACAACAATGAATTATGCACAAGCCACAAGCAAGGCTGCTTCGTCACTGGAGCCATCAGTGCAGCTTTGGCTGAAGACAAACAGTTGGATATGGGCATCAGCATGCCACTGTATACTGTAGCTATGTTTACAGTTTCAACCTCCGATCACTATGACACAGATAAATGTTTTAATCCCTGCCCACCATGTGCCGACTGTGACTGATGCATTTCCAATTCGACAATCCAATGGGCATTTGCACTACAAATTTCATTCTAAGTCCGAAACCAATGGAGATGTGAACTGGGCCTAAAATATTACGATAAAGATAATATTTATAATATTATGTCAAATAATACTGCACCACTAAGCTGTAAAATACACTAGCCTACCCCATGGTTGCATTGCTGGCCATGCGCAACCATTTACAGCAGAGATGCTGCTAATTAAAAATGGTGACAACTAGGGACGGTAGAAAATCACGGAAACACGAAAATCACAAAAGCCGTGATTTTCGTCAAATGCTGTGATTTTGCCAAAATGCCCTGTTTTGCCATGTTTTCAGCCAAAATGCCTTGATTTCACCGTTTTTTAAAACACTTTTTCAATAATTTTTCATATTTTAATCAACATAAATGGTGTAATTTTAACACAAAAATATCTACTTTTGCTACTGCTACCAAAGTCTGTATGCTTTGTTACTTACTGGCTCTCTATGTGACCGTAACGTCGTCACAGAAAGTTGTATTTTAATGCTCCACAGTGACAAAATTTTTTGCAAATGAAAACTTTGCAGTGCACTACATGTAATGATGGTCATCAATGCCAGATGTTGAGTTTTATAGACTTTGTAATGGTTTTTGGGACCGTAATTTCATGCTGTGATTTTGCCGCAATTTTTGCCACTTTCACAAAAATTTGCCGTGTTTTTTTGCTACTTATTTTCTACCGTCCTTAGTGACAACCTTCATAGGAATGCCAGTGACAGTTGTCGAGGACAGCGTGAAATTGCTAGCGACGAGCTCCATCATCTTAGCTGCAATGTGACGCCCAGACTGGCTGCTGTGCACTTCACAGGACAACAAGGTGGATAGCTGACACAGACCACACACAGTCACAGAGAATGATATCCAGACACAGTGACAGACGTACACACGCAGTGAGAGTAGGCGGGACATTGCTAACAGAAACCGCGCACAGATACAGAGTGACACAGAGATCTAACAAAAAAAAACTCAGCTGTTGCTAGGAAAGATGTGCTACAGCCCATACAGAGCCATTGCAATACTGACCTTTGAAGTCATCCAAGGTCAATGATTTTCATCTCATCTAAAAAGGTGTATGCCACTTCCTATTAGTGATTAATAGCAACCTTGGCCATCTCTCTCCGTTTCTGAGATATAGCTAGTTTTCCATTGAAAAATGCACATTTTCCTACACCCCTCCATTCTACCCCAAATTCGAAAATGTTCCCCTTGCACTGCATCCCCCAAATTTTGCAAACACAGAGTCTCGACACAGGGCTAATTATTCATGCAAAAAGTTTTCCCCTATCACCTATGCATAGCCACAAAACATCCGTGACATATGGATGATGGCCGACAGACAGATGACAACAATGCCAAGGATGCCGTACTGCAGCAGTACGACTGCTGCAAGTTTCTGTTACGCAAATCATACACTAGGCAGGCAGTTCTGTTACAACGATGACTTATATCCAAATGATGAATCAACAAATATTCGACAAATCACGCAATCATATTGATCAATCAGATGCTTGTTTACAAAGATCGCTGAGTTAACGTAAGACTATTTATTCCCAGACACAAGCTGTCAGCTGTCAAAGCGTTAATTTTTTCAATGTGCTAACACACTGCAGCAACTTTTTAACGCATACAATAACACATTAATAATGCACAATTAATATTGCTCATATTGTAGGTGGAATACATTGAAAGTGCGAGCGGAATGAAGCTCACGAATTCGTGCCCGTGTCACAGGACCATTATAGTAGTGACAAAACGACAACCAAACAATTTTTAATCACCGGTACTTAAATATTATTTGATCATCAAATAAATATAGTTTAATGAAAACTTGGAACTCCTGATTCCCAGAATTAAGTAAATTTGCATATCTGCATTAATTTTTATAATGCACATTAACTTTTTAACGCACATTAATTCTTTAATGCGTTAACGTGTTAAACTAACGCACTAATACGATAGCTCTAATATCAATATCAAAGTAAGTGGGTTACAGAGTAATAACACCCAAAGCCAATGTTACCCGAGTCGGTCCAATATTACCTGGGTCTGTGGTCGTGTTGGTGTGATAGAGCTAGCTTTGCCGACCGGCGTGACATCAATCAAAACCAGCTCGCAACGATCTATTCGCATCAGCCTTTAAAACATCATACATCATCTCTTGCAATCAATTAATTCATCGATCGAACAGTAAATATTAACAAATCAAAATCTGATGAGTAAGATCACGCAAACAGCGTTTAAAATACGCAATCAGTCATTATTCTTCAACTAGTTAAAAGTAATTCTACTGCTATTTTGTTTAATTAACCGCTTTTTGTACTCAGCACAAATTAAGTCAGATACCACAACAGTGTCCCTAAAACGTTTTAGTGACTGCAACATGGGTAACACACTTCGTAGCAAGACAGCCTCCCTATACCAAAATCAACAGTGCCAAAACACTAAAGATGTGAAAATATAAGAAACACAAAAAGAAATAATAACATCAAAATACCAAAATAAACTTACGTGTCAACGTTGGTTGCCAGTTTATTGTGTTCTATTATAGCATCCATGACGCACTCTTCAATACCCTGTACTGAGCTGTCGCTGAACACACCAGTTCCAAACACTTCAGGCAACATTTGACAATTACTATTATCGCTATTGCATAAATTAAACAACTTTCATATCTGCTATAGAAGCAATAATGCACCCAGGTTGTAATGATTTGACATTTTATGGCACATTAAATTAATATGGTCGTGTTCCTGTCATTATTTTAACTAGAAAAGATCCCATCCTACGGGCGGGCCCACCCTACGGGCAGGTCCACTCTGTTAAACCCCCCCTTCAGGCTGCCCACAGGCGAAAGTGGGACAAGGGGGGTGTATGTACGTAAGGCTCAAGGACTCAAACACCGCAGTCGGGGTCCACGACTGTGCAAGACAAAAGGTGCTGACTGCAGAAAAGTATGACAGACAGACAAACCGACTTTCCACGAATTATAGTAAGATTTCAGTACCAGGTACATAAAACAAATCTGAGTTAATGCTCATGAGATGCACGAGAGCCTTTAGCAGTTCCTGTTCACAGGTAATCTTGGTCTATCTCCATCCACTTCGTCGCAATTCACTCTTTAGCAGCCAAAAATCACCAAAAAATCACTAAAACCCCTTATTTTTAGGGTTCAAGGTCAATCAAGATCATCAATGTTGACTATACTAAAAAGCCTATCGCCGGTGCTTGTTATGTTAAGCAGCATGTCTGTGCCTATCTGCAACCATTTTCACGTTAGACAAGCCATCTGCAGATAAATAACCACTTTTCACGGGAACCCCTCTTTGACACCCGCGTGCGCAGGCCTCCTTGAACCTAGACGGTCTGGACTCAAATTGCCAAAATCTACATTCAATGCTGAAAATTTCATATGCAGGTTGTCTTGGTCTATCTCCAGCCATTTTGGTGCAATTCACTCTTGAAGCGAGTGTCGCAGCCCGAAATTGCGAAAAATTAATTAAAACCCCCTATTTTGGAAGTTCAAGGTCATTCAAAATCATTTATGTTGACATTTCTAAAAAGCTCGTTGCCAGTGCTTGTTATGATAAGCAGCATGTCTGTGCCTATCTGCAACCATTTTCACGATAGAAGAGCCAATAAGGGTAGAATAACGCTTTTAAGGGGGGGGTGCCCTCTTTCTATTTTTTTTGTTTTTTTCTATTTCTTCCTTTTTTTGCAATTTTTTGGTTTTGTTTGCATTTATTGTGTTGAGTATGTAATATAGTTAATTTGACTGTTACAATGGGTGGCCAGCTCTTGATGGGTAGATACCTTTCTGGTCACCCTCCTATGTTATTTGCTATTGTATGTTTATTTACTGTATTGTTGTTTTGGTAAATAAACTCTCTCTCTCT